>CXWL01003437.1_pt1 | contig 11461 bp, 10 predicted proteins | sample 590931 | NCBI WGS metagenome assembly CXWL01 (sample SAMEA3498368, study PRJEB10139) | groundwater metagenome | biome: water well; material: biofilm material | place: Germany | collected 2015-04-27 | reverse complement strand
CAAGTTCTTCTTGAACGGCTTCTAGATCAGCCTGCTCGGAAGATTTCCATAAAAACGTTTCTAGCAGCTCTGCAGCCTCGATATTTAACGCTAGCGCAAGATCCTTAGGGTTGTGGAATTGCGCCCAATCGCGTTCATCGCGAAACTTTAATAAAGCCCCGGTAATTTTCTGGATTTCATTCATTTAAAAAGATTTAGATTCATAGGAAGTAAAGTACTATAAATTCAGTGTTTAATTGGATCGTTACAAAAACTATTTTGAGAGATTAAATAATGCCCTATTAATACAGGTTAATCAAATCACCTACCGAATCGCCTATTTGCGTCAATAAAAATAATGAACTTACAGAATAGGCGCGCCAGGTAGTTTTTCCGATCTTCAATAGGAGCTTGTCAGCTTTCATTTACCAGTCTCAAATCTTAGGTGAAAATTGACATTGATTGACACGAACCCTTCCATCGCCCTTCATTGTGCTTTCGAAACAAAAAGAAAAAGCAATGAAAACTTGTCACGAAAATATCCAGAACGGTAAGGCGCCTGTGATCGTGGGTACAAATTACCTATTCCGGCATAATCCGGTAATTGTTCCGGTGGACATTCCGGTATAATCGGGTATATATTCAGGTATGATGAAAACTGAAACTATCCGAATTACGCCTGAATTGTTGGCCTTACTGTCTGAAATAGATGAATTCAAGGGGGCCTGGCGTGCCCTTGGCACTTTGGCGCCGGATCGGTTGAAAGCCCTGCGCCGCATTGCCACGATTGAAAGCATTGGCTCTTCAACACGTATTGAGGGTAGCAAGCTCAATGATCGTGAGGTTGAGCACCTGCTTGGCAAGCTGGAAATCAAGAAATTCGAGACACGTGACGAGCAGGAAGTTGCTGGCTATGCCGAGGCCATGGAAACAATTTTCCAAGCTTGGCAGGATATTTCCATCACTGAGAATCATATCAAACAGCTTCACCGCGACCTTCTGCGCTACAGTGAGAAGGACGAGCGGCACAGGGGCGAATATAAAACCCTGCGCAATGACGTGGGCGCTTTTGACGCTGACGGAAAAATGATTGGCATCGTGTTCGAGACGGCTACGCCGTTCGATACGCCGCGCCGGATGACTGAACTTGTCACCTGGCTGCGCGATGCCCGCGAGCTGAAACGTATTCACCCCTTGCTGATGATTGCCGTGTTTGTTGTGGTATTTTTGGAAATCCACCCCTTTCAGGACGGAAATGGCCGCTTGAGCCGTGTTCTCACCACCTTGCTCTTGTTGCAGGCCGGATATGCTTATGTGCCGTATTCGTCGCTCGAAAGTGTGATTGAGAACAGCAAGGAAGGGTATTATCTCGCCTTGCGTCAGACCCAGGGTGCCATTCGTAGTGAAGCCCCGAATTGGCAACCCTGGCTTATGTTTTTCATGCGCGCTTTGCAGCAGCAAAAGCGCCGTCTGGCTACGAAAGTGGAGTGCGAAAAGAATGCCCTGTCCGCCCTGTCCGAATTAGCCGTCAAAATCCTGGATTATGTGCACGACCATGGCCGCGTCACGACCCGCGATATGGTGCGCGAGACCGGCGCAAGCCCGAACACATTGAAGGTAACTTTTGGCTCACTGGTGGAAAAAGGCCTGCTTGTCCGGCATGGCGGCGGGCGATCCACATGGTATAGCCAGCCATGATTAGAACGAAAGGAAACAAACACCAATGACAAGCCTTCTGGAACAACTTCTCAAAATCGTCACTGACGGCAAGCGCAAGAAGCGCGCCGCCGTGACCTGGTGTGACAAGATCAACACCTTGGTCCCCGAGCAGCGCAGCAATGCCGAATGGCAACTATGTCCTCTTGGGCGAGCGCTTTCTATGAGTGGCGTGACAAGGGCGCATCCGTGCGCGACATGTTGGACTATGCCAAGCTGCGACCCGTTGATGAACGGATGCAGGCGACTTTTACGTTTTAGGGAAGACTGATAAATGGAAATTTCAGAATTAGAAAAACCGCAGAGCTTATCGAATACAGACCGTCTAAGGCTTCATCTATCTAAAGATGGGCTTGCGAACGCTCTGCTAGATGCCTGGCTTGCAGACCCTACAGCGGATGCGCAGAAGCGAATGATTGACACCATCAATAATTTCCACGACAAGAAGCAGGCAAAAAATGAACAGGCCACAGTTACAGAAAATTGAAATTCAGGGTTTTCGCAGCTTTGGCACAATTCAGCAATCATTTGAGCTGCCGCCCACTGTTGCCGTTCTCTGGGGTGCCAATAGCCAAGGTAAAACCAGTATGGCAGAAGCCATGGAGTTTTTGCTAACCGGCCATATTGCACGCCGCGAACTTCTGGCAAGCACCAAAGAAGAATTCTCTGATTCGCTCAGAAATGTTCACATACCAGAAAACGCAGCAGTTTTTGTCGCGGCGAATGTTCTTTGTCCAGATGGACAAATTAGACGCCTTAAACGTAGCTTGACCGAGGATTATAAAAAAGGAAACCAGGGCTGTATCAGTAAAATAGAGATTGATAACCAGCCGTGCCAAGAGGCCGACATTCAGAATCGCTTGGGTATTAAGCTCTTCCAGGCACCACTGAGCGCACCTGTGCTTGCACAGCACACCCTAGCTTATATTTTTTCAGCAGGGCCAAATGACAGAGCATCTTATTTTCGTGCCGTTTTAGATACGCAGGATTTAGAGGATTTTCGCGCTGCCGTTGCCGCGTTATCAGCGCAAATTATTGCGCCTTCATCAAAAGAAATCGGTTTTCTTCAGGCCGTTGAATCTATACCGGAATTGAATAAATCTTCTGTGTTAATCCGTAAATCAAAAACACAGGAAGACATTGAGGAAAATCTTCTGGCTGCAACGACAACATTTCTGATCAACTTGGCAATAACGCCAAGTGGACAACTTGCAGCCCAGGCAACACAAATAGAGCAAGAATTAGAGCGACGGCGCACTCGTTCATTCCCTATCGACTTGTTTGGCCGTTCATCTTTTACGGCATGGGATAGAAATTCAACAACACTGCCACAATGCGCTCAGAACTTTATCGCCGAGCGCGCAAAAATAGATGCGGAAACGCGTCGTCTTGTCGACTTATTCAAAGCTGCATTATTGTTACCTCAAGCAGCTGAAGGACATGATCTATCTGACTGCCCTCTTTGCGGATCGGTTGACGCTTTGACGTCGGCGCGTGTCGAAGCCATACGCGAACAAGTTAAAGCGACGGACACATATCAAGCGGCTGAAAAATCTATTAAGCAAGCATTGCAGGCCTTAGATGCGAACCTTGCCGCCCTCACCACTATGGGGGATGGATCGTTGCCAAAATTCGCACGGGAAAAACCAAAAGCCAGGCGTCTAAAGGGATTTAACTTAGGGCGCATACGCGCTCTTGTCGATGACGAGACTATTATCTCAAATTGGATTTTTGAGACACGGCGGATAATTCGCAGCGCTAAGGCATATAAAAATTCCATTGCCACTACGAGGGCTTATATAACTGTTATCCAAGATTCCCTAGAGTCTTGGAGCGATGAATCAGCACTTACGCTTCTCCTAGATAATTTGATAGCAAGGCAGGCTCAATACGCACAAAGCAACGAAGCATACGCACAAGCTGCACAGGCGCTTGCGGTGCCTCTTAAAAATGCTGTTGACCAGAGCGTCAATACAAAAGGATGGGAAGAGTTAATTGCTCTTGCGCGTGAACCAGGCAGTTTATGGGATGGCCTTCTACAATTGGCCAAGCATGACAAGAAAATTAAAAGCATTGATGCCGCCGTAAAAGAAATTGAAGCAGCAAATGGCAAGGTTTCAGATGAGAAATTCACTGATATGAGCACCTCAGTGAAGCAATGGTGGGACTATCTTAGACCGAACGAATCAGCTTTCTTTGATGCCGTGCAGCGCCGTGGACAAAGAACCAAAAGGACGATTGATATTAAAGTTGGTCTTTCTGCAAGTGATGACAGAAGCAATCCTAAGTTCCGTGATGCCGTTGCAGTTTTTAGCCAATCTCAGCTTCACTGCCTTGGACTCTCAATGTTCCTGGCCCGTGCTGTTCAAGAAAAAACAGGTTTCATCATCATGGATGACCCTGTTTTAACGAGCGACGATGATTTTCGCCCAAACTTTGCATCAACAGTCATAGAAGGCCTGTTGAATGAGGGGTTACAAGTTATTGTGCTTACTCAGGATCATTCGAGCTGGAAAGACATAGGGCATCGTTGGGCGCATCGTGATGTTGCCCAATTTCAGATTGTCAAAAATGACCATCTATTAGGAACAGAAATTAGGAATCAGAACGATGATCTAGCAACAATGATTGCCAGAGCGCAGCCCTTCATAAAATCACATGACCTTGAACAGCGGAAAGATGGGGCAATAAAAATACGTCAGGCTATAGAACGTTTTGGCAAAGAAATCCTTGTCAGACAGCGCAGGAAAGATGGCGATTCTATGGCTTCCATCACGGATTATGATGGTCAGAATTTTGGAACATTCAGTAGTTCTGTTTATACTCTTCTGACAAAAGACTCCGCTCATCCTGGTAAGCTAAGAGCCGCTTATTCTTACGTTACTCCAGGGCCACATGATGACACACCACCTTCTACTGGTCAGCTTTCGACATCTCTTGGCGACCTTAAAAGACTAAAACGCGATTATCTCGACTAGAATCGAGTCAGATCGGCCCCAGGGTTTCAACACTTCCCTGCTCCAAGCGTAACCACACAGCGGGGATTGACACGTTTATGGCTGAAGCCGTCTGTCATTCAACCCCTGCCCGCTCCATTCGCTTCGCTTCCGTGTAAGGGGCATGATTGTCAGCCTATTGGCTTCAGCCCTTTGAACCGTTGTCCCCGCAGTGGGGTTACGCAAAAAGGAGCAGAAAAATGAATCAAAAAACCCTTACCAAAACGCACCTGGCATACTTCACCGGCAGCGAACAATGGTATCGTCACGGCCTAGCGCGGAATGTCCTTTATACCGAAGGCGGCAAATACGTTGCCGAGTATGGCAGAGTTTATTGGTTGATTAACAATGCGCTTTTAAAGGAAACCCCAATTCGACATTCACTTAAAGCTGAAAAGATGAGAGGTTTATCATCATAAAGTGACATCACAAACGGAGTTTTCTCGTTTCAATGCTTCTTTTGCTCAGCATGTGCACAATTCGATATGCCGCATAGGCTGCGATTAAGTGTTTGAGGGTATGCCCGCTGATCCAGTGATGGGTCCAGGTGAAAATTTCCCCATCGAGCGTTTCAGCTACTTTCGCCAATCCATACAAAGCAATGACGGCGTAGATAAAACTACCATGCGTATAACGCGATGGGAATCGGAAGCTAATCCACAGCATCAATAGAATCGAATAGAATTGTGTGACGATATATAAGTTTAAATTACCAACGCCTTGCAATTCGGTCCAATACCAATATAACACGCTTACTATGGCCAAAAGAACAAGCGGTGGTAATAGCCATAAACCGATTTTGACACTGATGCGATCCATGAATGTTGCAGACAATAAGGCAACGATACAGATGGCGATTGGTAATCGATCCCACATTAAACGATCATTATCCGGTATCCAGTGGTAATAACTAGAGCCAAACGTAGTTGCGACCACGCCTAAAAACAATAATCCATAAGGGATACATTCCTGGCGTTGTTGGAATGTTTTTTGTGAAGGGCGTTGATAAATGCGCAGCAGCAATACTAAGCCAGCTCCACCGCTGAACAAAAAGGCCAGGTTGGAAACGACATCATTGAAATTGGGAATGCCCATAAAATTGCGTTGATCGGCAAATTCATGGTAATTCAGGGATTGTGATATGGGCGGTAGTGCCCATGCCGCACTAATCACTATGAGCGATATTACTGTGATTAGCCAAAGTGTCCGATTCATTGATATCGGTTTCCGATGGGGCTTTTGGCCATCAATGCATTTGTGTTACGGCATCCCTAATGCGTGCTATTGGGATCACCGTAATGCCTGCAATCGGTTGTTTAGGATTGTTAGCTATTGGTACGATCGCTCGCTTGAAGCCGAGTTTTGCGGCTTCCTTCAATCTTTCCTGGCCTCGTTGTACCGGGCGAATTTCACCGGCCAAACCAATTTCACCCATCACGACGGTCCTTTCAGCGATCGGCTTGTTTTTCAAGGAAGAGACGATTGCCAACACAATAGCCAGATCAGCACCGGGTTCATTGATTTTCACACCACCAACCGCATTGACGAATACATCTTGATCGTAACAAGGAATTCCGGCGTGACGGTGTAATACTGCCAGCAACATTGCCAAACGGTTTTGCTCAAGCCCCACACATAAGCGTCGCGGACTTGGAGAGTGCGTTTCATCGACCAATGCCTGAATTTCAACCAACAGCGGGCGGGTGCCTTCTTGTGTCACCATGATACAAGACCCCGTGACTTGTGCATCGTGATGCGAAAGGAACAGTGCCGAAGGATTTTTGACTTCACGTAAGCCTTTTTCCCCCATGGCAAATACACCAAGCTCATTGACAGCGCCAAAGCGGTTCTTGAACGCGCGAATCATGCGATAACTGGAATGCATGTCGCCTTCAAAATACAATACGGTGTCAACCATATGTTCAAGTACGCGCGGCCCAGCCAATGCGCCTTCTTTAGTGACGTGCCCAACCAGAATAATGCAAGTGCCACTGGCTTTGGCCAATCGCGTCAATTGTGCCGCACACTCACGTACTTGCGCGACGGAGCCGGGTGCTGATTGCAATGCTTCGGAATAAATGGTTTGAATCGAATCGATCACAGCAACCGCAGGTTTGCGTTCTACCAGCACGGCTTGTATTTTTTCCAATTGAATTTCGGGGTACAAATGTACAGCTTGTACATTCAATGCTAAACGCCGAGCACGCAACGCAACTTGCTGTGCTGATTCTTCACCGCTCACATACAACACCGAATGGTGTGCCGACATATTCGATAGAGCTTGCAGCAGCAACGTTGACTTGCCAATTCCTGGATCGCCGCCCAATAATACAACGCCACCCTGCACCAAACCGCCACCAAGCACACGATCAAGTTCATCAATTCCAGTGGGGAAACGCGGCTCTTCACGTGCTTCTACCGCACCTAAATTCTGTACTTGGCTGATTGCGGCGGGAGGGCTAAAGCGCGATACAGATTTTTCAGCGATCGTTTCAATTAAGGTATTCCATGCTTGGCAATGCATACATTGCCCTTGCCATTTAAGCGTTTGTCCGCCGCATTCGATACAAGAATAAACGGTTTTTTGCTTAGCCATTCAAGGGATTAATCATAGACCTCGGCAACGTCCAAGGTAACACCTCGGGCGTCTTTATCGGAAAGCATCGGTGCGGCGTTCATCATCGGCCATTGAATATTCAACGTCGGATCATTCCATACAATACAACGTTCATACTCGGGTGCCCAATAATCAGTCGTGTTATACAAAAATTCGGCAAATTCTGATAACACAACAAATCCATGCGCAAATCCGGGCGGAACCCAGAGTTGTTTTTTGTTTTCGGCACTGAGGTTTGCGCCTACCCATTGCCCGAAGGTCGCTGATGATCGGCGGATATCTACCGCTACATCAAATACTTCCCCGATCACTACGCGCACCAGTTTTCCTTGTGGTTGCTTGATCTGATAGTGCAACCCACGTAATACGTTTTGTACAGAGCGTGAATGATTGTTTTGCAAAAAGTAGACGGATTGGCCGACCGCTGATTCAAATTGACGTTGATTGAAACTTTCAAAAAAGAACCCCCGTGCATCACCAAAAACACGCGGTTCAAATAATATGACTTCAGGAATGGACAGTGGTGTTGCTTTCATTTGATGGTATTGACTATCAAGCTAAAATTCACGCCTTGAAACTGCTAATAAATATTGTCCGTAACCGTTTTTAGCCAACGGTTGTGCCAAGCGGTCCAATTGTTCGGCGCTTATCCAGCCTTGCTTAAATGCTATTTCCTCGGGACAGGCAATCTTGAGACCCTGCCGGTTTTCAATCGTAGCAACAAATTGGCTCGCATCCAGTAAAGATTCCGGTGTGCCGGTATCTAACCACGCATAACCTCGCCCCATGATTTCTACATGCAAAGCCGATTTTTCAAGATAAATTCTATTCAAGTCGGTGATTTCCAGTTCTTTACGCACCGATGGTTTAAGGCTCTTGGTATATTCCGATGCATGCTGGTCATAAAAATATAAGCCAGTTACGGCATAGTGTGACTTGGGTTTTTGGGGTTTTTCTTCCAGATTAATGACATGACCTTGCGTATCAAACTCAACCACACCGTAACGTTCAGGATCATGTACATGATAGGCAAAAACACTGGCACCCGTGGTACGTGCCATGGCACGTGTCAGCAAATGATGAAAATCGTGTCCGTGAAAGATATTATCGCCCAATACTAATGCAGAACAATCATTACCAATAAACGTTTCGCCAATGATCAATGCTTGCGCAAGGCCATCTGGTGATGGTTGCTCGGCGTATGAAATATTCAACCCCCATTGATTGCCATCGTTTAAAAGCCTTTGATAATGGCCAACATCGTGCGGTGTTGAAATAATCAGAATATCCTGAATACCCGCCAGCATCAGTGTGCTCAAAGGATAGTAAATCATCGGCTTGTCAAACACCGGAAGTAATTGTTTTGATACCGTCTGCGTAATGGGATAAAGTCTTGTTCCGGTGCCTCCGGCAAGTACAATTCCTTTGCGTTTTGGAAGAATGGATTCCTGGGTGTTTTTTGCGGTACCTAAATTGTTCGGGATGGACATAAATAAAAATTCTGATATTTACTCATTGATCGATCAGCTTCTGTGTATTGAATAAATTATTAAACAAACAGCGATGAAGGATTGTACTATATTTGCACTCGCAACCAGGATAATTGCGAAACTGGGTTTTACATCGTGTTAATGTAAAATTGTCGTATGATGAATTTACCACAAGCGTATCAGCGATTAGTAAAAAGACTCACGGCTCAGTGGAAGTTGCTTGCATGGCTGCTATTGGTTTTTTTGATAAGTGCTATTGTAATAGCACTATTACCCATTGTAATTAGACTCTTATTTGACAGCGCACTGATTCTGGAAGACTGGTCGCTAGCGCAAGAGGTGTTATTTGCAATGCTTGTGCTATGTCTGGTTCGATGGATAGCTTGCTATGCGAGCAGTCATCTCATGCATATGTTGACTAGTAGACTGGGTACTGTTTTTCATGGAGAAGTTTTTATCAAGCTTCTAACATTGCCGGCGAGTCAATATCGTCATTTTGCAGATCGTAAAAGGATCGATCGCTTATTTCATCATACTTCCCAAATCAGTTTGGTTACGATCGAAAAGTTGGTGCTGTTGATTAAAGAATCTTTGATCATTCTCGGATTATTAACCTGCTTATATTACTTGCATCGAGATTCATTGCTGCTGGTGTTATTACTNNCATAAAGAAATAAGGCTAGGACAAGGACAGGAGCGCGAAAATCAACGTTTTGAAAAAGCAGTGGCAGCTGTTTTTTTGGGTAATCGACAAAAAGTGGTGATGCAGACAGTCATCCAGTTAATAATCGAAATCATTGTGATCGGGATTGTCGCTCTGAGTGTCTATTTGTTTGCATTGCAAATACTACATAATCAAATGTATCTTGGCCAAGTACTCGCTGTGGTTGTTGCAATTTCAATGTTATGCATCAGCATGCACCGGATGACCCGTAATTTTGTGAGCTTAACGCATGATAGAAGGCATCTGGAATCCGTTTTCTCTTTTCTCGATCAGGCATCTGACGAGGATACGGGAACTCTGCTAGTACAACCCGTTCGAGGAAAATTGCAATTCGAACACATTCCGTTTGGTCACACAGAACAGCATGACTTTACCTTAAATCTCACTATCCAACCGGGTGAGAAAGTTGTTTTTACAGGGTATTCCGAGCCTGTAAAAAATAAGTTCATTGATTTACTGTTACGCTTAGAGCAATCTTCATCGGGAAGAATATTACTGGATGATTACTTGCTGAACGATATCAAAATTGACAATCTCTACGCAAACATCGCCTTGATATCCCAAAACAGCGCGCTTCTCGATGAAACGATCGCTGGTAATATTGCTTATGGCGCGATGCAATGTGCAAACGAAGCCCAAATAACATCGGCTGTGCAAGCCTCTGGATGCAATGCTTTCGTTAAAGAAATGCCCGATGGCTTGCAAACCAAAGTGGGCAATAATGGTATTGAAATCGGAAAAATGGAGCGCTTGCAAATCGCGATTGCACACGCGTTACTTAAAAATCCGGCCATTATTATCTTGGATGAGGTTTTTGATGCAAATGAACTCAATACAGAGGCAACGTTACGCGCATTAAAAACACTCATTGAAAATCGCACTACTTTAATCTTTACTCAAACCCGTTCGTGCTGGATTGATTTCGATAAAATGATCGTGCTTGATAAGGAGTTTGGCAAAGAATTCTGATCTTGCCGATAGCAGCTTGCGTATGAATAAATTAAACAAGTATCCATCAGGCTTTAATTCACGTAGTGCGCAGTAAATCCACCGAACTGTCCTATAATGGTAATTTAACCCGCAAACATTGTTCCTTGCGCAGTATTTTCTGCACAAGCACGTCATAATTTATCATGCAATCATTGCAATTGCCCGCGATTGGCACCGTAACGCGTTATACCAATTTTTCGGGTTCCGCAGACGCGTTATTTTTTGCCCAAATTGCGCAGAAAGCTAAACCCATTACCATCATCACGGCGAATGCACTGGATGCGCAGCGTTTATTGGAAGAAATTCCCTATTTTGCGCCGCAACTCAAAACATATTTGCTTCCGGACTGGGAAACGTTACCTTACGATGTTTTTTCGCCGCATCATGATCTGGTGTCGGAGCGTTTGGCAACCTTGTATCAAGTCATGAATAGCGCATGCGATGTGCTGATCACACCGGTGACGACAGCGTTGTACCGCATGTTGCCGCGTGAGTTTCTGGCAGCGCACACGTTTTTCTTGAAGCAAGGAGAAAAACTGGATCTATCTAAGTTGCGTAGCCAACTGACATTTGCCGGTTATACGCATGTGACGCAAGTATTTTCACCGGGCGAGTACAGTGTTCGGGGTGGCTTGATTGATTTGTTTCCGATGGGCAGTTCGCTGCCTTATCGCATTGATTTGCTGGATAATGAGATCGATACTATTCGTACGTTCGATGTCGATACACAGCGCAGTATTTATCCGGTCAAGGAAATTCGCCTATTGCCTGCACGGGAATTTCCGCTGGATGAGGCAGGTCGCACTTTTTTCCGCGGCAAGTTTCGTGAACAATTTGAAGGCGATCCTTCTAAGAAACAAATTTATAAAGACATTAGCAAAGGCCTAACGCCCGCAGGCATCGAATATTATCTGCCCTTGTTTTTTGAGCAAACTGCGACGCTATTTGA
>CXWL01011922.1_pt1 | contig 11462 bp, 14 predicted proteins | sample 590931 | NCBI WGS metagenome assembly CXWL01 (sample SAMEA3498368, study PRJEB10139) | groundwater metagenome | biome: water well; material: biofilm material | place: Germany | collected 2015-04-27 | reverse complement strand
TCAGAAATGCGCCCGCAATAGAATTGGTCCGGCAAGGTCGTGAGGTTGTAGCCCTTCGGCTTGGGCACCTGGCCTTCGAGGGTCACGATTCCCGTGATGCTACCTCCGTCCGTTACGGCAATTTCTTCATAGGCCCAAACAGGATTTTCGAATCCGATCGTGGCTAACATCACTGCTGCAATTACAGAACGCATTGGATCCTCCTTGTTCTCAATCAGGGTCTCGGCTGAGTCCGTTGTATACGTGTTTGACTATAAGAGTTGCCAGATCCAGGATCGGCAGCGGGCCATCCCTCTTCATTTTAGATTGCCAGACGACAGGATAACATAATTTTTTCAGTTGAAGAGGGCTTCTTTATGTTGTCCAAGTTTTTTCAGTACCGAGGCGAGGTCACGCTGGGCCAGGATATCCCTCTGGCAGATAGTCGGAAGCTTCTCCACCCCTGCCTTCGATTGTTACAAGGGTCAATTTCAAGAGATCTAGGGGGCGGGTGTTATCAGAAAGATGTGCGGCTTTCCGTCCGCGGCGATTCCAATCCCGGCGATCTGGCCGCGATCGTTGATGCAGCGGGGAGTCAGGGCCTTCCACCCGGATCCCTGCGGAAGAAGGGTGGTGAGATCAATCATTTTCCCCTGGCTATAGAGAAACCCACGCGTGCCACTTGTTCCGACGATTTGTCCTGCCTCGTTGATAGACAGAGCCGTACTTTCTTGCCCCTCTAACGTTCCCAGGTCTGTCATCTTTCCCTCTGCATAGAGAAAGGCATGGGCTTTATTGGACCCTGCCACATTGGCGCTTCCCACGATCTGGCCACGGTCATTGATGCTGTTCGCGCGGCTATCCGTCCCCCCCAGCGTCCCCAGGTCCGTCATCCTGCCTTGTTGATACAAGAAGGCATGGGTCTCATCGCTGTAGGTGCTGGCATAGCCCACAATGTGACCCGCGTTGCTGATATCCGTCGCCGCACTTTCTTTGCCCCCCAGGGTGCCTAAATCTGTGAGTGTCCGTCCTCGATACAGAAACGCATGGCGCTCAGAGGGGAAATCGGACCCAGGCACCGGGATGAGGGTGTACCATCCCACTGCCTCAGCGGAATCGTTCACCGCCAATGCAATTCCCGGCGGTCTCACAAACGCGGCGAGGTCGACGAACTTGCCGTCATGATAGATAAAGGCATCCCGACCGATATTCCCTACGATCTGGCTTTTGTCGTTGATGTCCATGGCTCGGCAACCCACTCCACCGCAATTGCCGAGATCGATGATTTTTTTCCCGTCAAACCACCAACCGGTATTCCTGGTTTGGCTGACCGGGACGGCTCCGGCCAATTGACCGTGGTTGTTGATGCTTTCAACCGTGCCGCCGGCGGCAATCGCTCCAAGGTCCTTGACGGTATATCTGTCCGCTGCCGCCGCCAGAACGGTGACACTCAACCAGGCTACTATTGCACAGAGGCTGATGGCCCAACGTGTACGAGACCGTTTCATCAGATTGACCTCCTCGACTTTCTCATTTTACCGCGTTCAAAGGAATCGACACACTGATCGCACCAGCCAGATCGCCCTCTTCGGCTCCTTCTTTGCGATATCCGGAAATGTCTAACTGTCCTGCCGGTCCACCGTGGCAGGCGAGGCAGTCTCTGGTGTAGTAGATCGGGGTCAGCACTCGCAGCATGTTGTTCCCGGTCTGCACCTCGCTGATCGTCACGGATTGACTGGGCTGAGTCAGCAAGCGCCGAAGGACCGCCTTTTCATACGGATCCGGTGCGTTTTTCGGGTTGCGCGGCTCGAGCGTCGTTTGTTTCAATTGAATGCCTGAACGAGCTGAAAATCGCTCGGCGACCTGGCTGCCGAAGGTGGCCGGGATGAAGTGTTTGTACCCGACTCCCTGTTGGTTAATCACCGGCTGGGCTTCTGCGACCACGTCTTTGCTCGCATCTAAGAGCGCGCGTAAGAGGTTCGTTGTACTGGGAGGCAAATGATCGGACGCGGGTTTGGTCAGGTCCACACCGGTCCTGGATCGAAACTCGTTCACGACCTGTCGCTCGAACACTTCTGGCGTGAATCCCTTGGCCCCCTTGCTTGGATCGTCGATCAATGATTGATGGCGATCGATCACCACTCGTCCTGTACTGAGGAGCATGGCGATCAGGCGTGCGGTTTCTTCTGCTTGATAGGGCGTGACGCCTGCCTCCACACAAGAGGGTCCTGCCAGGCCTAATCCACCGGCAATCATGATCATTAAAATTTTCTTGGCAACACAGGTCATATTCGTCTCCTTCACCGTACTGGTCTACGCCGATGTACTGCCTCGCACCGCATTTCAGACATTGTTCAGTTCTCGCATGCGACAGTGGGTCCACTGGGCGCATGGCCTTGCAAATGACTGACGAATTCTCATGCCTCAGGCTGAGTCGGTGTTCGGCTCTGCACCTCAATCTCATGCTGATATGCCATGACTTCATAATCCGGTTGGAGGATCCGCTCGACTTCTTGGAGGATGAGTTGGGCCACGGACGTGGATACGATCAGGAGCATTTTGACGCTCTGGTCGCTCTCGAGTTGACCTGTGCGGCTGCCATGTTTTCCCCATCCAGACGCGACATCTTCAATCGTGTAGCCCTGAGCGCCCGCATGTTCAACCAGGTTTATCAACGTGGGTTCCATGACCCGCTCGGTAATGATGGTCAGTAGTACTGCTTTTCCCATGGGCATATGCAGTGCTCCTCTCGTCCGTACTCCGCCGGTCATGATCCGAACAATTGTTTTGCGAGCCAAAAATACAGGGGGATGCCCATCGCAATATTGAAGGGGAACGTGATCCCCAGCGATGCTGTGAGGTAGAACGAGGGGTTGGCTTCCGGGATTGAGATGCGCATGGCGGCCGGTGCGGCGATGTAGGAGGCGCTCGCAGCCATGACGCCCAACATTGTGGCGCCGCCGACGCTCAGTCCGACAAATCCCCCCACGAGTACCCCGATCGTCCCGTCGATAATCGGCATACAGATCGCAAAGGCGATCAGGAACGCTCCGACGGCTCGAACCTCAGCCAGTCGTCGACCGGCTACCAAACCCATTTCCAACATGAATAGACATAAGACGCCTTTGAAGAGATCTCCAAAGAAAGGTTTGGTCACGGCAATCCCGTCCGGTCCTGAGATGTAGCCGATGACCAGCGCACCTAGGAGGATGATGGAGCCAGTCCCAGTCAGGGCTTCGTGCAAAACGGGCCGGATCCATCCTGCGCGGCTCTTCACGGTTCCATCCGATTCACCCTGTTGCCGCATTTCCACTTGAAGGGCGATCCGGGCCAATAAGATTCCGACGACCACGCCGGTTGGTTCGAGGATCGCCAGAAAGGCGGACAGATATCCCTCAGGTTTGACTTGAAGGCTGGATAAGAACTGCGTCGCCACGGCGAAGGTGACGGCACTGACCGATCCATAGTGGCCTGCAATTGCGGCCGAGTCATGGATGCTGAATTTCCCCATATAACGAAGGATAAAATAACCGGCGATGGGGATCAGGGAGCCCAACAAGAAGCAGGCGATAATCGGCATCCAGATTGCCGTGATTCCCACTTCACGGATTTCAGCTCCTCCATGCAACCCAATGGCGGCTAACAGATACAGTGTCAGTCCGATATAGAGGGCATCGGGGACTTTGAGTTCAGACCGGAGCAAGGTGGCTAGGATGCCCAACGCAAAAAAAAGCGGCATTGGTGCGGTTAAGTTATGCCCGATGGCGTCGAGTAACGTGTGGTCTACCATTCGGTTTTCCTTCCGATGTCATGCTGGTCCAAACGTAAACCGGGGATCGCAAGTTCTGTTCCGTCAACATGTGGTTGGCCATGAGGCTCGCGTCGATCTGAAATCATTGTCGGAAGCGGCTTTTCGCAAAAATCTGTAGAGATGTAGGCGGGTTCTGCCTTGAGTCATGTTTTGAGGTAGAGCGGATTCGCTCGGCCCGCTCTGTGCGAATCATGAGGTCTGAGAACGGGGAAGCACGACACTGATGTGGAGTGGGGGTGCTGTTGGAACCGGGTATATGGCGAATCCGACTGTGCTTCCATCACAGGTGACCGTGATGCCAATCGTATGGGCTGTTGCTGGTAGATCGGTCAATCGGCCAATTCCTGCCGGGTTGCGGGAGTCAGCGGTTTTGATGTTGAGAGATAGACCGGCTGCGTTGGTCAAGTGGCATCGCGGTCTACGCTAGAATCGCCAGAAGAACGACAGTTGTATCCGGTGGTTCTCGGCATTGGCCCCATCCGCATAGGTGGTACGGACCCAGTTCGTCATCAGCGCCGCTCGAATTTCCTGAGTGAAATCGTGGAACAGATAGGCATAGTAGGTGGAGTCGCGGATATAGATACTCTGTGCTGTTCGGAGCGCTCCACCACAGAACGCCGCTGTCACCGTACAGGTCATTTCACCGGCGTTGGAGGAGTAGATGGTTCCATAGCCGCCTCCGATCCACGTTTTCCCTTGATCGGGGAGATAATACGTCGCATGAACCATCATCGAGGTCGAGCGTATCGCTTCAAATTTGCCGGTTTGACTGCTCACGGCTGCAAGACCGGCATCGATATTGGTCTGGCCGAAGGCCGTTCCGCCAAAGCCGCTGTTTGAAGTGGAACTCCCGCACACCGGATTGCAGACTCCCCAACTCAATCCGTTAAACATGTCGGATATCCCAGCACCTGTGACGCCCTCCATCACGATGTGCGCCGTATGACCCCACTCTCCATCCCGTGATGGGAGAACCGGAATAAATAGGCTAGAGGAGATTCCCCAGCCGGTTGCGTATGATTGACCAATCAGATTGGGTTGGGTTCCCGATGGACTCGTCGAACCCCCAGCATTCGCTTCGAGTTTCCGTCCGACCCCGCTGATTTGGAGGCTCAACGGCTTGAGCGAAATGTCGCCTGTCGAAGAACCGGTATAGGGCGCAAGCAAGCCGTGATAGGCGACCTGAACTCCCGCAACGAACGAGGGGAGGTTGGCATCGGGTTGTGGCGGCCGCTCTACGGAGAAGACGGGAGTCAGGGAGAGGGTATCCGTCACGCGAAGTCGCTTAGACAGGCTGGCTTGAATCCATCGATTGAACATATTTGCCGGAGTCGCGGCGACCGACACCTGCCCTCTCGAATAATCAGACATGAATCCAAACCGAGACCAATCCTGCCCGATCTTCACATCGACCGCTGGACTTTCCACCAGGAAGTACATCTGGAAAATGCGTGCATCCGGGCTGGTCCGCAACGTGAGATTGGACACTCCGGGGCTGCCGATCGCCGGTTCGTTCCCCAGGAAGTCGATCGATCCATAAAAGCGGCTTTTGATGCTATCCCGCTCCGGGGCTCGCACATCAAGTGTGATTCGGCTGTTTCTCGGGCTGGTTTGAAATAGGCTGTTGGCTCCGCCCAGCGTATTGCTTCGCAGGACCGGTCGGTTGCCGATGATTTCCTCATAGCTCCGCGTGCTATCCCCGATAAAGTCAATTTCGGCGAAGCCTCCCAATTTGACTTGCAGCCCGTTTTTCGTGATGGCCGCCGCCTGCTTCATGCGCTGTGCTTCTTCGGCTTTCGTTCGTTGCTCCTCTTCGAAGGCCTGATCGAATTCCTGTTGGGTGATGATGCCTTTGTCCAGGAGGAGTCGTAGTGCACGATGATCGTCTCCCCCCGCGAGACTCTGTTGAGAGAGCATGAGCGTTACTAGGAGGAGAGCAATTGTCCCAGCCAAAACTTGTCCCGTCGCGATTCGAGCTCGGCACGTGATGGCCATCAATTTCTCCTGAGACGATGTGTGGTTGATGTGAGTGCAGAGGCCTCCAGCAAGGACAATGCCATCTGAGAATGGTGGAAGCGCGCGTGGGATTGCTTGTGTGCCGGAGGATTGATTTTGGAGTCGAGCGGATCCGCACAGACCGCACAGTGCGAAACAGCGAGAGCGCATGGATTATTCGGCGCGTCTTGCGCGCGCTGTGCCACGGAGTCTTCTGAATTGCCCACTGCAGTCGAGCCGTTAGCCTACGGCGCAGGATTCGTATGAGGACGGACTAAATATTGCAGAGTTGTCGAGAGCGGTTTCTCTATGAGGGGCTGACGCAAGATGGCTGGTCACATGGTTTCTGTCACGATGCGAGAAATTGAGGACGCGGTGTATCAACTGGTGGCGCAGCATCGCCGGGTGACCTTTACGCTGCTCTCGTCTGCTTTACCTCAGTGTAGATGGCAGACGCTGTTTCAGGTGCTGCATGATTTACAGGAGAAAGGCCTCGTGGTCCTGGCTCCTCTTCCGTGGGATTACGAGATCCGTGCGGAGGACGCAAACGCGCGAATCGATGGGAGGACCAGGTGACTGTATTGAGACCGATCGAATCATTGGCCGACATCTCGCCGGAGGTCAGGGGCACACCGATCGAGGATCTCCTTCGCTACCACAATATGGGAGCGACTCATAGCCCCTACAGTCAGGCAGAAGTTTTAGTAGGGATGTGTATGGATCATCGTGAACGGCTGAGTTTCCCGGAAAACTTTGCCTATATCATTCGCTCGGCGGGGTGCAATTTGCGATATAGCGAGTTTCAGATCTCGTATGCCGTGGCGATCGGAGGAGTCTCCGCGATCGCGCTGGTCGGTCATACGAGCTGCGGCATGGTGAATCTGATGGATCGACGGGAGTTATTCATATCCGGACTGGTTCGGCGAGGTGGGTGGCAACGAGAATGGGCGGAGGCCCACTTCATGAATTCTGTGGCCATGTTTGAAATCGGGAATGAAGTCGACTTCTTGGTTGCTGAAGCCAGGAGGCTCCGAGGCCGATATCCCACTCTTCCGGTCGTTCCGTTGATCTATCGCGTAGAGGACCATCGGCTCTACCAGCTGAATGAACAGTGGATCCAATCTCATGCCACAGGTGGAGACGAACCTTGTCTGTCGTCGGAGCTGATGTCCCCGTAGGCAGGGCGCGCACTATACCCTGGTAGAGAGGCTGCGATGAACTGTGTCCGGTGTAACGGATGTGTGGTGGCGGAACAGCTCTCAGATCCCCACGGGACGAGCGAACGGGTAGATGCCGTGCGCTGCTTGAATTGCGGCAATATCGAGGATGCCATGATTGAATCCAACCGGAGTCGCCATCTAAGCCGACTGTCGTCAAGAGCGCTACGGTTTTCTGTCGCCGGTCGGTCTCTTGATCGTTGGGTCGATTCTGCCTGGGAGGCGTCAAGTGAATCCTGACGGGAGGTGTCGCCGGCGCTACCTGTTCACCCGCTTTCACCAGCGTCCGATAGGTTTGATACACGCATGCAGCATGCAGTGAAGGAGGCGTCATCATGTATCCAGATGGCTATGGACAGCGAGTATTGGTTGTCGACGACGATACACATGTCCGAGCGCTGCTCTCGGCTCTACTCACGTATGAAGGGTACAACGTGTTTGAAGCAGGTGACGGGCTCGAGGCGGTTCAAGAGTTACAGAAGCGACATTTCGAGGTCGTCATTTCCGACTATCGCATGCCACGGTTTGATGGGATGCAATTGTTAACGATGTGCCAGCTCCTTTGGCCAGAGACCGCGGTGGTTTTGGTCTCGGGCGAGGACTCAAGTTGGATCGAGCTCGCGATCCGAAGGGGAGCCCATGCGTGGGTGAAGAAGCCGTACGGACGGATTGAACTGGTCGCGTTGGTTCGCCAGGCGATCGAGAAGGTCTCCGCGCGGACCGCTTCTCATGAAGTTCAGGCCTAGCAGAGGTGTGCGAGGATATATACGAGGTTATGGCCATGGCCAATGAGGCACATCCACGACGGAGCGACGCGCTGGCGATGGGGTTGTTCGGCCTGGCGGTCGGCGCCTTCACCCTCGGTCTTGCGCAGCTCGGCGAAATTCCAGAGCGGAATCATATCGGAATACTGGTCATCGTCTTCGTCTGCGGCGGTCTGATGCCCTTCCTTGCCGGCATGGCTATGTTCCGCAGTCACGAGCCATATTGCGGTATTGCGTTGATGACGTACGGATTGTTTTCGATTGCCGCCTGCATGGCCCAGCTGGTGAGCGTGAGCATTGGCGTCCAGCTTAGCCCGATATTGTACGGGCAGCTCAATGTCGTTTATTTCATGTGCTCGGCCGTCGTGGTGTATCTTACGGCCTATCGGGGTACTACGATCTGTCTTCTCTTCTTAATGATCGCGGCGACGTCGTTTCTCTCCGTTCCTGCCTCCCTGGGTCTACTGACAGAAACTCTTCCGGGAATCGGGCACCTTGTTGTGGGCCTTATGGCTCTTTATCATGCGGTAGGGAGTGTCACCTTGTCTTTTAACGGCCATGAACTGGTCCCGCTCGGACCGCCGCTATTGCCCCGGAGAGCGAGAGCCATTCAGGCTGTGCGCTAGCCGGGAGCCTGGTTTTACAATGTCTGATGAGTGTTTATGACATTGCTGATGGAGGCCTGGTGCTCAGAAAGCCGCCGAATTTTCTCGGTCACTCAGCGAAAGCTCGTGGAATTAGGGAGCGCTTGGGTAGAGTCTTGGCGGTTATCGAGCGGAATCCCTCACGCTAGGGCCGAGTCAGGGTCACCGTGATCGCTCCTGCGAGGTCGCCGTCCATGTAGCCCTCCTTGGGGTATCCGGAAATATCCAGCTCGCCTTTTGGCTCACCATGGCAGCTGAGGCAGGCCGGTACATAATAGATCGGCATGACGACCCGCAAGGTTTGGCCTTGATCGGTGAGTTCGCTGACGTAGGCTTCGGCTCGAGGACGTCCAGACAGCCACTTCAGAACCGAGGCCTCGTATTCGTCCGGTTCATTTTTTGGATTGCGTGGTTGTAAGGTGGTTTGCTTGAGTCGTACGCGTGTGTGTTTGGAGAATCGCGCAGCGGCCTGGCTGCCGTAAGTGGCTGGAATAAAATTTTTGTACCCAATCCCCCGCTGGTTGATGACGACTTGGGCATCACGGACTACTTCTTTGCTGGCGACCACGAACGCCGGCAATAGCTCTTTGGCAAGGGGGGGCACTACGACCGTCGTGTTGTGCAGTTTTGCGAGATCAATGTTGGTCTGTTCGCGAAACTCCCGAACAAGTTGTTGTTCAAACACTTCGGGTGTAAAGCCCTTGTCTCCCTTATGTTGATCGTCAATCAGTAGTTGGTTCCGCTCGATGACCAGCCGGCCCGCTTTGAGTAACTTGGCTAAGAGTCGAGCGGTCTCCTCCGCCTCAGCACGATCGACCGCCCAGCTCGTGCTCGGGGTTACGGCTCCGAGGGTGAGGATCGCGAGCATTCCCGTGATGGCGGCAAATCGTAGGCTGTTCATCGGAGTCCCCTTTCTTTCATCGTGACCGGGTGTCGGCCAGTCGGCATTGGCCTTGATCGTAATGCTGAGGCATTTTCTCTGCGGCAAACGGAAGGCCTTCCGTTGCGGCCCGGCGAGGATAGGCGTAATTTTCCTCTAGCCAGCGCTGCCGCATCTCGGTGAGCCGGCCCGATTCATCAAGCCGGAACAGGAGGTCATTGAGGAACCGTCGTAACCGATAGCTCTCCTCGTCGGTGACGATTGCATAGTGTTCACGGGTCAGGATCAGCGGCTTACCATTTCCCACTGTGAGGAGCTGCCAATCTTTGCGGACCCGGCGTACCGTATAGTTGAGGACCGGTTCTTTTCCAAGAATAAGGTCGATCGGTGGGTGTTGGGACTCGAAGGCAGCGGGAAGTGAGTCGCAGAGCACGAGCGTGATGCCTTTCAGATTGGCTTCCGCATAGAATTGGGCACTGGTGCCTTCTTGAACGGCCACGGTCAGCCCTGCAAGGGCCTCGGACATGAGATGTGCATCGGCCACTCGCTCAGAGCGACGGATAGACGCACTCACGCGTTCAGCGACGTCAGGACGTACAGTGATGCCACCGATGCCTCCGGCATCAAAGTAGGGGTTCGAATAGGCGAGGCCGATGCGTCCTGGTGCTGCCACATTGGCGCTGATAGAAGACACAAACAAGTCGAGATTGCCTTCCGTCAGTTCGATGAAGAGGTTTCGGAAACGAATCAGTTGTAGCGTCGGCACGATCGGTTCCTTGTTGCCGCAGCGTTGCGAGAGGGCCGCGCTGATTTCGCGCACGAGCTCGACATCGAGTCCTGTGACGCGTAGCCCTTCGTCTGTATAGATGGCCGGGAACACGAAGGGCTGAAAGGGTTCAACTGCCATGCCGACGCGGATCTGGCCCCTGGCGCAGATCGCATCGAGTTCGTTCGTGGCGACGGGATGCAGCAGTTGGACCGCATCTATCACCAGCCCACAGCCCTGCAGCATGAACGCGATGAGCAACAGTGACGCCCAGCCGCGCAACATCCCGATGAACGGCGCGCCGGTTCCGGCCTCATGTCGTGGAGCCTCCAGGGTCGTTCGCAATGTGTGAGACATGCTCAAAACCGAATCCCTGTCGTAATCAACCATTGTTGGGTCTGTCCGGCTTCACCGCGAAAATCGATTCCGTACTGAGTATATTGGATGGCCGTGTCGACTGAGACGCCCCGCCCGACCGGAAACCTGACGCCGACTTGACCGCCGATGAGATGTCCCGGCCATGTGTTGCCTGGACCGGGGAGTGTGGCGCCTCCGAGCAGACCCAGATAGGGAACGGCCCGGTCTTCGAGGGGGCCGAAGAGGACATGCCGGATTACGCGATTGATCGGCATCCCCTTTGGGAAGTCCAGAATATCGATGAAGTTATTCCATCGGGGATTGAGATATAACGAGTTCTGATCCGTCGTAAAGGTCTGCGTGTGATTGCTGTAGTATTGGTAAATGGTTCGAACTTCTAAATCGCCATAACGCAATGCCGTGATCCCGCCTTGGATCCCGATGACGCGATTGTCGGGAGCGAATGACCGCTGGCTGAATGTGATGTCGAAGTTGAACGGCCGGATAGGGAGCCATTCGAGGAGCGAGTCCTGAGCGTTGACCGGTGAGGCGAGCAGATAGGTTATGAGGCTGAGGGCTATGACTGAGAGGTAGCGCATGAGGCGATGGGGCCGATACGGCTCAGCAGGTGTCAGTCGTTGTTGCATCATGCGCTACGGTAGATTTCGAGGCGAATGTTATTGAGCGGATGCCTCGGCCCCGATATGCGTCGGGGCGGTGATGCATGATTGCATAATTTCGATCTGGCAGGAAAGGGCGGTGCCGAGTGTTGTCTGAGCGACCCTGAGCATGTCCTGTGCTGAGATTTTTCCCTCCTCGACATCGAGGAGCAGATGTCCCGGAACGCTGGTGCCATCGACCGCGAAGACTCCCTCGGTTTGCCTCAAGACGGGTTCGAGTGTCTGCTGTGCCTCCTGACATTGTGAGCCTGACAGCATGAGGGCAATGCGTTCTTTCGGTGGGGCGGCCGAAATAGGGGAGTGGAGGAGGAGCGTGGCCGTGCAGATGGCTGTGAGGAGTGCGAACCTGGCTGATACGACGTTCAACAT
>CXWL01006392.1_pt1 | contig 11464 bp, 8 predicted proteins | sample 590931 | NCBI WGS metagenome assembly CXWL01 (sample SAMEA3498368, study PRJEB10139) | groundwater metagenome | biome: water well; material: biofilm material | place: Germany | collected 2015-04-27 | reverse complement strand
CACGGTCCGTGTACAGATCAGCTTGCCCTGGCCGAGGGCAGACCCAGGTGTCGGCCCACACTACATCTAGAGAGAGGTCGTTCACGCCGAAGAAGGCCAGAAAGAGCAGTGCAGCCAGCCGCTGCACCTGTTGACGTTTCAATAGATCCTCGGCCACGTATACCTTTGCCTCAAGCAAATACCGCAGCTGAAGCCTATCGCTCAAAACAAGGTTCGTCAAAAGAAGGGGGGATTATGGAAGGATCGAGAAACGGGCTGATATCAACCCGGCAAGGCTTGATACCAGCCATTGGCCTGAACGAGGGTGATCTGACTGTCGAAGAGCCGGCTGACCTGTTCGTTGGTGAGGAGTATTCGCTTCGGCCTGTCGTCGAGAATCTTCCCCTCTTTCAGGAAGATCACGCGATCGATCTCCGGTGGGATTTCATGCAGATGGTGCGTCACGAGCAGAACGGTCTTTCCTTTGGCAATCTGCACACGCAAGAGATCGAGGTATTGAAAACAGGCTTTGAGATCAAGTCCACTCGTCGGTTCATCCAGCACCAACACCGGCGGGTCATGCACAAGAGCTCGGCCCAACAGAAACCGCCGCTGCTCGCCGGTGGAGAGATGGCCAAAACGCCGACCAGCTAAAGGTGCAATACCTAACTCCTGCATCACCTCATATGCCCTCGTCAGCTGGGTTTTGCTGAACTGTTGGTATTCATAGGTGTCGTTGCTCGCATAGAAACCGGAAAGGATCACGTTCAATCCTTCAGCACAGATCAGATACTCTCGCTGCAGGTCATGCGAGACAATGCCGATCTGTTTCCGCACATCCCAGACGTTCCAACGCTCCTCACCAAAGAGAGCCCACCGCGTGTCATCATTCGGCATGGCATGGACTTCACCTGATAACAACTTCAGCAGCGTGGACTTCCCTGCCCCGTTTGGGCCAAGGATTGCCGCATGCTCTCCCTCACGCAGAACAAAGGAGAAATCCGAGAAGACACACGTCTCGCCTCGATACACCGTGGCATGCTCAATTTCGACAATCGCCTCCGTGTTGGCTGAAGGACGAGGGGGTTGAGCTGGGATCTCCACTAGAGGCTTACCAGGTTTCCCTCCTCGCCGTGCCTGCTCAAGACCAGTTCGAGCCAAGGCATCTGCCCGTTCATTCTCTGGATGACCATTGTGCCCTCGGACCCAGTGCCATTCGAGTGAATGGGTGGCAGCCAGGGCATCGAGCCGCCGCCACAAGTCCTCATTCTTAACCGGCTCCTTACCGGCCGTTTTCCAACCTCGCCGCTTCCAACTGTGGATCCATTCGCTAATACCCTTTTGGACGTACTGCGAATCGGTATAGACTCGCGCCTGCACCGGTTGAGGGAACGACTGTAACGCCTCAATCACCGCGAGCAATTCCATCCGATTGTTCGTCGTCCCCGGCTCACCACCACAAAGCTCCGTCTCAGTCTCACCATGTCGCAGCAAGGCCCCCCAGCCCCCAGGGCCAGGATTCCCGCTGCAGGCACCATCGGTATAGATGTCGATCATGTGTGTATTCTTTTGCCTCAGTTGCTTTGCATCGCGATTGTACTATGTGCCTTCCATCAGAACCATAGCGAATTCCGTGACTCGACGAAGCTACTTGGGTACAATGGCCCAGCAATCACGCTCACATTTTTGAGAGAGTCACATCCTGCGTACCCTGTTTCTCATCGGCACAGGCGGGTTCATCGGCGCAATCCTTCGCTACCTCTTGAGCGGCTATGCGCAACAGCTGAGCAAGAGTATCCAATTTCCCTTTGGCACTCTGGCCGTCAATGTGGTGGGTTGTGCGCTGGTCGGCTTCCTTGCTGAGCTCGCCGATCAGCGAGGCGTCCTTTCCGGGGAAACACGGGCCTTTCTAATCGTTGGCCTACTGGGAGGATTTACCACATTCTCGGCGTTCGGCAATGAAACAATGAACCTGCTGCGTGACGGAGAACTGTGGCTCGCCGGAGGAAATATCTTCTGCCATATAGTTCTGAGCCTCATCGCCGTATGGCTCGGCTACTCCACCGCCTATCTACTTTGGAAATGATCGATGCGCATAGAACACGGATGTCTACTGAGAATCTACGTCGGGGAAAGCGATAAACACGCCGGGCGGCCTCTCTATGAATGGATCGTCGCGCAGGCTCACACGCGGCAGTTGTCAGGTGCCACAGTCTACCGAGGACTCATGGGATTCGGGCCACACACCCGCGTGATCCACACCTTCAAAATCGAACGCTTGGCTGAAGACCTTCCTATTACCATCGAGATTTTAGATTCCCGAGAGAGAGTAGAGGGGTTTCTTACATTCATTGAGCAACAGGTCCACTCAGGCTTAATCGCGACCCTGCAGACGGTTGAGATTCGCGCGTTTGATGGACGTGCACCGCAGTAGAGACCATATCCCTCACGACCTTCCACCTATAAAAAGCAGCGTGCAGCCGGAAACTGATTCGTTATGCTTCGGGAGGATCATGATTCTGATTCGAGACAGACTTTCTTGGACCTTGTTCCGAGATTTCGCCAGCCAGAACCTTTTCCCGCCATCCCCATGTACTTCTCGTCCTCGCTCCGGCTGATGCGTAAGCCGCCGGCGTCTCATCAGGAATCGATATGGCCCTCACATTGGTCGCTGAAGAATTCGGCGTCAACGCGGCACAACTCACCCAACTCTTGATCGAGTACGATCCACAGCCACCATTCAATGCCGGTAGCCCAGACAAAGCTCCGTCGGCGATCGTGAACGAAGCACGCGAGGCCTTCGCCAAACTCCAGGCGACGGCACAGTGACCAAATAACTTCGCAGGTTATTTGAATCTTTTCGTGAGGTTGATACCTATGATCGCAATATCCTCGACGTGAGGGTGCTTGTTCGCGATGGATTCCCAGTGGTTCCGTAGAGCTTGGACTAATCCCTCAAAGTCCACACGCTCCTCAGAGCGCAGTTCCCACTGCCTAGCTGAAAGGTCCACTAGGGCAAATATCCCGCGTCCAGAGCGATTATCTCGGAGGTAGTCGCCAGACAGCTGGGTTTCCAGTCGCTCGAAAAGCTTGGGCCCTGTCCACCTATCTGCGAGCTTGAGCTCGGCAGGTATGGGCGCGTCGAAGCCAGCACCGTGGAAACGCAGGTCTGGCCGTTTGTCGTCGGCCAGCTCTTCTTCCTGTGTGATCGTATAGCGACCCAGCGCCCTCTGGCGGAGTTCGTGCGCGAGGAAGTTCCGCATCTCGGGCTCTGTCTCCACGCGCAGGAGAAGCTTCGCAACACTTTCGTCTCCATTCTCAAGATCATCTTTGAGGTCGAGAAGGCGCATGATTGCTAAGTCAGCAAGCTCGCGATGGCTCGAAGGAGTGCGATCAAGGCGCTCATGAAAGTCACGCACTTGCACAGGCGACCAGGGCGTAATGTCTGCATCCTGCTCCGCTTTGGTTTTGGCATAGGAAGCCAACCACGGCCGCGTCCGGGCCTTTGGATGCTGCTTGGCGATTTCATCTAGCGCAACGAATGCTTCCTTGCCAGGAATTCGCTTGAGTTGATTAAATAGAGCATCGCGTGCATCCTGAGCCTCATCGCGCAAACCCGGCGAATATACGCCGCCTCCGATACGATTAATATCTTCATCCTCCCGGATATACGTATGCATCAGAAGAAACAACTCCTTGAGATGCTTGGGTGTCACATAGGTCTGTCGAACCCCGGTTGTCCCAGAGCCTCTACCTTCCAATAGCCGCGTGACGAATGTCATCGCAAACTCCGTCTGCTCCATGGCGCTTGAAATAGACGATAGATGATCGGCAAGTGCAGGAATTGCCTTTTCTGGATCCACACCCACCCACACCGCATACCAGATAGCGACAAACTCGATAGTGTCAGCGGACTTCATCTTCTGCCCTGCAAGTAGTATTAGATCGTCATCGGTGACCGATGTGCTGCCCTGAACAATCCTCAGCAACTTGCCAAGGTTGAACGCGTTGGTAAGATTGTGCTCCAAAAGCAGCTTAAGGAGAGCTGGTGCCAGCTGGTCCCATGCCCATTGGCCAGACGAACTAACATCGCTAAGCAAGTAGTGAGACTCCGTGCCTGGTATCTCCGACGCAACCTCTTGTTTGATTTCGCTCAGGACGAATTCACTAACGATGTCAGGGTGCCCTTCAAATAGCCTGGGGAACCACGGCGGAAATCCATTCAGTTCGTAAACAGCGTAGCGGCACGCAAGAAGGACCTCCTCCTCGGATAGTTTCAACGGCCAGTCCGGTGTTTCAACCGCTTCAATGTCGAGACCTGTGAGCCCAAACATGACCATTATTGGGATAGAATTCGATGGCGCTCCCTCCGAACGGAGGAGCGGTCGGTATTTGCGCCAGTAGTTTGTGACCCCTTCTCGGTAGGCCTCCGCAACCGCTTCGCCATACTCAGGGATTAGTTCCCGCCAACGACCAACGGTCCACCGGTTTGATTTGTCTGCCCCTTCACGAAGACGCTCATGCAAATACCACTGTGGCTGTGAGATATCTGTTGGTTCGTTCAACTGCGAAGCACGAACAAGCTCAACGTGTGAGAGGATGAACGCCTTAGATTGTGCGCGGTTATCCTGTTCCTGCTTCTTACGCGCTGAGGCGCGCTCCTTCCACTCTTGTTCTTGCCGTTCGTACTCACTGACAGGCGGATTGAGAAGGAGATCGAGACACTTCTCAAGCTCGTCATTGCCCCTGACCAACTCATGGAGTCGATCTCGCCATGCCTGAGGACGATTGCCTTTGGTATAAATGTCAAACGCGAGCGTGAGGGCAACAAGCCTGTCGTCTTGATCTACCAGCGTCGAAATAGACTCGGCCACATAGTCGAAATCATCAATGCCGAACTTACAGTAAGCGCCCAAGCCATAGGCTTGCCAGAAATTGGTAAGGCGTGTGCCGTTGTTAACGAAGGGAGCGGTCTGGCGAATTTTCCGAACGCCATACCAGAACGCGGCTCTATTTAGTTCGGGCCATTGCGGCACTAACGTGCCGAATTCTATCTTTGTGTCACGTAAGTCATCATTCCAGTTGTAAATAGCTTGGAACTTATGAAGGATATCAAGCGTGGTACTGTCGATGGCTTCTGGCCTCCGCTCTCATATAAGCCTTTCAGCTGCAGCTGATGCCGCCTTAATCAGCCAAGAATTTTTCTCCGAGACTTTGCAGAAACCGCGCTCGATAAACGGCGGTTCGTCGAGCAGTTGATTCAAACCTTGAGCGAGGGTGGGCACTATATCGAGCGGAGCTGTTTCGACGAAGCTGGCAACCGTGCCTGTGAGCGAATCTACGCGGTAGCGTTCTTTTGCCGCCACCCTGTCTAGTACAGCTAAAAGCCATGTCACGGTCTCGACCGATGGGGTTGAAGCTGTGACGATTTCACTGAGCCAATCTCGCCTTAAGGGCGATGCCTCTTTCACAAAAGATTGGCGAAGGTCATCGAGGTCTGCATTTGTCGCGACCGCGTGTAGAGCGCGAATTGCGGCAATACGCGTGTACTGGGATGTGGAGATACCAAGGGCCAAGATCTTTATTTCGTCTTTGAGCGAAGCAATCCGCCCGAGCCACACCATCCTGACAAGGAAACTCACTATTTCATCATTGGACGCGTACTGGTCGAGAAGGGCGCGAATATCGTCAGCCAGGTCGGGGCTGGCGAACCGCTGCACGGCCGAATAATCAAGCGCACTCCGGCTAGATATGCCAGCTGCCAGCTCCTTACAAACATCAGCGAGAATCACCTTGCGCGTTACAAATGGCAGTGCGCTCGGGTCTCCACCCTCGAAGAGTACCTCAGGCGCAACACGTAGAATTCGCTCACGGATGCGTTCATCAAAAATGGCGAGCCAAGGAAGTACTGGCCGCATTGTCGGCACGATAATTTCGATACCGTACTGGACGCGGAAAAGTAGTGCTTCGACTTCTCGCCTGGAGGCCGACCGTTTAAGGAGCCCTGCCAGCCACTCCGCTGTCAGAAACTCACGAACCGATCGGTGGTGAAAACGAACCGTGCCGTAGATCGCTTCATCGAATATCGGACGGGAGAGGAGCGCCAGTTGATCGCGGTCATTCCAATCCGGCAGCACCGCCTGAATCGCGATGCCCTTGTCATTGTGAGATCCATCCGGCACCTGGATGGTAGCCTCTCGGCCAAGGACCGATGCTGCAGCCAAGAGACGGGCGCCCTCGCGTGCCCCTTCCGCCGAGAGTGGATGGGCCTCGCGATGGTTTTGGTCACGCTCCTCAAGACGACGCTGGACACTGATTTGCATTAGCTCCAAGCGCGTGCCAATACGGCGCTCCTTGGTCCAAAGCTCGATGAGTTCCTCAAGGTCCTGAGGTCTGGTCGTAAAAGACTCCGCATCGGCTCGCTCAATCTCATTGAGAAAGGCCTTTGTGTCTGTGATACCTCGGGCCCGGGCAAATGCCTCGACCTGCGACGTAGTCAGATCATCGAGTACGACAATTCGAAATCCAGAGGGAGCTTCTTTCTGCCCTGACTCCTCGGTGCCGAGTGACTGAAGGCCTAGCTCGTTGATCAGATCAGATTGCTCCAGGGGTTCTGCCGCACTCACTCTCGTTGTTTCGGGAGCAATCGGAAAATGCGTTTTGCAAAGATCGAGGTCGGTTTTGGCGCGCCAGGCGCTCGTGCGGCCAGTGAGTAGGATGTGGGCCCGCGCACTGGCGGATTGAATGCGTCGTCCAATCTTTCGGACCGCACGCTCGAAATCTCCAGGGTTTCGCAGCCGCGCTTCGTCAACGGAATCCAGCAGGAGCCACGCCTCATCCGGTGAGGAGAGCCACTGCTCAAATTCATCAAAGGTGCCGATCTCGAACGCATTCTCGAAGTCGTCGGGAATGTGCTCAAGTCGTAGGAAAAACGACCTCGTGCCCGTGGTTCTGAGGCGTTTTGCAGTTTGCCGTATCTCCTCAGTCTTTCCCGTTCCGGCTTCAGACAAGACCACCGTACGGAATCCCTTGAGCAAATCCTCCCAGCTGAGCCGCGGACCAGCGAAGAATGTCTCGTTCAAGTCAAAAGTGTCACTCTCACGAGCATGCTTGGCGAGCTCGCGAAATGTGCGATCCAGTTGGACAAAGTCATTCGACTTTTTCCTATCGGACATGCGGGCGATTCTATCAGAGTTACGGGAAAAACAAGAATTTGAGATCGAGTGGCTCGTGCGAAGGACGTCGCCGCACTACGAAGGACGACGTGGCACAGCAGGGATCTTCGGCGTCGTTGACATCACATCCGCGTTTTGCGCGCGATGCAGGAGTGCGTGATCCATGAGAACGAGTGCCAACATGGCTTCGGCAATCGGCGTGGCGCGGATGCCGACGCAGGGATCATGGCGGCCATTGGTTTCTACCATGACCGGGTTGCCTTGCTTGTCGATCGACTTGCGGGGGATGCGGATACTCGATGTCGGCTTAATGCCGATGGTGACGACGACATCCTGTCCGGTAGAGATGCCACCAAGAATACCGCCAGCATGGTTGGACAGAAATCCTTCGGGCGTCATTTCATCGCCATGTTCGGACCCGCGCTGAGCCACTGACGCGAAGCCGGACCCAATCTCAACGGCCTTCACCGCATTGATGCTCATCATCGCAGCAGCCAAATCTGAATCCAACTTGGCATAGACCGGCGCACCCCACCCGACCGGTACATGTTCGGCTATCGCCGTGATTTTGGCACCAACCGAATCACCGGCCTTCCGCAGGTCATCCATGAATGATTCGAGCTTGGGCACCATATCCGGGTCGGCAGAGAAAAATGGATTCTGACTGACCGCCGCCCAATCCTTGAATGGCAACTCGTGAGGCCCCAACTGGCTCAGATAGCCTCGAATGACGACGCCGTATCTCTCCGACAACCATTTTCTTGCAATCGCGGCCGCTGCTACGCGCACCGCGGTCTCGCGGGCCGAGGCTCGTCCTCCACCCCGATGGTCACGAATTCCATATTTCTGCCAATAGGTGTAGTCGGCGTGGCCCGGACGGAACGTATCGACAAGGTTGCCGTAATCTCGGCTACGCTGGTCTTCGTTACGAATCAGTAGCGCGATCGGCGTACCCGTCGTCTGTCCCTCAAACACTCCTGAGAGAATTTCAACGGTATCCGACTCCTGCCGCTGCGTGACATGGCGAGAGGTCCCAGGCTTTCGCCGGTCGAGGTCCTGCTGGATATCTTCTGCCGAGAGTGCGAGTCCAGGTGGGCATCCATCGACAACACAGCCGATGGCGGGTCCATGGCTCTCGCCGAACGAGGTGACGGTAAAGATTCTGCCGAATGTATTACCGGCCATATGGAGACACGCTCCCTACTCGACCAGATCCAGCTTGATGCGCAATTCCTTGAGTTGATCAGCTGCGACAGCCGATGGTGCATCGGTCAATGGGCATTGCGCCCGTTGCGTCTTGGGGAACGCGATCACGTCACGGATTGAATCAGCGTTGCCCAACAGCATTACCAAGCGATCCAACCCAAATGCGATCCCACCATGCGGCGGAGCGCCATACTCCAGTGCCTCGAGGAGAAATCCAAACTTGACCGCTGCATCCTCCTTGCCGATCCCAAGGAGATCAAACACTTTGCTCTGCACATTGCTACGGTGAATACGAATGCTACCACCGCCGATTTCACTACCGTTCAGCACCATGTCATAGGCCTTGGCCCGCACTTTCAGCGGGTCGGATTCCAACAACGGCAGATCCTCATCGAGTGGCGCCGTGAAAGGATGGTGCATGGCCACGTACCGCTTCTGTTCCTTATCGTAATCCAACATGGGAAAATCAACGACCCATAGAGGCCGCCATGCAAAGGTGTCGATCAGCTTCAACTCCTCACCCAAGAAAAGCCTGATTCGTCCCATCACATCATGAACGACCGCTGGCTTATCAGCGCCGAACAAGACCAGATCATTCGGCTGTGCTTCAGGCAAAGCCGCCGCAAACGCGTTGGCATTCAGAAATTTGGCAATGACGGATTCGAGCTGCCCTTCCGCCGTGAGCTTGAGCCAGGCCAGGCCTTTCGCACCAAAGCTCTTCGCCATTTCCCCCAACGCGTCGATGCGTGTCCGCGACAGCGACGCTCCGCCCTTTACGATCAAGGCTTTGACGATGCCGCCCTTGGTCGCCGCATCCTTGAACACCTTAAAATCGCTCGCGGCGCCGAATGCCGTCATGTCATAGAGCGGCATGTCGAACCGAAGGTCCGGCTTGTCTGAGCCGTAACGACCAATGGCTTCCGCATAGGTCATCCGAGGAAAGGGTGTCGGCAACTGCACGCTGCCAGCCTTATCAAAGACCGTGACAATCATGCGCTCCATGAGGCTCATGACTTGTTCTCGATCCACGAACGACAGTTCCATGTCGATCTGGGTAAACTCCGGCTGCCGATCATTGCGGAGATCTTCGTCTCGGAAGCAGCGCGCGATCTGATAGTACCGATCGACGCCGCTCACCATCAGCACCTGCTTGAAAAGTTGCGGCGACTGCGGCAGCGCAAAGAACTGTCCGGCATTGACGCGACTCGGCACCAGATAATCCCGAGCACCTTCCGGCGTACTCTTTGTCAGAATCGGCGTCTCTACCTCCAAGAACCCTTCCGCGTTTACGAATTCTCTGGTGGCCTGCAGAATGCCATGACGCAGGCTCAACAGCTGCTGCATCCGAGGCCGACGAAGATCCAGGAACCGATACTTCAACCGAATCGCTTCCGTGACTTCCGCATCGTCTTCGATCACAAATGGCGGGGTCTTGGCCTCATTGAGAATCTCCACCGCATCGACAAAGATTTCAACTTCGCCAGTCGAGAGGTCTGGATTCTTTGACTCATCCGGACGCGCCATGACATGGCCGGTGACCGATACCACACACTCGCTGCGGAGTGCATGGGCGGCCTGGTGAACCGCGAGATTTCGTTCTGCGTTGAAGACAACCTGTGTGATGCCAGTCCGGTCACGAAGATCAATAAAGATCACCACGCCATGATCACGACGTCGCTGAACCCAGCCGTTCAGCACAACGGTCTGCCCGACATGTTGCTTCTTCAACTCGCCGCAGCGATGTGTGCGGATGTTCATACCATTCTCGCTTTCTTGCCAACATACTTCTTGGTCTTGAGCGGTCTCGCCCAGCCCTCGCGCCTAACCAGCCGCTTGGGACCAACCTTCGGCTCTTCTCCTTTTTCGACCGAGGTCACGCGTTCCTCAACCAATTCGCGCAAGGCGTTGGCCTCTCGATCGGTGAGGAACCGAAACTCGCCGGGCTCCAGTTTGCCAAGCGCCAGTGGCCCCATCCTGACCCGCATCAGCTTGATTACCAGATGCCCCACGGATTCCAACATGCGTTTCACTTGGTGCTTGCGGCCTTCCCGAATCGTGATCTCGAGCCAAGAGTTCGCCTCGGCTCTCTTGATCTTCTTGACCATCGCCGGACTCGTCATGCCATCCTCTAGTTTGACTCCACGCTGGAGTTGGACGATCTCGGCATCTGTCAGCACACCTTTGACCTTAATGAGATAGGTCTTGGGCACATGATAGCGCGGATGCAGGAGGGCCTGCGCCAACTCACCATTGTTGGTGAGCAGCATCAGCCCTTCACTATCAAAGTCCAAGCGGCCAACCGGAAACACCCTCACGGACACGCCATGAAGAAAGTCCTTCACGGTGTCTCTCCCACCGGGGTCGTCCAACGTCGACATGACGTTCTTGGGTTTGTTCAGCATCAAATACACAAACGGCTGTGCCGAGGTCAGGTGCTTCCCGTCCACTTTCACGTGATCACGTTCAGGGTCGACCTTGGTCCCGAGTTCCGTGACCACCTTGCCGTTCACCGATACTCGGCCGGACGCAATCAGCATCTCAGCCTTTCGGCGGGACGAGAGCCCTGTGCTCGCGATGAGTTTTTGGAGACGAATGTCCATGAATTTCCCCGTCAAGTATATCGTGTCATTCGCATGACCACACCGGTCGGCACGTCACGCTTCACAAACGACGCCGGACATTATTCCCATTCGATCGTCGATGGCGGTTTCGAGCTGATGTCGTACACCACTCGATTCACGCCCTTCACTTCATTGATAATCCGGCTCGACATCCGGCCCAGCACATCGTTCGGGATCTTGGCCCAGTCGGCGGTCATCCCGTCGACGCTGGTCACCGCACGGATCGCCACGACATTGTCATAGGTCCGTTGATCACCCATGACGCCGACGGTGCGGATCGGCAAGAGTACGGCGAAGAATTGCCAGATATCCCGGTAGAGTCCCGCGCCGCGAATCTCCTGATCGACGATCGTTTCGGCTCCACGGAGGATCGCCAATCGCTCCTTCGTCACGGAGCCAAGCACCCGAATCGCAAGACCAGGACCGGGAAACGGCTGCCGCCAGACAATCTCGTCCGGCAAGCCCAGTTCGGTCCCCAGCACC
>CXWL01047145.1_pt1 | contig 11465 bp, 5 predicted proteins | sample 590931 | NCBI WGS metagenome assembly CXWL01 (sample SAMEA3498368, study PRJEB10139) | groundwater metagenome | biome: water well; material: biofilm material | place: Germany | collected 2015-04-27 | reverse complement strand
TTCATAGCCATAGCGGAAGCCGATCGTGACCGTGTGCTTGGTCAGATCCATCTCGGAGTTGGCACCACCGAAAACAGCCAAGTCAGGCGGATCGACCCAGAGATAGCGATAGTTCAGCATCAGGTCGGTGTGCGCGCCGAGGCGGTAGGTCATGCCTACGATGCCCTGGGCCGCAAACGTCTTGTCGTTGTCTTCGAAGCCGAAGAGGTTAAGGCGCGCATTGTCGATACCCGCGCCGACGCCCACCGACAGGCCGAAACGCTCGGACTTCACCGGCAGATCGTACACGGCGTTGATCATGCCGCTCCATTCTTCGAGGTCGCTCGCCAGGACGGCAGGGAACCCGTTCACTTCGGAAATATCGTTCGTCCGGTAGCCGACCTCACCTTCGAGGCGCCAGCGGCTGTCGTGGAAGGCATAACCGGCTGTGCCGAGAACACCCCAGCCGTTATCGAACTCAAACGAGAAAACGCCCGAGCCGAGCAAATCCGTCTCAGCCACGCCCACCCAGCCGCCTTCAAGGCCGAGGTACCAACCATCCCGGTCCCAACCTGCATTGGCGACTCCCGCCGTCAGGGCTAGCGCCGCGACTGTACCCACCAGAACCTTCTTAAACCCCATAACACCCTCTCTGTTCGTCTTCGCTCTGTGGCGAAAATCCTCAAAAACGCACCCCAACCGCTCCCCGGCCGGTCGCAGGGCCAGGGCTTACAAAAGAGGGTACTCGGGCCGTCGGACACGTGCTCGCCAATTCTGTCCTGGCCGCACCGGTTCTCAATTTACTGTTGTATCGCCGCAACGACTCGCGCAAGAAACGGCTAAAAACTGGGAGTTTCTGCTGTCGCCTTCCGGGGGGCCGAACGTTAGGTTGCTCGCGCCTTGATACGCATTGGCATTCCGGTGCGGCTAAACTCAGGCGCTTTCCAATAGTCGTTGCTCTTGAACCGGTAAAACAGGTCCGGCGGAAGCACAGTATTTCGTTCGGTGTATTCGACCTTTCTGTGCACCCGATGCATACCGGGCACGCCCAGCAGGGCGTCGAACTCATCCGAATCGAAGACGACGTTGTTGAAGTCGTGAGGGAAGGGCGGGAGCTCCAACGCCTGATAGAGGAACTCCATTGTTTGCGCTGGTTCTCGCGCGAGGGCTTCGTAGTCCACCAGGATGAGCCGCGACTTGTGCTCACCGTAAATCGCTTCCCGAGCCGCGTGCCAGGCAAAGCCCACCGTGCCGGTCGGCATCGAAAGCTGATCAACACGGGAGTAGACCATCATGCTGTTTTCGAAGTTGAACAGCCTCGATGTCGTTAGCGGGTTGGCGCGAACAAGGCGTTCAAAAGAGTCGAGAACCCAGGAATATTCCCGCAAGCACACAATGACCTTCGACTCCGGGAATAGATGCGCGAGCAGCGGCATCCGTCCGCACCATCCCCTGCTCGTGTCAAAGACGACCCGCCCGGCTCCTATTTCCCCGTAATACGCGTGAACGACCGCCCTCATGGCGGCGGCACGCTGATCGTCGCTGATCAGGGGCGCCCATTCTTGCGTGGTGCCCATGGCCCCATGCAACGCGTTGATCATTGCCATTGTGGGCGCCGAGACCCCTGCGTGAAATGCAGGATTCTGGCGCAAGAGGGCTGACAACAGCGTCGAACCCGAGCGAGGCATCCCCGAAATGAAGTGTATCGCTTTCATCGATCCATAGAAGCCACAGGCGTCGCTTTAGCTCAATAGCAGGCAGGCCATGAACCACGTTTTGGGTTAAGCCCGGCTCTCTTCAGCCCGGTTACTCCGCAGAGATTCCCGCTGCTTCAAGGACAGCCAACGCCGGCGTGAGCAGATCGCCGTATTTCTTCCAACGCCCAACGCCGGAGCTGTTCATGGCGCGGCGCACTTGGAACGCGCTCGGGGTTGCCACGCCGGCTGTGTTTTCGTGGAAGTTCAAACAGTGTTCGCTCCAGGGAAGATCACAGAACTGAAGGAGCGCCCGCGTTTGTGCTTCCTGCCGGGCCACAAGATCTTCGTACTTGATTTCCAGGTATCGGTCGCTCGGCAGGGTACGCTTCCAATGAGATGCCACGCGATCGAACTGAATGAATTTGTGCGCAACGCTTTCCAGGCTGTAGACGTAATCGTAATAGCGATCGGGAAGCGGAAAGATTTGCTTGTAGTTGCTGAGGCAGCTGTCGGCCGGATCGCGCCGCACACAAACCACGCGTGCGTTGGGCAGCGCACGAAGGATGGTGCCGGCGAGCAGGTAGTTGCTCGGCGCTTTGTCGACGAACTTTGGCACATGGCCTGTCAGTGGGCGCGTGCTCTCGATGTAGAGGCGGCCCAGCGTCGCGAAATCGACGGCGGGCGCGCGCCCGAGCGTGTCGGCATCAAGCGTTGCGGGGGTCTTCGACGTCGTCATCAACTTCAGTATCTTCGAGAAGTTGACGATCTCGCCCGCCGATGAGACTTGCGGGTGGCTTGAGAGTATCCGGTCGATAAGCGTCGTGCCGCTGCGCGGCAATCCACAAACAAAAATAGGATCGGACGCGTCGTGACCCGGGGCGGTTGTTCGCGCGGCTGCCCACGTGCCCATCGCAGCTTGCGAAAGCTGTTCGTTCTCGACGGTCGAGTAGGGTTGCAGCTGACGGCGGCGGTGCTTGCCCTTGGTTAGCCACTCGAACGACTTTGCGAAGTCGCCGAAGTCTTCGTAGGTTTTCGCCAACGCGTGGCCAAGGTGCAGCGTTCGCCAGCCGTCGGCATCGGTGCCCGGAAACTGAGCCTCCAGCGTCTTGATGCTGTTGCGTTCCGGTGTTTGCGTTTCAAGCTGAATCAGGTTCAAGCGGGCGCGGTAGTGGCCGGGCGCAACCTTGAGGGCCTTTGCATACGAGTCTTTGGCCGGCTCGAAGAGTCCGGCGTATTCCTGCGCGGTGCCCAGCTCGAACAGAAGGTCGGGATTGTCGGGCTTCAGTTTGTTGGCCTTGCGGAACTGCTCCAGGGCCGCGGCGTGGTCGCCGCTGAGCCGGTAGGCCATGGCGGCGCCGAATACGGCACGAAGGTCGTTCGGCTGCTCGCGTACCGCACGCGCGGCAAGTTCGCGTGTCCGTGCGAAGCGTTGCACGAGCGCAGTAACGTTTGGATCGACCGTCGGCATGCTTCGTTATTTCGGCGCAGCCACCGCAAAGGACTCGGCAGCGTGCCCTTTGCGCTGACGCCCGACCATTGTCTCCAAGGCCTGCTCCAGACCTGCCGTGAAACGCCGCGTGTCGAACAACGGATTGCTCGCGCGGCCTTGCGAAAGGCGCGTGCGAAATTTGCCGAGGCGTGCAGGATCTTTCGCCAGCTGAACCGCGAGTGCCTGGAACGAGGCAGCATCGGCTGTCACCAGCTCAGGGAGGCTCGCCGTCTTCAACTGGCTTGCACCAAGACGCGATGCAAAGCTGCGGCCCGTGCGCGTCACGACCGGTACGCCCGCCCACAGAGCATCGCTCGTCAGCGCGTGACCTGTGTAGGGCCATGCGTCCAGGAATAGGTCGGCGTGGGCAACGACCTCGAGCAGTTCATCCGGCGTGCCGCGCGCAAAGATGAGGCGTTCGCCATCGATACCGCGCGCGGTGGCTTCGTTGCGCAGGTTTGCCCTTACGCCATCGCCGAAATCGAGCAACCAGAGCTGGCTCTCCGGAACGTCCTTCAAGATCGCGGCATAGCTGTCGAAAAGTTGCGGACTGAGCAGCATGGGTTCGGCGAAAGCGCAAAAGACGAAGGCCCCGTCCTTCAAGCCGAGTTCCGCGCGCGTGCGCGTGATGCCGGGCGCCTTGCGCGTAGCATCGAAGGGCCGGCACGATTCCGGCAAACGAACGATACTCTCGTCGTAGAACGCTTCTTCGCCTGGCTTGATCGTGTGATGGTCCGCGAAGAGATAATCGACGGCTTTGGTACCAAGCGTTCCTTGGAATCCCATGAAATGAGCGATCACCGGCGCGGGCTTATGGAGCAAGATTCCTAAACGGTGCGGCGCAGTGTGACCCATCACATCAACAAGCACGTCGAGATTGTCGGCGACGATCGTGTCTGCGACTTGCTCGTTCGAGCTATCGGTGAGCTCACGATAACTGGCGAAGGCGGCCTTCGCGCGATCGCCAATGGAGGGCACCGCGACATTGTAGCCGATGATGTCGAAGCGCTTCTTGTCGTGCGTTTCGCCGATGGCGGCCAAGCGTTGCGTGACATAGGGGCCGATGAGGTAGCCGATGCGCAGCCTGTCGCCGTGCCGAGCCGCAGGTTTTGCGGTGGGTTCGAAGTCACTTCTCGGCCAGGCCTTGCGCGCGGCGGTTTGCTGGAGCCGTGGGTCGTCCGTGATCATGAGCGACAGTAGCGGGTCGATCGAGCCGCTCGCTTCGCGAACACGCTTGAGCGCTTGGTCTTCATAGAAAGTCAGGCTCTTCCAGTGGCACGCATGGCGGGAGGAGCGAATGATTTCGCCGAGGGCAGGATCGAAACGGTCCGCAAGCGCGCGGTTTTGACCGGCGAGAACGACCTCACGCTCATACACAACGACCGCGTCGCTAAAGCGGCCGGTTTGCTGGAGCAGTGCGCCGAACGCGTGCAACGTGTCCGGATTCGACCCATCGAGTTGGAGCGAGCGGCGGTATTCTTCGTCTGCCTCGGCGTGACGGTTGAGACCATGCAGCGCGCTGGCGCGGAGGCGGAAAGTTGTGGCGTTGGCCTTGCCCTGTTGAACCGGTACGTCGCAGACGGCGAGGACTTCGTGGAACTCGCCCTGCATCAATAGCGTGTCGCAGTACGCGTCCCGCGCCGAGGACCAGTTCGGACTGACCTCGACGAGCTTTGCGAAGGTGCTGGCCGCTTCGGCGAGTTGGCCTCTAGCGCGCAGGATGAAGCCGATGTTGTAAAGCGCGCCGGGATGGCGGGGATCGAGTTCGACGGCCCGGCGGAACAAGTCGAGCGCTGCCGGATCGCGGCGCTGCAATAGGCAGACGCCGCGGTTGTAGATCGCGGGCGCATGATCGGGATCGCGGGCAAGCACGCGGTCGATCTTCTCAAGCGCAAGGCCCAACATGCCGTTTTCAATGTCGAGCGTGCTCAAAAGATGCAGCGCGTGGATATCGTCGGGTGCTTTCGCGAGGATCTTCTCGAGGGTGGCTCGTGCGGCGCGATGGTCGCGCTTTTGGAGCAGTTCTTCGGCTTGTGTGATCAAGTCGTTAGACATGCGGCGAACTCATTTTGGAACGACGTCGAAAGCGATCGTGGTTCGGGGCGAGGGGCCGTTGAATGGCACAGTGCCGTGCCAAAAGTAAGATGGGAACAGCACCAGCCGGCCCACTTTCGGCTGCACTACGCGGTGAATGACCTCGCGCTCGCCGAGGTCGAGGTTGGTTTCGCCCATCTTGAACCATGCTTCGTGTGCTGAAGACCCCGCCGCAATGGCAGGCACATCAACGTAGAAGGCTGAGCTGATCCACCCTTTCGGGTGGAAATGGTTAGTGTGGAATCCGCCGCTTTTGAGCTTAACCGACCAGGACCCGGAGAAATCGAATGCCGCGCTTTTGCGTTTGGCGAAAGGGTGAGTGGGATCGTCGGGAATCGCCGCAACGAATTTTTGAATGGCCTGGCGCAGCTGAACGATGAACGCCTGGATCAAAGGATCTTGATTCGTGAACAGCGCTCCGAACGTTTGTGTGCCGCCACGCAGGGTCTGATCCGTCGGGTGGGCCTTTGTCGCATGAAGGCCATCGAGAACGCCGTTCAGCGCCGTGCAAAACGATTCAACGTCAGCGTAGCCCGGCGGCGGTTCGAGTTCGAGCGCTTTGGGGAGGTGTTCGTAGTCGGCGAGCCGGTCGTAATCCGGATCGCCGTCCAAACGCTGCGCGGTCGTGTGCAGCGCCAGCAAACCCTGTTCGAGCGGAAAGCGTCGGAGCGCTTGGCGGGTGAGATGGAGGGCGGTGGCGTGCTCTTTGGCTTTGAGCAGCGACTCGGCGAAGTTTTGAATGAACGCAAAATTATCCGGCGCTGCCTCCAGAGCGCGGCGGTGAAACAGTGCTGCCTCATTGAGGTCGCCGGCCAGCGTGAGAGCGCGTGCCATTGCGTCCAGAAGCCCCGCATGGCCGGGCGCGGCAGGGAGGGCACGTGCAAGTTCGTCACGGGCGGCGGCGTGCTCGCCAATCTTCAAGAGTTCGTTGGCGTAGGTTAGGCGAAGGCCGTGATCCCCAGCACGTTGCTGCAGTGCTTGTTGAAACGAATGGAGGTAGCGCTGCGTCTCGCCGGTTTGCCAGATCATTTCGTTCAGCAGGCGATGCGCGTCCGGGTTGCCGGGGCTGACGTCAACGGCGCGCTGGTAAGCGGCTTTCGCTTGTTCGGCGTGGCCGAGGCCGCGGCGTGCATGCCCGAGGCCGATCCAAGTCACATCCGATTGCGGGTTGAGGGTGAGCGCCTTGCCGTAGGCTTCAAGCGCTTGCGGATAAAGGCCTAAGGCCATGCAACTTTGGCCGAGATTGTGCTGTGCGCTCGCCGATTTCGGTGACAGGTTGGTCGCCGTGCGCGCACATTCCAAAGAGCGCTCTTTTTCGCCGATTTCGCGAAGGGCGATGCCAAGCGCGTCGAAGGCTTTGCCATTTGCGGGCTGCGCCGCAACCACGCGCTCGAGCGAGGCCTTGGCGTCATGCCAACGCCCGAGGTCGGATTGCGTGAGGGCGAGATTGTAAAGTGCGTCCCAGAATTGGCTATCGAGTTCAAGGGCACGCCGATAGCAGGCCTCTGCGCGCGTGACCTCGCCAAGTGCGGCCAACGTGATGCCGAGGTTGTTGTGGACGTGGGGCTGTTCCGGCTTTCTCGTCAAAGACTGCTCAAAAAGGCCAACGGCCTCGGTCAGGCGGCCTTGGCGGCGGTAGGTCACGCCGAGGAGATGCAAAACGTCGGGATCCTCTGGGGTCTCGCGTTGCAGGCGCGTGAGTGTGGTCTGGGCTCGGGCAAGATCGCCCGTTTGCAGAGCATTCAGGGCAAGCTGAAGGGCTTGCGGCGGCGTCACGGGCTGTTCCTTGAGATCGCGTGCAGACCATAGCAGATCGCGAACGGCGCCAAACAGGTCCTCTGAATCTGGGTTTCCGGCCTCAGTAAGCGTAGGGGCCTGCGCGATACCATTTGGAGAGTAACCATTTCTCACCTGACGTGACCGGCAGTCCGGCGTGGCGGGTGGTGAGGTCCGGCTTACCTTCGGCGTCGACGTTCATGAACAGCAAGGCGTCGCCGACCGAGCCTCTCCATTTCAGGTTTGTTTTGAGGAACACCGTCTCGCCTCCGGTGTAGTCGGGGCTGAGCGAAACGAGAAGCGTCGCGACGCGTTGGCCAGAGACCTTGAGCGCGGCTGCATCGTGCGATCCTTCGCCGAGGAAATCGAAATGGGGACGATATTCCTCGCCGGGCCGGTAGCGCAGGATGCTCATCACCTCGCCGTTTTCGACCGGAATTTCGGCGGCGGCCGCCAGACGGTGGTTGAGGCAATGAACCGCCAAATCTTGCTTATAGGGAACGAGCATCGCGTTGTTTGACGTGCGCTCGGTGGCGCGCATCGGACTTCCCGTGGTGGGATTGATGACGAGCGCAGGCGCGACGAGCGGGCCGGCGAGGCCGACGAGGTAGTCGCACTCCTGTTCGGTGAGAAGGCCGTCGATCCGCCAAACCGTCGGGGCGCTTGAGATTTGCCGGCGCAGCGGTATCGGGCGGGAGGGCAGCCTTTGGAGCAACGCGGCGTCAATTGTCGAAGCTGCGTTCGACGGGGCGTCGGCCTCCGGTGTCGCGCCTAGCGTTTCGATCAGAGGGTGTCCGGCACGCTTGAGGTGCTCGCGCCAAGCGGCGTGCTCGGCGCTCGTCGCAATTGGGTGTCCACGTGCGGCGCTGCGCAAGACCGCGAAGGCGGCAAGGCCATCACCCTTGCGGGCGGCCTCGCAAAGAAGACCGGGGATCGACGGGTGGCCCGGATCGGCCAGCGCCGTAATGAGGGCAAGCTCTCGCAGGACGGCTTTGTCGCGGACTTCTGCCGCCGCCAGGATAAGCGAAATTCCGCGTGACCAATCCGGGGTTCGACCGGCGCCGGTGGCAAGGAGCGTGGCGTGCAGGCGGGCGACCCGCGGGTCCTTGGCCGCGCTCGCGGTGCCGAGTAGTTCGTGCACGCGCTGAAAGTCCAGCGGCGACTCGTGGTTAAGCAGCAGCCACGCCAGCATCAAGACGGCGTTTGGGTCACCGGTCGCTGCGGCCTTCTCGGACCATTCGAGGGCCTCTTGGGGGCGGCCCGTCTGCAGCAACGCTTGGCACAACGCGAGCTGCGCGGGGGCCTCACCGGCCCGGGCACGGCGTTCGAGGTTCTGCAGCGATTCCGGCGTGTTCGTCATCAGGTTGATTCAGCGCCTGAAGGTATAGCTGTTCAAGGCATCTCGCACAAAGAAGAGCGGCGGCCAATCGGCCGCCGCTCCCCTTTTCTAACCTCTGACAAACGGGGTGGATTACATTCTCGTCTTGATCGAGAAGTTCCACGTCCGGCCAACCGTATCGTAGACCTGCGGGTCGGTGTTCCCCTGGCTGAACAAGCCGTTCAGGGTTTGTGGCGTATCTTCGTCGGCCACGTTGTTCACCGTGACCGTGAGGTCCAGCCAGTTCACTGGACGATAACGGACGGCCATGTCGACGTAGCTCGCTGCCGGAGACTTATGGAAGGCACCGGTAAAGTCCGGGGCAAAGCCGGCTTCGACCAACTCCGGAACATAAGACCAGCGCGCGAACAACGTCCAGTCGTCGAGCGTGTAGGTTCCGGTCAGCACCGATTTCCAATCGAAGATCGCGCCGCCGATACCAGCGGAGGTCGTGCCCACGAACTCGGTGCCGTTGAACGTGTAGCTGTCGACAATCGTATACAACTCGTTGATCGACAGAACACCTCCCAGACCGATATCCGCGAGGTCGAGACGGTAGTCGACTTGGATGTCGGTACCGTTCGTCGCGAACGAGCCCTGGTTGCCACGGCTCGTATTCACGAAGTCGACCTGACCCGTGACCGGATCGCGGAACACTCGTGCACAAGAGGCCGCTTGTGTCGGTGACGCAGGGACTCCATAGCAGTCGTTGAGGAAGAACTGCGCGCTAAACGAGGCGATAACGTCCGTGATCAAGATGTCGTACTTGTCGATTGAACCACGGAGGTTACCCAGACCGAACCAGTCGTCGCCGGTCTGCAAGACGAGACCGTAGGTGGTCGTCTCAGCAGTTTCGGGGCTCAGGCTCGGGTTACCGAACGCGAACGCCTCAACCTGCGTGTTGTTGGCGATGAAGGCGCCAGGATCCAAGAACGTGGCAAGGGCAGAACACAACGCCAAACTAACATCGTTGTTGGGATTGAGGTCCTCGTTTTGGTTCGGGATGTTGTTGGCGTTCGTATCGCGGCAGGGTTCCGCGTAGCCGGGGAAGCCCTGATCGCCGTTCTGGAACGCCTCGAACACCGAGGCCACGCGGGTCGCCTTGTTGTAGACACCGCGGGCCTTCAACCATTCGAACGGCGCGTATTCGCCACCGTACTTATAGGTGTGGACGATGCCGGCGGTCGAGTAATCCGAAATGCGGTACCCGCCTTCGGCACCCAAGTAGTAGATGAACGGCTGGTCTTTCACCAACGGGATCGAAACTTCCGTGTAGCCTTCGAACACGTCGAGAGCGCCACGTTGGTCCTGCGTCGCGTTGAAGCCGAAGATGTTGCCGCTCCGTTGCTCGTTGTCGACTTCAAACGAAGCCTTCGAGTAACGGTATTCGCCACCGGCCACGATCGCGATCGGACCCGCACCCGTCAAGTCCCAAGCCTCGCCGCTCAAGAACGCCGACAAGATCGCTTCTTCAACCGAGGTGCGCTGCCACGTCGTCACGCGGAGGAATTGCACCATCGGCGCCGTCAGAGTGCCTGGCCCGAAGATGTCCAGCGGGACACAGCCCGGCAACGCGGCCGCACCGAGCGGGTTGCCCAATGCGTCTTGGCAGCCGGCGAGGCCCTGAGCCAGTGCCGTCTTGTTCACGGAGTTTTCCGCACGCGTCACAAAGTCGACGTCTGCGAACGACCCACCGATTTCATACGACCACTGGTCGTTGATCCTGCCGTCCAACGTGCCGAACAAGCTCAGCGACGAGTTTTCGTTGTGGCCGATGCGCAGACCGACTTCGTTCATGCGGCGGTCCATCGTGAAGTTCGCAAGTGGCAACGGACGAGACGCCAGTGCAATCGCGAGGTCCGGCGCATTGGCCGCAATCAGCGCTTGCATGGCGGGCGTCATCGTCACGCTCAACCCGGTGGCAGGCGTCGCCGCCAGTTTAACTTCCTGGTACGTGTCGGAGTAGATACCACCGAAGTTGAAGGTGAGATCTTTCTCGATGTCATAGTGGCCGAACATCGACAGGTTGTAACGCTCAGCCGGAAGGACGATATAGTTGTCCGGCGCGAAGTTGTAGCGCGACGAGTTGCCGGCCAAACCGTTGCCACGATCGGGGACACCACAAGCGCCCGACACGAAGCGCGGCGTTAGCACACCGGCATTGTTGAACGACAGGTTGCCCGTGTTAACCGCAGCGATCGGAGCCGTTGCCGGGTTGCAATCCGTGTTTACGTTCGTGAACTGAGCCGGCAAGAGTGCGGCCAGGCCTGTGAACGGATTGCCCGCATTGTTTGCGATCCAGCCCCATGGCGGCGTGCCCGAACCACCTGAGCCGGCGAAACCGCCACCCGGTTGGTTGCGACACGCGATCGCTTCCGCTTGCGAGTCGATGACGGTGTAACGGCCAGTCGTATACGAGTAGCAATAGGAGCCCGAGAGCCGCGAGAAGGCCTGCTCGCTTTGCAGTACGCCTTCGCGCGAGAAGTACTCGGCGAATACCGTAATGTTGCCGTTGCCGCCGGCGAAGTTGCCGCCGAGGAGCGCTTGCAGGTCGCGGGTTTCCGCGAGCCCGCGCTCAGCTTGGCTTGCAGAGGCCGTTAACTCCATACCCTCGTAGTCTCTCTTGAGGATGAAGTTGACGACGCCAGCCATGGCGTCCGAACCGTACACGGCGGAGGCGCCACCGGTCACGACCTCGATGCGGTCGATAAGACCGGCGGGGATCGTGCTGATGTCGGTCGTGCCGGTCGTGGAGGACGCGGGCATACGGTTGCCGTTCAAAAGGATCAACGTGCGGTTCGGACCGAGACCACGCAGGTCGATGGTCGCGAAATCCTCACCACCGGCGTTGTTCGATGTGAACGTGTTGCCGGGGACCAGCTGCGGCAGGTCGTTGAGAAGAGCCTCGATGCTGGTCGTCTGGGTCAGTTCGATCGTTTGCGATCCGATCGTCGTGACCGGGCTCGTCGTATTGTAGTCACGCTTCTTCAGACGCGTGCCGGTGACCGTGACCTTTTCGACCTTCTCACCGTCTTGCGCGAAGGCCGGAACC
>CXWL01101826.1_pt1 | contig 11466 bp, 7 predicted proteins | sample 590931 | NCBI WGS metagenome assembly CXWL01 (sample SAMEA3498368, study PRJEB10139) | groundwater metagenome | biome: water well; material: biofilm material | place: Germany | collected 2015-04-27 | reverse complement strand
ACTCGACGCTGGCTTGCGGCACCCGCAGTGTGCCCCTGCCACTGTAGCCTGTTACACCTAGTTTCATTTGCATCGCGGCCGATGACAGATCGCCCGCACCATCCAGTGTATCGATGCGCTGCCCGTCTGGAAGAGTGAGACTTTGTCCGTGTAAAGAAAACTGGAGTCTTGGCTCGACAAGACTGCCGGACATCTCGGCCTGCCCTGCGAGCCGGCCGCCAAAGCCGTTGCCGAATTGCCCCAGGTCTGGCGCATCCAGAGTCAGTTTTATCCGGTCTGCCTGCGTGCCGTGCGCCACCTTTAGATTGAGCTGATTGTCACCCAGGCGCACTTCAACGTCGCCCGTGGCACGCTGCATCCCGGCGAATTCGAGATGCCCGCCGCCGCTGATATCGTATTGCGCAAAGTGACTGTCGAACAGATCGAATTGCAGCGTGCCTTCCGCTTCCGGCAACAATGAACCCGATACTTCCATCTCGGCATTCAACTCGGTTGGTGGTGTGGCAGCAAACTCGGACAGATTCAACTTGCGCAGCTGGCTGAATAAGCGAAAGCTGCGGCGGCGATCCAGCGCCAATTGGCCATGGCCGGTGAGCACGGTCTCGCCGCGCGTCAGGCGCATCCCGGACAGTTCAATTTGTCCGCCTTGCTGCTTAAGTTCGCCATGCACTTCCAGCTTGCCATCACTGAGCGCCACCACCGCGTGCAGATCACCGGCGGCCCCGCCGAGGGTGATGTCGCCTTGCAGACGCGTGTTCGGCAGGCGGGTATGCAATGCGGATGTGGCAAGGTCGTGCACCTGCAGTTGCGCGCTCCCCTTGCCGCTACCTGTCTCCCAGGAAAGCGCACCCGTGATATGCCCGTCATTCGGCAGCTGGACATCCAGTTGCTGCAATTGCCAACGCGCCGCGGACAATCGCACCTGCGCCGTCACACCGAGCAAGGGCAAGCCGTTCTGGTCAACCGGTGCCGCGTGCGCGTTGCGCACTTGCACAGACCCTTGCAGTATGCCGCCGGTTGTACCGTGCAGATCGATGCTGCCCGACAGCGTGGCAGGCGGTGCACCTTCGAACAGTCGCCTGGTGTCCATCCCGCCGAAAGTGATCTGCACACGGCTGACCGGCACCGCGGAGAACGGCGCGAGTTGCGCTGTGCCATTGAAGTTCATCCCCGCACCCTTGCCGTCGAGCTTGACGACCATGTGCTGCAGATCACCGCCGGCATCGGCGACAAAATGTACGCGTTCCGATTTTCCGGAAAATTGCATGGCTGTATCAAGCGCGGCTTGTGCCTTCAGCGCGTAGGGTTTGTCCGGCGCGATTTCGCCGGAGCCGGAAATTTCACCGTCCGCAAGACGGGCATGCAACGCCTGCAACTGATGGTGCCGGGCATCGCTTTCGAAACTTGCCCCAATTTCTGTTGCCGAGAAATCAGGTGCGGCACCTTCTCTGCTGTAAATACGCAGTGAGTCGACCCGCATCTTTGACACACTGACATCGAGCGGTAAACGCAAGCTGTCCGGCAACGCAGGCGGCTTGTCCGATGGCAAAGTCAGCACGTCGATTTGTTGCACGCTCAGGTACAGCACATTCAGCTTCCCCTGCAATAGCGCAGTCGGTTGCCATTGCAGTTGCGTACCATGCAAAGTGATACGCCATCCATCGCCGCGCAACACGAGTTGTTGCATGCCAATAGAATCCAGCAGGGAGCCGCTGATGCCATTTGCCCTAAAGTTGCCACCGCTTTGGCGTTCGGCCACACTCAGCAACCACTGCAAACCTGATGTGGATGCGGCCAGCCAGCCTGCGCTCCCCGCCAACACCAGGCAGGGCGTCAATAGCCAGAGCAGCCATTTCCCGCGGCGAGAGGAGTGAGGAGTCGGGCGATCCATCAGAACGCCACCGCGACGGAAAAATGCACGCGCGTATCCGGTTGGCCTTTGCCGCGTGCCGCATCAAGCGCCAGCGGACCCAGCGGAGTGCGCCAGCGCAGACCGCCGCCGTAGCCCAATGACAGACGCAGTTCGGGCGCGGTATCGGCCGCACCGCCCGCATCGGTGAACAGCGCCGCACCCCAGCCGCCGAACCAATGGGTGTACTCCACACTGGCCGTGGTCATCGCGCGTCCGCCGACCACCGCACTCCCTTCGCGGACACCCAGACTCTGGTAGGCAAAACCGCGCACGGTTTGCGTGCCGCCGACACGGAACAGATATTCCTGCGGGATGCCCAATCTGGAAACAGCTGCGGTGTAACCGGCTTCGATGCGCAGCGAGACCCCATCGCGCTCACCGAGAGGTATCCATGTCTGATGCCGCAGATAGGAGCGCACAAAATTCTGGGTCGACAGCAACGATTTGCTTGCGCCGCCCAGTCGTACATCGGTCAATTGGCCCGTCATGGGGAACAGCGGATCGTCCACCGCATGCCGATACCAATGCCAATCCAGCACCAATGCCTGATCGGTCTCGCGGATGCCGCCCAGGGGGATTCTCCGTTCCTGCGTCCAGTTGAGGCCGATACCTGATTCGATATCGAACTGGGTGCGGCTGCGTGTCACGCCGAATTTGTCGCGCTGGGTTTGCAGCCCCTGAATCTGGGTCTTTTCGCCGCTGCCTTTCCATGACAATCGATAACCGAGCGGATTGGGCGGCGTGTCAAGGCCGGCGGAAACAGTCTGGCGATTTTGTTCCGCCACTATGGCGCTGCTGAAAGTCCATGCCTGATTCAGAAAGTTGTAACTCTGGTAATTGACCTCGTTGCGCACCCCGTTGTTGGTACTGTAGCCGATACCCACCGCGATCTTGCGGGATTGACCTTCGACGACTTGCACCTTGACCGGTGCACTGATCTCCCCAGTGTCTGCTGTCGTCTGACCGTGATCGGACAGGGTATCGAAGTTGACGATCACCGAGCTGAATTGCGGCATGTTCTGCAGCCTATTCTGGAACGCCAGCAGCAGGTCGCGATCGTAGGGTTGTCCGCGACTGAAGCCCGCATGGCGGGTGACCAACATTTCTTCGTAACGCTCCAGGCCGCTCACCTGCAACTCGCCGAACCTGAAACGCGGCCCTGAATCCAGCACGATGAGCAAACGAGCGCCGGCCTTGGCCGCATCCACTTGCGCCGAGTTTTCCGCCAGGCGCGCCGCGGCATAATCCTTGCGCGCCACCTGCGCCAGCAGATTGGCCTTGGCCTCATCCCACGCCGCAGCGCGGAAGGCTGCGCCCGGCTGCAACAACCACGACTTGCGCAGTTGCTGCACACGCTCACTGCGTTGTGCTTCCGGCAGCGCCAGATCGCCGCGAAACTCGATGCTCAGTTCAGAAACTACCGTGCGCGGGCCCGGAATCACTTCCAATTCCAGCACACCCGCATGTGAAACCGAGCGCAATACCACCTTGCCGGTAAAGTAACCTTCTGTCACCAGCAATTCCGTGATTTCGCGCCGGGCGCGGCGCATGAAGATTGCGCGTTCGTTTTCACCCTTGAGCAGCTCTTCGGGCAGCACGAAATGCTGGGCAAGCACTTCGCGCACTTCTTTGGGTGCGCTCAGATTGACCGGCGGAATACTGCCACCCTTGGCCTGGGCCGGCTCCGGCTGGGTTAACCACCCGCAAACCATCACCAGCAGACTCACTCTCACAGGGTGCAACAATACTGATCGCAGTAAGGGTAAGCCCGGCAAGATCATCAGAACAAAGCGTGATTGAGTGCCATATGCACCGCGATACTCGCGGCGTAACCCAGCGCGATCACCGGCGTCCACTTGAGATGAGCAAAGAAGGTGTACACACCGCGCGCCTGCCCCATCAGCGCGACACCGGCCGCCGAACCGATGGACAGCAGCGACCCGCCCACTCCGGCGGTCATCGTCACCAGCAACCATTGCCCGACGGACATATCGGGTTGCATGGTCAGCACGGCAAACATCACCGGAATATTATCCACCACCGCGGAGATCAAACCGACAGCAATGTTGGCGTTGGTCGCGCCCCACTCGCCATAAATAACATGCGAAACCATACTCAGGTAACCGACGAAACCCAGTCCGCCCACGCACATCACCACCCCGTAAAAAAAGAACAAGGTGTCCCATTCGCTGCGCGCCACTTCACGGTAGATATCGAACGCCACCGGGCTGCCGATCTCCCCGCTGTTGCGGGTCGGTCTGTGCGCGGATTGTTTCAAGTAAAAAGCAAAGAACTTCAGCAACGCCATGCCGGTAAGCATCCCCATGACCGGCGGCAGTTCCAGCACGCTATGGAAACTCACCGCCAGCGCAATGGTGAGCATGAACAAAACGACAATTCTGATTGCCCCGCGTTTCATATCGACCATGTTGCCGCCGCCGCCGGGTTTCCCGTTGGGTACAAAGAAATGCATGATGGCGGCAGGCACCAGAAAATTCACCAGCGCCGGAACGAACAGGTAGAAGAACGTCCAGAAACCGATCGGCCCGTTGCTGGCCATGATATTTTTCTGCCAGACCATCAGTGTGGTGATGTCGCCAAACGGCGAAAACGCACCGCCGGCATTGGCGGCGATGACCAGATTGATACAACCCAACACCACGAAGCGCCGGTTGCCTTGACCGACCGCCATGACCACCGCACCCATCAGCAAGGCCGTGGTGAGGTTGTCGGCCACGGCCGAGATGAAGAACGCCAGCACACCGGTCACCCAGAACAGCGTGCGATAACCGAACCCTTTGCGGATCAGCCAGGAACGCAATGCCTCGAATACATTGCGCTCGTCCATCGCGTTGATGTAAGTCATGGCAACAATCAGGAACAGCATCAACTCGGCATATTCCTCCAGGTTATGCCGCAGTGCTGCTTCGACAATGTGCGGCATCTCGTGCGATTGGTAATACCATGCAATCAGTGCCCAGATGATGCCCGCCGCCAGCATCACCGGCTTGGATTTGCGCAACTGCGTGAACTCTTCCGCCATCACCGCCAGATAGGCGATGAAAAACAACAGCAAGGCAGTGATACCGACCCAATGCGCAGTCAGATCAATCCGGGTCGCCCCCTCATTGGCGCATGCCAATTGCGGTATCAAAAACAAAATCAGCAGCGTGGCTAGGCGGTTCATCGGCGATTCTCCGTATGTGACAAAACGACAGGTTTCAATTGCGGCAGGGAAGAATTCAAGGCACGGAATTGTACCTTAGCAGGCAGCCGTGCATTTGAAGGGACGCGGTAGAATACCGCCGGCATCACATCGAACGGAGCACGCAAACATGTTCATTGAGTTGATCATCCTCGTCGTGCTGGTTGCGATAGTCGTTATCGCGATACGTCCGCCAAGAAAATAAGAAGGTTATCCCACAACCTAAGACAGCCTTTATTTCTCCATTTTCCCGTAAAACCACTTGAGTAAAAATGGTGGCGACATCGTGGTCAAGGCAATAACGATCAGAAGTGCAGCATACAATTCTCCGTTCAGGATGCCTTGACTAAAACCGAGTTGGGCAAAGATTAGGCCGACCTCTCCGCGAGGAATCATCGAAAGGCCGATCGCGACCTGGTTGCGGCGCGGCTCGCGGATAAAGAAACCCGCGGCGAACTTGCCGATGAGGGCGACCAGCAGCAGCGCTGCGGCCAACGCCCAGATGAAAGCTGATCCCCAATCCACCGCCTTGAGATTGAGCGACACACCCACCATCACGAAGAACATCGGTGAAAAAGTATGGATCAGCGGACGCATCTGCTCTTCTAGACGGTGCGCCAATTTCGGGCTGGGTTTGAATTCAATCGCGGAAGCCTTGCCCATCCACAGCCTGAAACCGAAGTGCTGGCTGAACGCCAGGCCTGCAGCAAAACCGCCCATGATCTCCGGTGCGCCAACCGCATGTGCCAACCACGAGAACAACAGGATCAGCGACAACGCCATCGTCAACAGCAAACCCGGCGTGGCGGCACGCTGGTCGAAATGGTCGATGACCATTGAGGCCAGCTTGGCGACCAGCGGGGTGAGCAGCATGAACAACAGGATATACAGGCCTACCTCGCCAAGCGCATCGAACGAAACTTGTTTCTCGACCGCAAACTGGTACAGGAACGCGAGCGCCATCACACCGAGGATATCGTCGAGCACCGCAGCGCCAATCACGATCTGCGCCTCGTCGGCCTGCCGCTTGCCAAGGTCGTTCAGCACGCGCACCGTGATTCCGATGCTGGTCGCGGTCAGCGTTCCGCCGATGAACAGGGCGGTAAGTTGCGGCAAATCAAACACCCACGTGCTGACACCGTAGCCCATCGAGAACGGCAGGAAGAAACCCATCAGCGCCACGATGTATGGCTTGCTCCCTGAGCGTGCCAGGCGGCTCAGGTCGGTATCCATGCCGACCTCGAACAGCAGCAGAATGATGCCGATCTCAGCCAGCAACTTCATCGTCGTGTCGGGCGACACCCAGCCGAGCAAAGAAGGTCCAATAAGCAAGCCGGCCAGCAGTTCGCCGATGACGGTGGGAATGCCGAAGCGTGCCACCGTTTCGGACAGCAAGCGAGCGGCGATCAGGATGATCGCGAGGAAGAGAAAGAATTGGTGGAGTTCCATGCCGTTATCCTTGAGCGTCGGGCGGGAGGGCCGGTACCTTCATGGTGTCGCCGGGTGGCTTGCCCAGTGCGCGCGAATAGAAGCTGCGCACCCAGGGGATTGGATAGGCCATCACCAGCAAGGCAGTCAGCGTGATGCTGACCAGCACCACCATGTAAGTTATATCGCGAATCACTTCGCCGCCGATCACGCCGAATTGCAGCGGCAACGCGGCCAGCACGGCTGCTGCCAAGCCTTTCGGCGCCAGCATCGAGGTGAAGGCGGCATCGCGCAGGCCATAAGCTGCGCCGCTCAGTGCGTAGCGGGTAAGAATCAGGCGCATCGCATAGACCAGCAACACCATGATGATAGCCGCCACGGCAAGATAGAACTCTCCAAAACGAATGGACACGCCGAGGTAAACGAAGAAGTAGGTTTTGAGCAGGAACACCGCTTCGCGATAGAACACAAAGTCCATCTCGTTCAACGGCACAATGTGCTGGTCGATACTTTGCAAACGATGCAGGCCGAATTTCTCGAAATTGGTCAGCGTGATGCCCAGCGCCAGCGCGGCAATCGCGCCGGAAAATCCCAGCCCCTCGGTCGCGCCATACACGATGAATACATAGGCCAGCGTGGATGAGATTGTATTGGGGAAGTCGCGCACCTTGCCCAGCACCATAAGCCAACCGATGCCGCCCAGCACGCCGAAGACTGCGGCAAATATCAGCGCTGCCAATACACCGCCAAACAGTCGGCCCGGTTCAACAGTCCCTTGCGTGTAAATCTGCAACAGTGCAAACACGCCAACGATACACAGCACATCCGTTATGGAAGATTCCAGTACAACGACTGTCGTCGGTTTTTCCGCCAAACCCAAAGACACAGCCATCGGGATGACCACAGCAGAGGACGTACCGCCCAGTGTCACACCCAGCATGGCGGCTGGAAGCGGCGACAAATCAAGCAAGTAAAAACCCAGTAGTGCAATGATGAGGGTAGTCAGCAAAAAACACAGGATGCTCAGCACACCGCTGGTTTTAAGCGACCTGCCAAGCACGTCGAGATTGAGCGTGGTGCCACCGTCGAAGAGGATCACCACCAGCGCGATGGTGGCGATCAGCGAGCCGATCTTGCCGAAATCTTCCGGCGTGACTATGCCCAGCACCGGGCCGATTGCGATACCGACCAACATTAACACCAGCACATCGGGGATGTTGGTCTTGCGAAATTGCAGGGACAGGAAGTGGGCGAAAAACACCATCAGCCCTATGACCAGAATTGTTGTGGACATCTGGATACTCCAATGCGGACGAAGGCGATTATAACCGAGACGGTGCGTGTATCTGTTCCGGTGTCGCACGCGTGAGATAGAATCAGGCCTGACATTGCCCCAGGAACACCCCATGAAAAGCGATACCTTGCTCGACTACCTGCATCTCCCCAAAGAGCTCCTGCACGTCATCGTCATCCTGACTTTGGCATGGGTGCTGATGATCCTAAGCCGCAGGCTAATCCGCATGTTCCGCAATTACATGAACACACGCGCCGATTCCGCCGAAGAAATCCGCCGCATCGAAACCCTAGCGCGCGTGTTCCGCTACATCGACACAGTGGTGATCTCGCTGGTAGCCGGCATGCTGGCATTAAGCGAGTTAGGAATTTCCATCGCGCCCATTCTCGGCGCCGCCGGTGTAGTGGGTCTCGCGGTCGGCTTCGGTGCGCAAAGCCTGATCCGCGATTATTTCAACGGATTTTTCCTGTTGCTGGAAAACCAGATTCGTCAGGGCGATGTGGTCGAGGTGTGCGGAAAGACTGGCGTGGTCGAAGACATCACGCTGCGTTATGTCTGCCTGCGCGATAACGAGGGCAGCGTGCATTATGTTCCGAACGGCCAGATCGACATCGTCACCAACAAGTCCCGCGACTATGCGTTCGCGCTGATCGACTTCGGCGTAGCCTACCGCGAGAACCTGAACGAAGTGTATGCAGCCGTGCGCGAAGTCAGCCGCGCGCTACGCGACAACGCGACAGTCGGGCCGATGATTCTGGAGGATGTCGAGATTCAGGGCGTGCAGGATTGGGCAGATTCGGCAGTGATAGTGCGCTGCCGCTTTAAGACCGTCGCGCTGGAACAGTGGAATGTGCGCCGCGCTTTTCTGGGCATGCTCAAAGAGAAATTCGATGCGCGCGGCATCGAGATTCCCTATCCGCACCTGACCATCTATGCCGGGCAAGACAAGCAAGGCAACGCGCCCGTGTTTCGGCTGGCCAAGGCCGAGGAAATCCTATAGCCGATACGCCGGGTATTTTTACGATATTACAATCAGTCGCTCATGAGCAATTTCGCTCACCAATAAACAGATGGAATGTACAAGGAGGTTTATCGTGCAGAAGAAAATTCGTGTCGGACTGGTTGGTTATGGCAAGGCGGGTCAGGCGGTCGCCAATGTGCTGAGTAGCGATCCGCGTTTCGAATTGCGCTGGATCGCACGGCGCTCGGCGGGCGATGAATCCCAGACGCACCCCAGCACTGCAGTACCCATCTTCGGGGTCGATCGCACGCCATTCGCCGAGCTGTTTGAGCTGCATCCGGTAGATGCGCTGGTCGATTTCTCCTCGCGTGAAAGCCTCCACGCTTATGGTGAAGAAGTGCGCAAGCGCGGCAGTACGCTGGTCAGTGCGATCTCGGCCTATTCGGAGGACGACCTGGCATATGCGCGCAGTCTGGGGCAGGACACGCGCGTGCTGTGCTCGCCCAACATCACGCTCGGCATCAATTTTCTGATCGTCGCGGCCAGGCTGCTGCGCGAGATCGCGCCGTTCGCCGATGTCGAGATACTTGAACAGCACTTCAAGGAGAAGTCGGAAGTCTCCGGCACCGCACGCAAGATCGCCGAAACGCTGGAAGTGGACGGGGAACGCATCACTTCATTACGCCTGGGTGGCATCATCGGCCATCACGAGGTGATCTTCGGCTTCCCGCACCAGACCGTGCGCCTCATTCATGAATCCATTCGTCGGGAAGCTTTCGGCACCGGAGCGGCATTCGCTCTATCTCAGCTTACAAATTGCGAGGAAGGTTTCTATACCTTCGATGATCTTCTGCTTCGCCTAATGCGTACAGAGTTGCTTAATGGTTGATGGCAAGATAATGCATCTTGTTTTGAGGGGTGCACTACCTTCTCGGGCATCAACTTTGGGTCTATTGTGTTGAAAAACTCTTATCATCTGGTCGAAAATCACTGCTTCAAAAACGCTGACCGCGTAGAACGTTCTACAAACGATAAACGCTGTTCAGTTAATGGTTTGAAGACCCCTGAAATTCCGTTTTCAGAGGTGCAAAAAGAGTTTTTCAACACAATAGGTCGGCAGCAGATGTTCGCGACGGCAAAACAAATACGCCAAGTTTCGACGACAATAAAAAAGGAGGCTATAAGCCTCCTTTTCGAATCAAACCAATCAGACTCTACCCGCGCCGATTATGCCGAACGGTTCGTGTATTCTTGCCTTCCATCCAATTCTTGATACGGTTGGCATCGCCCACGCGGGTGTGTTTGCCCCATGAATCGAGCAGCACGATGACCACCGGGCGGTTGGAAATCTTTGCCTGCATCACCAGGCAACGCCCTGCTTCGCTGATGTAACCTGTTTTGCTCAGGCCGATATTCCACGAGGCATTTCTCACCAGCGGATTGGTGTTGACGAAATTCAGGGTATGCCGGGACGAAACTTTAACGGAATGAGAACGCGAAGTGGTGAAGTTCTGGATATCTTCATAGTCCTGTGCGGCCCGCACCATTCTCACCAGATCTTCTGCCGTCGAGACATTGCTGCTGTGCAATCCTGTCGGGTCGTCGAAACGCGTGGAATCCATTCCCAATTCGCGCGTTTTGGCATTCATCATCGCCAGCATCACCTGGGTGCCGCCCGGATAAGTACGCGCCAATGCTGCAGCCGCTGTATTTTCAGATGCCATCAGCGCCAGTTTCAGCAAATCGCCGCGGGTCAGTGTCATGCCTGTGCGCATGCGCGAACGGGTGCCTTTATAGCGGTCGCGATCCTGTGCAGTGATGGTGATCGGTTCATCGAGCGGCAACCGCGCGTCCAGTATGACCATGGCCGTGACCAGCTTGGTGATGGATGCGATCGGCACCACGTTGTTGGCATTCTTGCTGTACAGGGGGCGTTGTGACTGCTCATCAAAGATCATCGCAATGGCCGAGCCCAAGCGGGGCGATGCCATCCTGCTGAATGCGGGAAACTCGTCGCTTTGATCGAAAGTGGCGATGTATTCATTGCCAGCCGCCTGCGCGAACAGCGCATAGCTTGACAACAGTATCGCAATGAATGTGTTACGCATAATTTCCCCTGACAGCGACTACCGAACGGATCGCAGGATACCCTAAAAAACCTAGAATAATCAATGTTTGTTGCGAAATTGCTAACGAGCAAGTCAATATCTCTACCGCCTTGCTCTCCCCCTCTCCTGCCACTCTCCCACCGTGGGAGAGTGGCAGGAGTCGCTATACGGCCAATAATTCAGGATTCTTCCTGTTGCTGCAACGCCCACATCTGCGCATACACACCCTGCTGTGCCAGTAATTTCCGGTGCGTGCCACGCTCGATGATGCGCCCTTTGTCCATCACCAGAATCTGCTGCGCATCCACCACGGTCGACAGGCGGTGGGCAATAACCAGCGTGGTGCGGTTCTGTGCGATGTTGCGCAACTCGTCCTGAATGGCCTTTTCCGACTTGGAATCCAGCGCCGAAGTCGCCTCATCAAAAATGAGTATTGCAGGGTTCTTCAGGATAGCGCGCGCGATCGCCACGCGCTGCTTCTCCCCTCCGGAGAGCTTCAACCCGCGCTCGCCCACCATGGTGTCGTAGCCCTGCGGCAGGGTTTCGATAAAGTGGTGG
>CXWL01026871.1_pt1 | contig 11470 bp, 11 predicted proteins | sample 590931 | NCBI WGS metagenome assembly CXWL01 (sample SAMEA3498368, study PRJEB10139) | groundwater metagenome | biome: water well; material: biofilm material | place: Germany | collected 2015-04-27 | reverse complement strand
CGTCAAGGGAAACCGGTTTCGGCACGTCGATCAAGGCGCGGATATCAACGCACTCCCACGTGTCCACATCGGCGGTTGAATCCTTATGCGCGAGCTTGCACACCTCAACGATGCCGACAATCGCCCGCGATTCATTCGAGTGATAGAAAAAGCCCTTCTCGCCAAGCTTCATCAAGCGCATGTTGTTGCGCGCCTGGTAGTTGCGAACCCCGGTCCATTCCTCGCCGGTTTTTCCCTTGGCCTTCTGCATGTCCCATGACCACACGCCGGGTTCCGATTTGAAAAGCCAATAGGCCATGCTCACGCCTCCGGATTCTTGATCAGCCATTTCCATGGCTTGATCTCGACGGAAGCAAAAAGCCCGGCAACCGCATAGGGATCGCGCCCCGCAATCTCGGTAATCGCCGCCCGGTTTGCGGCCTCGATAATCACCAGGCTGCCTGTTGGCTTGCCCTCGTGGTCGGTAAACGGGCCAGCAGCCTTCAGGGTGTTGCCGAGGCCTTCCAGGAATTTGAGGTGTTCGGGCCGCGATTGTTGGCGCAACTCAAGACTGTTGGGTTTGTCCGTGCATATCAACGCAAAAAGCATGTCTTCTCCCTATCTGATTTCTTCACGAACCGGCCGTGCCAGAAGCTTGGCGATTTCCCGGGCTGGTTCCGCCCCGTGATCGATAATCGCCGAAACCGCGGCCACAATGGGCATATCAACCTTATGCTTCTGGGCAAGAGCATGTGCAACCCTGGCCGTATGGGCGCCTTCAACAACCCCGCGTGATGCAGCCAGCGCCGCACTGACCGAAGAGCCCTGCCCGATCGCAAGGCCAAAGGAATAATTGCGCGATTGATGGCTCGAGCAGGTGAGCAGGAGGTCACCCAATCCCGCAAGTCCCGTCAACGTCTCAGGCTTTGCCCCCAGTTTTTTGCCAAAGCGCATCAATTCGGCAAAGCCCCGCGTCGTCAGCGCCGCCCGCGCGCTGTCTCCAAGGCCCTTGCCATCGGAGATGCCGCAGGCAATGGCCAAGACATTCTTTAATGCGCCGCCGATTTCAACGCCCAGAACATCATCGGAGCCGTAAACCCGGAACATCGGAAGGGAAAGGGCTTGGGCCCATTCACCGGCTTCTGCCAAGGTGGGGGCTGCAAGCGTGACGGCGGTTGGCATGCCCTTCAAAACATCGCTGGCGAAACTCGGGCCGGAAAGCACAAAGGTGTGTGCCCCCGGCACAATTTCCGCCACCACCTCATTCATGAATTTGGCCGTCTGCTGTTCAATGCCCTTGGCGCTGATGATCAGCGGAATGCCCTTGGGTGGCTTGATCAGCGTCAGCACATCGCGCACCGCCTGCGCCGGTACCGCCACAATGATGGCATCAAGGCTGGCAAAAGAAACCACATCGGATTTTTGCCTCGACCACATGCTCACGTCATGGCCTGCGGTCCGTGCAACATGCGCCAGCGCTTGGCCCCACGCGCCATTTCCCGCAATGGCGATCCGCCGCTTCATACCTTCGCGCCCAGCTTGCCGGAGCCATAAATGGGTGTTGAAACCTCATCAAGCGGCCAGCGGGCCCGCGCCATAAAATTGAGATCATCAACAAGGCCAAGGGCCAATCGCTCCGCCCCGGCCCAGGCAATCATTGCCGCATTGTCGGTGCAAAGGCTGGCTGGCGGAACAATGAGTTTGAAGCCAAACTCCTTGGCCGAAGTGGCCAGAACGGTTTTCAGCGTCATGTTCGCCGCAACACCACCGGCCACAATCAGGGCAGGCTCCCGCGCCTCCGGATAGGCTTCCCGAAAAGTTGCAAAGGCCATCTTCAGCCTGTCTTGCAGTGTTTCGGCAACCGCCAGTTCAAAACCGGCACAGACATCCGCAATATCCTGTTCCGACAAATGTTCCAGAGTTTGAACCGCCTCGCGCACCGCCGTCTTCAATCCGGAAAAGGAAAAGTTGCAGTCCTTCCGCCCCTTGAGCGGCCGCGGGAAATCAAAGCGCCGGGCATTGCCCTTGCGCGCATATTGTTCCACCAGCGGGCCACCGGGATAACTCAGGCCCAAAAGCTTTGCCGTCTTGTCAAAGGCCTCCCCCAGGGCATCGTCGATGGTGGTGCCAAGCCGGAGGTAGCGCCCGACACCTTCAACCAACTGAAACTGCGTGTGCCCGCCGGAAATCAACAAGAGCAAATAGGGAAAGGGGCAAGGCTCAAGCAAGCGCGGGGTGAGCGCATGCCCCTCCAGATGATTGATGGCGAGCAAGGGCTTGTCATGGGCCATGGCAATGGCCTTGGCGGTTGTAAGGCCGATGATGACGCCGCCCAGAAGCCCCGGCCCTGCCGTGGCCGCCACGCCATCAAGCGCGGGAAAGGCAATCCCTGCCTCGTCCATGGCTTGCGCGACCAAACGGTCCAGGTGCTTGATATGAACCCGCGCTGCTATTTCCGGCACCACGCCGCCATAGGGCGCGTGATCCGCAATCTGCGAAAGCACGATATTGCTGACGATTTCCCCGCTGCCATCGGCATTCCTGCGAATGACGGCGGCCGCCGTTTCATCACAGGACGTTTCGATACCCAGAATATATGAGGCAGCTGCGGCCATGGAATGGATGACGTCTCACAATTTAGCGGCTAGAACGGGGCCCCGCTCTAGCATCCACCGGATACAACTTGCAAATGCCGCGTATTAAAATTGGAACCCGGGGGTCACCCCTGGCCCTTATCCAGGCCCGCGAAACCCGCGACCGCCTGATTGCCACCCATGGCCTGAACCCTTCCGACATCGAAATCGTCTCGATTACGACCACGGGAGACGGTATCAAGGACCGCCCGCTGAATGAAATCGGCGGCAAGGGCCTTTTCACCAAGGAAATCGAAGAAGCCCTCTTGTCAGGTGAAATCCAGCTCGCGGTTCACTCCATGAAGGATCTGCCGGCAAATCTGCCAAGTGGCCTTACCATTGCCGCCGTCCTGCCCCGCGAAGACCCAAGGGATGCCTTCATGAGCCCCGTTGCCAAGTCCCTGGCCGAACTCAAAATGGGCGCCACCATCGGNNGATCTCAAGACCGTGCAGTTTCGCGGCAATGTTGAAACGCGGCTGCGCAAGCTTTCGGAAGGTGTTGCCGATGCCACTTTCCTCGCCTGCGCCGGGCTGAATCGCTTGGGCTTTGCCGATAAAATTACCGCGGCCATTCCGGTGGACGTCATGCTGCCCGCCATCGCCCAAGGGGCCATCGGCATTGAAATCCGCGAAGATGATGAGGCAACACGCAAGTTGCTGAGCGCCATCAATCATCGTCAGAGCGAGATTGCCGTTACTTGCGAACGCGCCTTCCTCAAGGCCCTTGACGGCTCCTGCCGCTCGCCGCTTGCGGGCCTCGCGACACTGAAGGGCGACACATTGAATTTTCGTGGCCATGCTCTGACGCCCGATGGTGTCCATTGTTTTGAAACCACGCGTACCGGCTCTGCGGGTGACGCGGCAAAAATGGGCGAAGAAGCAGGCAAAGAGGTGAAGGCGCTCGGCGGCGCGCTGATTGCATTCTGATGCGCCTCATCATCACCAGGCCAGACGAAGACGCGCTTCCGCTAAAAGCAAAACTGGAAAGCCGCGGCCATACCGCCATCCTCGCACCGCTCCTGAAAATTGTTCCACGGCCCGGAGTCTATGTGCCACCGCTGGCCTATCAGGTTATTTGCGTTACCAGCGCCAATGCCCTCAAGTTTCTCCAGGTCGAAGACAGGCTAAAAGCCATTCCCCTGTTGGCGGTCGGTCCCCAGTCGCTCTCAACCGCTCAGGAAAATGGTTTCAAATTTGCCGAGGCCCATGGCGGCGACGTCCAGGGGCTTGCCGCGCATGCCGCCGCGAAGTTTGATCCGCAAAAAGGCCCGGTGCTTTATCTGTCGGGAGCTGAAACCTCCGCCGATCTGCAAGCCCTGCTGATGGCCTCCGGTTTCGCGGTGGAACGGGTCATCACCTATGATGCCGTTATTCAAAACCCCGATGATATCGGTTCGGCGGTCAAGGGCGCCGATGGCGTTTTGCTCTATTCGCCGCGCAGTGCCCGCCTCTGGTGCGATCTCATCCAGACTTCCGGCCTGGAAAGAAGGGCGGCGGCTCCCATCTATTATTGCCTGTCCGAAAACGTCGCAAAGGCCCTGCCCGCTAACTGGCAAAAGCGTGTCGCAAAAACGCCAGATGAAGCTGCGATGCTGGCCCTTCTTGATTGACGCCCGCGAACCCGTTAGGCCTGTGACATGACACATGATAATCCTGAATCGCCCTTGAAACCGCAGGTCATCGACCTGGAGGCCGAGGACGTAACCATGGAGGAGACGGGCGCTCCCGAAACTCCGTTGCCGCCCCCTATGCCACCGAAGAAATTAACTTTCCCCACCGCCTGGCTGGCCATCGCTGCGCTCGTCGGGGTTGTTGCCGGTGGCTGGCTCTATAAGGATGTTCTGTCATCCTACCTGCCCAGCAATGAACTGCTCACGACCCAGGGCCGCATCGATGCCCTGGAAGCCCAGGGTAAAACACTGGGGGAACAGCTTGCGTCCGTCGCCGCCACCTCCGATCAATTGAAAACCGAAATTCAAGGCGCAGCGGAAAAATCTTTTGCTGCGCAAACTGCAACGTCTGCCCTTGAAACGCGCCTAGCCGATCTCGAAGCTGCAGCGCAAGCGGCAAAGGCGGAATTGGAAAAACTGAAATCCGCCGTTCCGAGCGGAGGAACATCAAGCGCAACGGTGGACAACGGCGCTGTGACGGCATTGGCACAACGCCTTGACGCCCTGGAAAAAGACGTGGCCAGCCTGAAGACCGTCAGCACGCCAAGTGACCAAACGGCGGCCACCGCGACCCTCTCCCAATCCCTGTCCGATCTCAAAGCCAAGATCGCCGCAGGCGCTTCCTACCGCGCCGAGCTTGAACGCATTTCGCGCATGGTGCCCGCTGCCGCAGGACTCGATACGCTGTCCGCCAACGCCAATGAAGGCCTGCCCACCGCCGCGGGCCTGGCCACCGAATTGACCGCCCTCATACCCTTGCTGCCCAAACCGGAAATTGCACTGCCCTCATCGGAAAATTCTTACCTCGACAGTTTCTGGGATGCCATGAAGAGCGTGATTACCATCCGCCGCATTGGTGATACCGATTGGCCCGATCTTGCCGTAAAATGCGCGGCCCTCGCCGAAAGCGGCGATCTCGCCCAGGCCATTGAAAGGATCGACACAGCGGAAGGCGCAAAGCCCTCGGCCCTAACAGGCNNCCCCTAACAGGCTGGCGCGACCGTGCGGCGGCCCGCATTGCCCTTGAAGCGGCTCTTGAAGACACCTCGCAAGCCGTTCTGCGCCAGATCACCAGCATGGGCGCCACCCCATGATCAAGCTGCTCTGGCGCTTCGGCCTCCTGATAGTTGCCGCCCTGTTCTTTACCTGGCTGGCTGATAATCCTGGCAAGGTCGCCATTCAGTGGCGGGGCCGCGAAATCGAGATGGATTTCGTAGTGGCCGTTGCCATCGCTTTTCTCGCTATCGCACTCCTTTTGTTTGTCTGGGGTTTCTTCCGCAGGATTTGGCGCAGCCCCACTGCAGCGCGCGACTATTGGCGCTTTCGCAAAAACCGCAAGGCCTATGAATCCCTGTCGCGCGGCATCATCGCGGCCGGCGCCGGTGATAGCACCGCGGCGTCAAAACACGCGGCCATCGCCGGCAATGCCCTGGCCGATGAGCCGCTGGTGAATGTGCTGGCCGCACAAGCCGCCCAACTCAAGGGCGACCGCGCCTCGGTGAAACGCATTTTCGAAGAGATGACAAAATCATCGGAGACCGAAGCCTTGGGCCTCCGCGGGCTTTTTGCCGAAGCCCGCCAGAATGGCGATGTAACCTCGGCGATGAATCATGCGGAGCGTGCGCTTAAACTCAATCCGCGTTTGGCCTGGGCCTCATCGGCAGTTCTGCAACTGCAATCGTTGCGCAAGGATTGGCCGGGGGCCGCCGCAACTTTGCAGCAGCAGGCAAAATCCGGCCTCATGCCGAATGAAGAAAGCCGCCAGAAGCAGGCCATCATGCTGGCGGCTCAGGCACTTGCCATCGAAGATACAAATTCTGCCGAAGCGCTCACCCTGGCGCTCAAGGCCCACAAGCTTGATGCCAGTCTTGTGCCGGCAGCGCTTGTTGCCGCTCGCATTTACGCCAGCCAGAATTCACCGCGCAAAGTCAGCAAGATCATCCGTGAAACCTGGGGGCACGCCCCCCATCCCGATCTGGCCGAAGTCCTGGCCCACGCCAAGCCGGGCGATGGTCCCGAGCCCCGCTTCGAGCGCGTGCGCGATCTTGTAAGTGGCTCCCCCGACTCCCTGGAAGGCGCTTACGCCCTCGCCCGCGCCGCGGTTGCCGCCCAGCGCTGGGATGCGGCCCGCAAAACCCTTGAACCCTTTCTGGCCGACCAGCCCCAGGCGAGGGTTTGCGCCCTCATGGCCGATATCGAGGAAGCCAGCGGCGACAAGGGACGGGCCCGCGAATGGCTCGCCCGCGCCATCCGCGCGCCGCGTGATCCGATGTGGGTGTCCGATGGCGTGGCCTCCCCGCGCTGGGTGCCAATTTCGCCCGTTTCCGGCGAAATCGTCCCCTGCCAATGGAAAACCCCCTTTGAAATGCTGGCCGAACAGAAGCCGGAAACAATCGCCGCACCCACGCCGGTGGTCGAATCCGCACCCATCAAGATTGCCAAGCCCGCCATGGCCGAACTGCCCCGCCCGCCCGACGATCCGGGCCTTGACGATGACGTGGGGCTCCGCAACAGAACCCTTGCGACAGACGGTTGAATCCCGCGGCAAAACCGTCTATCCACCCCCTGTTCATTGGCGTTGCCGCTTTAGCTCAGTTGGTAGAGCACATCATTCGTAATGATGGGGTCAGGTGTTCGAGTCACCTAAGCGGCACCAGTTTTGCTTTCGAATGCGCTTTCCCTGTGCCCGGCGGAAAACGCGAATTTGGCCGCGGCGATTTGCCTTCACGTTGAAGGGTCATCTATCAACGCGGATGGATGCGCAAGCTTGCGCAAGGCATCAATATCGCGGAGATGCACCGAGGCGCCATCGACAGAGACATGATAAGCGGCAAGCGCCGCAAACGAACGCGACAGGACTTCCGGCGCCATCCCAAGGCGTGCAGCGAGAACCTTCTTGTCAAAGGGCAAATCGAATCGGCCCAACGTGCCAGTTTCAATATTCCTGCTCAGCAGCCAGTTGGCCAGGCGTTCGAGGCTCGACCGGAGCTTCTGGTTCTTGAGTTCCTTGACAACTCCGCGATAGGCGATCGCAAGCTCGATGGCCAGGGAACGGGCGAAATGGACATCTCTTTCGAAATACTGTCTTACAGCGTCAGCCGGGATCAGGAGGATGCGGGAGGGCGAAAGGGCGCGTGCCGACTTGAGATAGACCCGGTCAAGAAGAACTGCCGCCACGATGAAGCTCTGGCCCGGTCCCAAAATACTGACAGTAGTTTCGCGCTGGCGATGGCTCGAATACACCTCCACTTGCCCGTCAATGATCATGTGGAGAAAGTCAGCCGGCTCTCCCTCGCGCACCAATTCGACATGGGCAGGAAAGCGCTGAAGGAAAGACACCCGCAACATGCTTTCGACGTGGCTTTCGGCCATCCCATCGAACAGGCGCAGCGTGCGCATTTGCTGGAGATCTTCTTGACGCATGGCCGGAGAATTTAGATTGCCCTCGTGAGCAATGCAATGATCTTCTTGACTATTATCAATGCTCAATTTGGCATGAGTTTCTTATCTGCCTGATGTCAGACGAATAGCAAGTTGACCATTCTATCCGATTATCTTGAACCAACTTGTTGATCGCAAACGATTGATCTGCATCAAAGGAAGATACATGCCCATGACTAAAGACTCATCCCAACGTCCGGCAACGGCACTTTGATATCAGGGGAGTGGGCATGTCCAAAATCGCATTTAGTCCGTCGGACCAGAGGCGCGCCCTCTGGCTATCGACAATCGCTTTCACCATTTGTTTCGCGGTGTGGACAATTTTTGCCATTATCGGCATTCAGATTAAGAAAGACCTCGGCCTGACAGACACAGAGTTTGGCCTCCTGGTTGGCACACCCATCCTGACCGGATCTCTCATTCGCCTCATGCTCGGCATCTGGACGGACCAATATGGCGGGCGCATGGTCTATTCGCTCACCATGTTGAGCGCGGCCGTGATGACGGCGCTGCTCACCTATGCCTACGACTATCCCACTTTCCTTCTGGCCGCACTTGGCGTTGGCATTGCCGGTGGCTCATTCTCTGTCGGCATCGCCTATGTCGCAAAATGGTATCCTACCGAGAAGCAGGGCACGGCCCTTGGTATCTTTGGCGCAGGCAACGTAGGCGCCGCGGTCACCAAATTCGCAGCGCCCGTAATCATGGTGGCCTATGGTTGGGAAACCGTTGCTCTCATTTGGGCGGCGGTTCTCGCGGCTATGGGTGTCATCTTTTTTCTCTTTGCCAAGGACGACCCTGACCTCGCTCGGCGGCGTGCCACCGGAGAGAAACCTGAATCACTTGCCGCCATGCTGGAACCGCTCAAGAACATCCAGGTATGGCGTTTCTCGCTCTATTATTTCTTCGTGTTCGGTGCCTTCGTGGCACTGGCCCTGTGGCTACCCCGTTATCTCATTGGTGTTTATGGGCTCGATATCACCACCGCAGGCATGATCGGCGCGGCATATTCGATTCCCGCTTCGATTTTCCGGGCTTATGGCGGTCATCTCTCAGACAAATTTGGCGCGCGCCGAATCATGTATTGGACTTTCATGGTTTCCGCGGTCTGCACCTTCATCCTGTCCTATCCGCCTACCCAGTATGTTGTGGAGGGCATCCGTGGTCCTGTCACGTTCTCAACACAAATGAGTCTTGTCGGATTTGTTGTGACAACTTTCGTGCTTGGTTTCTTCATGAGTCTCGGCAAAGCGGCGGTCTACAAGCACATCCCGGTTTACTACCCTGGCCGCGTTGGCGCTGTCGGCGGTGTGGTTGGTCTTGTCGGTGGATTGGGCGGTTTCGTTTTGCCCATCGCCTTTGGCGCGCTCAATGACCTGACCGGCGTATGGCAGAGTTGCTTCTGGCTCTTGTTCATTGTCGTTTCCACGGCACTGGTGTGGATGCATGTCACGATTCGCCAAATGGAGCGTTCAGCTGCGGAGACAGGGGTGCCCGCGAAGAGTCTGCCGGAATTGCCGGAAATGCAAATAATTCATGGAGCAGCGCAAAGAGGCGCATTGGCAGCGAAAGGCCCAATCGAAGACTGGCGTCCCGAGGACAAGACCTTCTGGGAGGGTGGTGGACGGGCCATTGCGCGCCGCAACCTGTGGATATCCGTGCCCTGCCTCCTTCTTTCATTTTCGNNCACAACGGAGCAGCTCTTCTGGCTGGCTTCGTTGCCAGGGCTCTCGGGCGCCACGCTGCGTATATTTTACAGCTTCATGCCGGCCATTTTTGGCGGCCGGCTCTGGACGTCGCTGGCAACCTGGTCCCTGCTCATTCCAGCCATCGGCATGGGCTATGCCGTTCAGAACCCGGAGACCCCATACTGGATATTTCTTGCCCTGGCGTTGCTCTGCGGATTTGGCGGCGGCAACTTCGCTTCCTCAATGGCCAATATCTCCTTCTTTTTTCCCAAGGCGGAGAAGGGAAATGCACTTGCCATCAATGCCGGCCTCGGCAACTTGGGCGTCAGTGTCGTGCAGTTCGTAGTGCCGATCGCTATTACGACCGGTGTTTTCGGCTGGCTTGGTGGCGATCCACAGACGGCGACGGCCAATGGCGTAACGACAACCCTTTGGTTGCAGAATGCCGGTTATGTATTCGTGCCTTTTATTATCGCATCTGCCTTTGCGGCATGGTTCGGGATGAATGACATTGCAACGATGAAAGCCTCATTTGCCGATCAGGCTGTGATTTTCCGGCGCAGCCACAACTGGATCATGTGCTGGCTTTATACCGGCACCTTCGGTTCCTTCATCGGCTTTTCGGCTGCGTTCCCGTTACTTTCGAAGGTCCTGTTTCCAGACATTAACGTGCTTAAGTATGCTTTCCTTGGGCCGCTTGTTGGAGCCCTGTCACGCGCCTTCTCCGGCAAGGCGTGTGACCGTATCGGGGGCGGGCGGATCACTTTCTGGGTATTCATAGCGATGAGCTTCGGTGTCGTTGGCGTTCTCTACGCCATTGGCATGAAGGGCAACCCGACAGCCTTCCCGGTTTTCTTCGGCAGTTTCCTCTTCCTTTTCGCTGCGGCAGGTATTGGCAATGCCTCCACCTTCCAGATGATCCCTGCAATCATGCGCAAGGAAGTGGTACGGCTCGAACCCGGGCTCGATGCGGGCCAACGGGTCAAGCAATCGGACAAGGAGGCCGCCGCAATCATCGGCTTCACCTCCGCCATAGCAGCCTATGGCGCTTTCTTCATCCCGAAGAGCTTTGGCACCTCGATTGCCTTGACGGGCGGAGCGGAAACCGCACTCTATGCCTTCCTTGCCTTTTATGTGAGCTGCATTGCGATCACCTGGTGGTTCTACACCCGGCGCGGCGGGTTGCTGTTTGATGTGGAAAAAAGGTCGGTTACGATGGCGGCTTCAAAAAGGAAGTCGGCATGATGAGCGGCGACGACCAGAATCCAGTTTACGCCAGGTCGGCTAAGCGGCCTCGATGGGCATTGATTCTTGCAACCACTGGCATTGTGCTCGGGCTCGCCAGCATCGTGTCTGGCGGGCGCGTATTGTTTGGAGCCCCTGAGTCGAGAGCTGCCGCCGGCGATGTTGTGCTGTTTGTGCTCTGGTTCAATTTTCTGACTGGTTTCGTCTACATCGCAGCGGGCGTCGGCTTGATGCAGTGGCGGCGCTGGGGTGGACAGCTCTCATTGCTGCTTGCCATTTCAATTCTCGTCACTTCCGCCCTTTTTGCCAATCACGTGATGTCGGGGGGCGCCTATGAGATGCGCACAGTAATGGCCATGCTGCTGCGCTCTGTTCTCTGGGTTACAATCGCCATTTTGGCCTGTCTGAAACTGAATTGCCTGTGGCGCCGATCAACCCACTCCGGAGACTCATTATGAGCCATTTTCTTAACCGCCTGACCTTCTTCAACAAAGTGTCAGAGCCATTTTCTAACGGCCACGGCATCACAACCTCCGAAGACCGCCGCTGGGAAGATGGCTATCGCAAGCGCTGGCAGCACGACAAGATCGTGCGTTCAACCCACGGCGCCAACTGCACGGGTTCATGCTCGTGGAAGATTTACGTCAAGGGTGGGATCGTTACCTGGGAGACGCAGCAGACGGATTACCCGCGCACGCGCCCCGACTTGCCCAATCATGAACCGCGTGGTTGTTCGCGTGGGGCATCCTACAGCTGGTATCTCTATTCCGGTAACCGCGTGAAATATCCCCTAATCCGGGCGCGGCTCCTGAAG
>CXWL01008525.1_pt1 | contig 11472 bp, 11 predicted proteins | sample 590931 | NCBI WGS metagenome assembly CXWL01 (sample SAMEA3498368, study PRJEB10139) | groundwater metagenome | biome: water well; material: biofilm material | place: Germany | collected 2015-04-27 | reverse complement strand
ATTCGGATATTTGCCCTGAAACGTAATAGGCACCATGCCTTTAGCTTTAACTGTTTCACAAAATACTAATAACTCTTCGTATGTTTTTGGTGGGGTCCATCCGTTTGCTTTGAAAACGTTTTCATCAAACCACCATCCATAAAACATTACGTAATAAGGAAGCATCCATGTCTTATCGTATTGCTTGCACAATTTGAGAAGGTTGGGATCAAAAGTATCTTTCCAAACCGCATCGCCTTCACCAGCTTTGCTGTCCAACGCTTTGTCGAGGCTCATGACTTGGCCCTCTTCAACTAGGCCCCAATGGTCCATCCCCCAGCCCGGAAAAACCAGACTCGGCGGCTCGCCGCTCACAAACTTTGGACGAAGCTGTTCCCAAACTCGAGGATCGCCCCAGAATTTGATTTTTACTTCAGGATGCTTCGCTGCAAATTCCTTCGCGGAATTCTCATAAAAATCAATGCCATAACCGCCTTCAAAGGCAGCGACCTCCAATTCGCCAGAAACTGGCACATCGCCTGTGGGAGCTTCAGGGGCATCAATTGTAAATACTTCGGAAGTTGAGTTCTCCGAAGCTGATGACCCAGTGGGCGCACCCTCCTTTGAGCCGCATCCAGCGACGATCATCGAAGCGGCGAAGAGAGCCAAAATCCATTTGTGTTTCATGCTGATTCACATTTTGGCGCGAAATTGCATCCAACGTGCATGGCAGGTTCAAATCAGAATCGAAATGCTTGAATTACCGCACAGGATAGAATAGGCGAAAGCAATGTCATTTCTCGAGTTCGACAAGCTAATCATCGAGTTTCCAGGTGTAAAGGCACTGGATGATGTGTCGTTTGGAGTCGAGGAAGGCTCGATTCATGCGATTTGCGGTGAAAACGGGGCAGGCAAAAGCACCCTTCTCAAAATCTTGAGTGGTGTTTATCAGGCGGATTCGGGCAGGATATTGCTCGGAGGGGCTGCTGCAAACTACGCAACGCCTCATGCAGCCTTAGAGACGGGCATTGCCGTTATCTATCAAGAGCTTCACCTCGTTCCCGAAATGACGGTTGCAGAGAACATTTGCCTTGGGCACGCTCCCGCAAAATTCGGCTGGATCAACTCAAATTCTCAAAATGAAACGGCCTCGAAACTTCTTGCCCGTGTCGGCATCGAAATCGACCCGAACACCAAGGTACAGACACTTTCAATAGCCCAAAGACAGATGGTCGAGATTGCGAAAGCGCTTTCTCGAAATGCAAAAGTCATCGCATTTGATGAGCCGACAAGCAGCCTTTCTGCTAGAGAAGTGAAGCGGCTTTTCGAGATCATCGCTGACCTGAAGCAGCAAGGAAAAGTAATTCTCTATGTCAGCCACCGAATGGAAGAGATTTTTCAAGTATGCGATTCCGTTACTGTCCTGCGAGATGGCAAGCACGTGGAGACCTTTACATCCTTGAAAGAAATTGATGCTGGAGTCATCGTTAACCGCATGGTCGGCCGATCGATTGAAGACATTTTTGGATATCGGCCGAGAAACCCTCGAAGTGAGGAAATCGAGATTCGAAATATTTCCGGTGAAGGGATTGCAGAGCCAACCAGTATCACGCTAAAGCGAGGAGAGATCGTCGGTGTGTTCGGTTTAGTCGGTGCCGGAAGGTCTGAATTGCTGAAGGCAATCTATGGCGCAGTACCAGCATCAGGTGAAGTCTTGATCGATGAAATTCCAGAACGACCAACAACACCTCGAAAATCAATCCGAAGAGGCATCATGCTTTGCCCAGAAGATAGAAAGAAGGAAGGAATTATTTCTATCCGATCGGTCCAGGAGAACATCAACATTAGTGTGAGGCGAAACTTCGCAAAGGGCGGATTTTGGATAGCAGACGGGCAAGAAACGGCCAATGCGAACCATCAAGTGAAGCGGCTCGGAATTCGAACGCCGCACTTGCAGCAGTCGGTTGGGTTGCTTTCAGGAGGCAATCAGCAAAAATGCGTCCTTGCCCGATGGCTGAGCGAAACAGTGAAGCTGTTGCTTTTGGATGAGCCCACACGAGGAATTGACGTCGGAGCAAAACGCGAAATCTACGAAATCATTTACGGGCTGGCTGAGGATGGGGTCGGCATACTTCTCGTTTCCAGCGAGCTGCCAGAAGTTCTAGGTGTCTGCGACCGAATCTTGGTGATGCGCCAGGGCAAAATAATTGCAGATATTCCGCGCAGTGAAGCGAATTCTGAAATGGTTTTGCAGCTAGCGCTTCCCATTAGTGGAGCAGCATAAAACAAAAATGTGAATTCCAGACTACCGTTTGGAATTCACAAAATCCTCGCTTGAGTTGTTTACTTTCGTCTGCGGCGAAGGAGCGCAAGTGCACCAACAGCGATCGCAACCATTGTCGCTGGCTCTGGAACGGCGGAAGCGTTCACCCGAGTCATGGCCGTGAAGTCTGGGTTTCCAAAAATGCTCAACGAGTTGTAACTTCCTACGGGTCCAGAGATTGCTGCATTCCACCAATTATTCACAGCTGCCCCGGTGGCATTTTGGTCAAGTGCCATCCAAGCTGATCCCGTAGGCATACTTCGAATGAATACTCCTGCAAAGAAATTTTGGCCAACAGAGAAAGCCGTAGGCGTAATCCCATAATTGTTAAAAGTATCGGAACCGACACCAACAGTTGTAGTCGCAACCATTGCCAAAACTGCCGCGTCGTTGGGATCGCCATCGTTGTTCGGATCGCTCATCAAAAGAACATCCGCACTCAATCCGTTCGGCAAGTTAGGGTTTGTTCGGACACCCCACACAATGTCAATTGAATTTACTATCTCTCCGCCAGCCACAGTGGTGAATTTCGTGAGATAACCGACATTCATAAATGCTGGACCAGATGTACTGAGACCCGTTTCGCTTACACCGTCATCATATAGATAAACCATCGCATTTGATGCCGATGTCAAACCAAGCAACCCGACAGCAATAAATATTTTTGATTTCATTTTTCCCCCATCCCCTCCCTGGAAAGATCACTTTCATGGGAACGCATAACTACTATACACAATAAGTTACATGTTTCCAAGGAAATACTGGTTATCCGAGGTTTTCCTAGCAATTATTCTGGCAAGCTCACAGATTTGAACTCTGAAGATTGGGGACAACCAACAACCAAAGTGTGGCTGCCCGCCAGAGATTCGAACTCCAATTAACAGATCCAGAGACTGTCGTCCTACCATTAGATGAGCGGGCAACGCGAACCAAAGTATACCGAAGCAGGACTTTCGAACTGATCAAGGAACCACTCTTTGGTGCCCAACGTCTTTGACGACAGCATGAAGAAAATTGCATTAGTGGTTCCTCTCGTCGTCGCTATCGCCGTTGCAGGATGCAACGAACAAGATGCTGGAGACCTGAAGCGGGACGCGGGGCAGTTAGCTGCTAGCGGCGTCGAAGCTGCCAAGAATGCAACCGTTGCGGTGAAGGTCAATACTGCGCTTGGATTGCACAAGAAAGTCGACATGAAGTACCTGCACGTTGAAGCGAAGGAAGGCGTTGTGACGTTATCTGGGCATGTGAAAACACTCGAAGAAAAGAGACTGATTGCTGAGATTGCTTTTCAAACAAAGGGTGTAGAAAAAGTCATCGACCTGATTCGAGTTGAGCCTTAGCGGAATAGCGCGGGCATAAAATGGAGCCCTGGCGTCCCGCCCGCATCAGTGTTTACCAGCGTCTCGCTGGTTTGAGCAACAGTTTATGACATCCCCTCTTTGACCGGACGAGACGTCCGGAATCTCACGAAGCGGGCGAGGACGCCCGCGCTCCACAAGCCATACTCACTAAATGTGGTTTGCGCGTGGAATAGTAAATGGATTGGTACGACCAATTACTTCAAAGAACGGAGTCGTTTGGCATCGAACGGACTCAATTTTCACAGAGTCAGTATCCGTTGGGAATGAGGTAGTCGTCTCCAAAGTCCTAACTCCTCTCGACCCACCCGCCATCATTGGCATTGGGCAAAACTACCGAAAGCACGCAGAAGAAATGGGAGGCAGTCCACCAGAGCGGCCCGTAGTCTTCTTCAAGAACCCTGCATCAATCCAGCATCCAGATGAACCAATCGTGCTTCCCCGCCACCTTCGCAGCGATAAAGTGGATTTTGAAGCAGAACTTGCTGTTGTAATCGGAAAGAACTGTAATAATGCGACGCTCGAAAATGCACTAGAATTTGTTCTCGGCTATACATGTGCAAATGATGTCAGCGCCCGAGATTGGCAAAAGGAATGGGGCGGCGGACAATGGTGCCGAGGCAAGAGTTTTGACACTTTCTGTCCTCTAGGGCCGTGGATCGTAAGCCCTGACGAGTTTGGCGATCCACAAAACAAACGAATTCAATGCCGAGTCAACGGCGACACGATGCAGGACTGGACGACAGGTGACATGATTTTTTCTGTAGCAGAATTGATCGTTTTTCTCTCCGGGAGCACGACCCTCTTGCCAGGAACAGTGATTCTAACGGGCACTCCGCATGGCGTTGGAGCGGGACGCAAACCGCCAGTTTTCTTAAAGGCCGGAGATGTTGTGGAAGTTGAAATTGAGGGGATTGGGGTGCTGAGGAATTCTGTGGTGGAGGAAATTTGGAGTGCGCGGGCTTGACGGGACTCTTTGTCCGGATTTGCACGGGTTGGTTCGGAGTTGTTCGGATTCGTATGGCGACAAAACCGAACCAAACCGTACCACCCCGAACAAACCCGAACTACAAAAAGTAAACTCTCCCCATGGCTCAAATTCACAAATACCCCGTGACCGTTTCTTGGACCGGAGACCGCATGGGAAGCGGAAAGTCCACGGCTGACCTAAGTGGAATCAGCGTCCCGATCAGCGTTCCCGAAGAGTTCCAGGGCAAGGGCGAAGGAACCAATCCTGAAGAGCTTTTGAGCCTTGCGATTGCTAGCTGCTACAGCATGACATTTGGAATCATCGCAGGAATGAGAAAACTCCCTTTTCTGGGAATCGAGACGATCGCCGAAGGCGAAGTCGAACAAAACGGCGCCAATTTTGTCTACAACAAAATCACAATCAGCCCGACTATCCAGCTTAGCGCGGATGCAACGGATGAAAATGTAGCGGTTGCAGAAGATCTTTCGCACAAAGCTGACACGTATTGCCTGATCACTAATGCGGTGCGAGGAAAAGTCGAAGTTGTAGTGGTACCGAGAATCGTCAGAGGCTAGGACTTTCCTCTCATTTCCCAACAACGTATACTTACGCGGTGAGTTTCATCCCGCACCTACTCGTTATTGTCCTTCTCTTGACCCTTGCAGCAGTGGCTGATAGCCAAGATTGGGAGATCCAAAAGTCTCCACTCACTACTCGCTGGGCGAAGGACGTCGATCCCAAAAATCCCCTGCCCGAATATCCCCGCCCTCAGATGGTGCGAAAGGATTGGTTGAATTTGAATGGGCTTTGGAATTACGAAATATATCCTGGAAAAATTCAATTGCGTCCTTCAACAAAGGGTGGCCCTCCACGTGGCTCAGTTGGAGACATTCTCGTTCCATTTCCAGTCGAGTCCGCCCTTTCAGGAGTAATGCGTCCAGTAGGGCCGGAAAATTCCCTCGTCTACTTTAAACGATTTGGACTTCCAAAAAAATGGCACGGAAAGAAAGTGTTGCTTCACTTTGGTGCAGTAGATTACCAATGCGAAATCTATGTTAATGGTGACCTTGTTGTGCAACACGCCGGCGGTTTCGATCCATTCACGACTCAGATTCCACCAATCTATGCTGCGGGTGGAAAGCTTGACATTCAAGTTAGCGTCACCGACTCAACCGGCAACTTCCAACCCCGAGGTAAACAGTTCCTCAAACCAGAAGGCATCTGGTACACGCCCGTTACCGGAATCTGGCAAACCGTTTGGATCGAACCGGTGCCCGAAAGCTACATCGAATCGCTGGATATCGTTCCGAATGTAGATGCATGGTCGCTTAGCATTACTCCGAAAGTGAAGGGACAGGACACCGGTCTTTCCGTTCGAGTTACTACATTGGATACGGGAAGAGTGGTTGCCAAAGCATCTGGAATACTGGGCACAAAAGTGACTCTGAAACTACGGGATCTAAAACTCTGGACTCCAGAGACACCATTTCTTTACGATCTGAAAGTTGAACTTCTCGAAGCCGGAAAGGTGATTGATACCGTAACAAGCTACGCCGCAATGCGAAAAATCGAGGTTTCCAAAGACGACAAAGGCGTCCCAAGAATCAAGCTAAACGGAAAAGAAGTCTTCTGCATCGGCCCACTCGACCAAGGTTTTTGGCCCGATGGAATCTACACAGCCCCAACCGACGAAGCGCTCAAATGGGACATTGTCGAGACCAAAAAGCTGGGCTTCAACACGATTCGCAAGCACGTAAAGGTCGAACCCGACCGCTGGTACTACTGGTGCGACAAGCTGGGAATGATGGTTTGGCAAGATATGCCCTCTCCGCACTTCAATCAAGCGATAACTTCCGAATCGCTGTCCAACCAGGACAAAAATCAGTTCTTGATCGAACTGAAGGCGATGATCGACACCCTGAAAAACCACCCGAGCATCGTCATGTGGGTTCCTTTCAACGAAGGTTGGGGGCAGCACGATACCGTCTCAGTTGTGGCAAAAGTTCGCGAATGGGACCCAACACGGCTCATCAACAACGCAAGCGGATGGACGGATATGAAAGCCGGCGACACAATGGATATCCATGTGTATCCTGGGCCGGGCATCCCGCCGCTGGAAACGAAAAGAGCTGCAGTTCTGGGTGAATTTGGCGGGCTCGGGCTTGGAGTCGACCGTCACACCTGGACCGACAAAGCTTGGGGCTATCAGGGCATGGCAGACAAAGCTGCCCTGACGCAAAGATATGTGGACATTCTGCGCCAAACGTACCTTTTGAAAGACAGAGGATTGTGCGCGGCAATCTACACTCAAACGACCGATGTTGAAACCGAATGCAACGGCTTCTTTACTTACGATCGCGAAGTATTCAAGTTCAATTTGAAGGAATTCGTAAATGCTAACCGGGGCATTTTTCCGAAAGCAAAGCCTCTAAATTGGGTGCTTGGCAACGCTGAAACCAATGACCTTAACCGCTCAGATCAATCCGACCCTGCCTATAGTTCCTATCTTTCGTTCTGGTCCTATTCAACCTCGCAACCTCCAACTGATTGGTTTCAGGCAAGCTTTGACGCATCCGCATGGAAATCGGGCAAAGGCGGTTTCGGCACTGAAGGCACGCCAAGCGCAATTGTCGGAACAGTTTGGAGTTCATCGGAAATCTGGCTGAGAAAGACGTTTGAACTTTCCGCAACGAAGTTCAAAAACCTCCGCCTGAGAATGCATCACGATGAAGATGTCGAGGTCTACATCAACGGAGTTTTGGCGTGCAAGGCGGCAGGCTATACCACGGCATACCAAGAGTTTCCGATTTCAAAGGACGCCCTGGCAACGCTCAGACGAGGCAAGAACGTGATGGCTGTTTATTGCAATCAGACCACCGGCGGGCAATATGTGGATGTCGGGTTGGTTTCGGATCGGTAGCTCCCAATTCGGGATTGACTCATTTTTGAGAGGATGAACAAGAAATGGGCGGACTTTTCATGACTTCGGGCACATCTTTGAAACTGACTGATATGTCAATTTCCTTTAACTCGGATGGCGAAATTGTTGGCTCGAATATGACGCCCCTTGTTCGATTCGATGTCACTTTTGCTTGGCTCGCCATTGCCGAGAAACATTTGGACCAGGCTAGCAATGAATCAACCAAGCAGGTGGATATCTGGATTGGAGATGACAACGAAGCCAAATCGGCCTGCCTGGAAGGTGAATTCTCGGCATCTATGCAAGCTATAATGGCGGCGGCAATTGCAATTGACGCCTTTTATGCTGTGGTTAAGGACTTGATTGACATTCCAGAAGAAACAGAAAACAGTTGGACTAGGAATCGAACGGCAAGATACATACGGGTGACTGAAGTCCTTAGACTTGCATTTCGCTTTGATCGCACGAATACAAAGATACTGAAGGACAATCTGAATCAAATTTATCGATTTCGGGATATGGTCGTACATCCAAAAGGCGACTATTCGAGCGCCGTTCACCGCCCTGATCTCAATGTTTCTTTGGTGTGGCAATTCACGGCATTTTCCTTCTCTAACGCTGATCCAATTGTCAAGGAGGCGCGGCACATTGTAACAGAATGCATGCACTCTACCAAGGCAAAAACAGACGCTCTAGCCAAGCACTGTGAAAGTTTACGGTCAATGTTCCCGCGTGAACTGGACACACTTGATACTCGCCGATCACAGATCACTCCGGATGCGTGACTTTTACCGCATTTGATCCCTTTTCGTTGTCTTCAGTGGTCACCACATAAGCCTTGAAAATCTTCTGCGAACCAGGAGCAAGAAGCCCAAAATCGGTATCAAACTCCGTTGTGTCAGCGCCAACGGTTGCTACTGCAACTTCATCGGAGTTTCGGTACTTCGGCGGATCGCATGCCCGAATGTCGTAGTGATCCAGGTTCGGATCGCTCGATTCCGACCATTGCAGATGTGCCTTGGCCAGCCCTTCATCCCAAGCAAACGAAAGCTGAACGGCTGCCGGAGTTGAACCTGCGGCGGGCGAAACGCGAGGAAGAGAAAGAACCAGCGCATGGCCGACAGGATATGTTGCAAGAACAGCTTGGCGATAGAGCGACAAACGAGGCTTGATCGGCGGCAAAAGCATGTCGCGATTTCCTCTTGCGATTCCAGCGTTCTGGTACGCAGCATCCCAGTTGAGGAAAGCCGTCCGCATTGCTGCAACGTCGGTGTTAAAGGTCGCCACGAGATAATTTCCTTGAAGTTTGAGTGGCGCGGTGAATCCAGGTGGCGGGCTCAGGTTAATCGTTGTCCAAAGGCTTGCCATGTCGTCCAATGCCCGTAGAAAGTCGCCGGGGCTTGCCTTAAATTGGGGCAGGCGAGGCAGAGCTTTTGGGTATTGCGAGCCATGCAAAAACGAGGTAACTGCCGCTCGAAACTGGCGGATGCGCTCGCGGAGCGGCCCTTTGAGGTTGTCTCGCGTGTTTCCTGCGGCTTGCAAGATGTTAAGCGCAGGTTCTACAGCAATGATTTTCGCTTCTAAAGCTGTGCGGTCTGTCGTAAGCGTTCCGACGGCGTAGCTACCTTGCAGAACGAGCGGCCCATTCAGAGCCAAATCAGTATTTACGGCCGTCCAATGCGTGATGAACTCCTGCATGGTTGAAAGGTATGAGGCTACGGATGATATAGGCATGTTTTCGGCTCCTTTTTGCTTATTTGATGGGTCTCAGACCCTTCATTGCAAACAATACCAGATCATTTTCTGCGAAATCAATAGAAGTTTGTGCCTTTCTACTCGTTGTTTGACCAATTCTGCTGCTTGTTTGAGGTTTTCTAGTAGATGTTTGAGCAATTCTGCTGCTTGATTGAGCCTTTCTAGTCGTTGTTGGAGCATTTCTGCTGCTTGTTGTAGGCATTCCACTCGTTGTTTGACCATTTCTGCTGCTTGTTGGAGGCATTCCACTCGTTGTTTGAGCAATTCTGCTGCTAGTTTGAGGTCTTTCTTTCGAAACCATGAATGCGATGTAGCGTCGAAAGCCTTACAAATGGTGTAGTTTGTTGTATCATCAATAACGATCCTAAGCCGGATCGCAAAACTAAGGAATCGATTATGAATACTGTAGCAGTTTCGCTTGTCACAGCTTTGGTAGGCCTTCCATGCCTTGGTTTGAACCAAGATACTGTTCGCATAAAGTGGTCTCCGGTACAGGGCACAAAGCTAGTTTACAAGATGACACTTCATGGATCAGAATCTCAAGAAACTGAGGAAATTGAAGCACTTAAGGACGACAGAGTGACCGTTGTACAAACTCATTTTTACGGGACTATCGCCTTTAAGGATAGGATAACATTTAGACTTGACGGACAATGTATAAGTCGGGAGATGATTCCGACCGGACCCGGTTTGGATACAACACGTCCAATACCCCCACCAAGGCCGTTCGAACTTCTGGCCAGTAGCCGAGCATACTACCCGGACAAGGCGATTAAGTTTGGAGATGAATGGGACTTTAAGTCGATTGACACTTTAACAAAAACGTATGATGGTGAAGCTCGATATCGCTATGAGGGGCTTGACGAACTAGGACCGAACTTCAAGATGCACAAAATTAGCAAAAAGTTATTTGATTTGTCAGGAAATCGCCGGCTTGTCTCGACAACAACAGTTTGGATTGCACAAGACGACGGTCGGCTTTACAAGGAAGTTTTCGAATACGGAAAAGATGTGAGCACGATGCTGCTCATCTCCAAATCCTAGGTGTCAGAACTGCGCTTGAAGCGAACAAATAAGGATCTTTGGTCACTAAAGCATTGAAGGTTGGGCCGCATCATATAAAAGTAGTTTTAGCTTAATGCAGGTAAAAGTCTCTTCAACTGGTCGAAGATGGCGGAACACAAATCCACGACTTGCTTCCCATTTGCGGCTGTATCCATGCTGATCCCCCAGCCAGAGTCCAATTCGACGAACGACTGAAGTTTCTTCGTCTTTTCGCTCAAGTCATCACCTTGATTCTTCGGCAATAGTGTGACACATGCGTTGATGGACTTTTGTAGCTGACGCCACTTGGTTACTACAAGCACTTGCTCCTGTTCCTGAGTTTCAGTCAGGGGGTCCCAATATGTAAACGGAGCTATCACCATAATTCCTTCGGGTGATGGTCCACGCTCATGAACACCTACCGATTTAATAAAACTGTTTGCGACTTCCGAAAATTCGGACAGGTTTTGGATCAGGACTTCTAGATCTGCCTTAGTCATTTCCAGATTATACCGTTGCGAAAAGGGGCTTCTCACTTCCTAACTTGCTTCAATGTCGCGTAGACGTAAGCCAAAACCTCAGCCACGGCTTGGAATAGCTCTCTCGGAACAAAGTCCCCAACCTCACACCGTTTGTAAAGCTGCCTTGCAAGTGGAGCATTGGGCACGATGGGGATTCGGGAGTCTTTTGCAAGCTCTCGAATCTTGAACGCCAGAACATCGGCGCCCTTTGCCACCACCTGCGGGGCGTGCATCTGCCCTTGCTCATATTTGATGGCGATAGAAAAGTGGGTCGGGTTGGTGATGATAACGTCCGCCGTTTTGACTGCATTCGCCATTCTCCCCCTCAGGAGCCTGCGCCGTTTTTGAGCGATTGCGGCTCGAAGTTCGGGAGACTGCTCGTTCTGCCGGAACTCCTGCTTCAATTCTTGTTTGGACATCTTCAACTGCTTTTCAACCTGCCAGCGTTGGAACAGGTAGTCGAACGCCGCTAGGACGAGCCACGAGGTTGCAATCCGTAAGAAGATTTGGCGCAGAACCTCGCCAGTCAGAGTGAGCGACGCGGCTGGGGTGGTCCAGGAGAGCTTCATCAACTCATCCCAATGGATCATCAGAACGCTATA
>CXWL01037376.1_pt1 | contig 11473 bp, 10 predicted proteins | sample 590931 | NCBI WGS metagenome assembly CXWL01 (sample SAMEA3498368, study PRJEB10139) | groundwater metagenome | biome: water well; material: biofilm material | place: Germany | collected 2015-04-27 | reverse complement strand
GCTACATTGACCTTCGACGGTATCCGAGACCCGTCGGAACGGGCGCGCTTCAATGCCATTCCAACGACACTTTCGCTCCCAGCCCGCGACGTCGATGACCTCGAACGCCTCGCCGAAAGATTGCTGCTAGAGTCCACTGAGTATCAGACCTTTGTGCAGACGCTGCGATAGATGCTTCAAATGCGTGTGATGAGTGCAACAAAGTCGGCTCTGTGACCGAACTGTTCATGTGAGGCCGCGCTCCGTGGCGAGTCGATCCTGGTATCCGGAGCAACAACGGGTGCCAGAAGTAAACCGGTCGGAGGCAAGTCGTCATCGCGAACTGTGCCCCCGCCCCTACGGTGGCGTGATTGAGTTTGGAGCAAACCCAATCGGCCTTCGACCGGTCCCAACTTTGCCTCGTGGCCGCGACTCGCCGAACTGCTGCCGCGTACGAGTTCGTTGGGCTAACGGACGATACACTGCTCCCCGCCTCTGCGTGCATTTTCAGCGCCCGCATCGGCGCTCCAGCGCACGACGCGCGAAGCAAGCGTTCGCGTTCACGAATTCGTGCATCGATGCAGCTATTCTAACCGTTCGTCAGCTGTACTCGGCCTTGGCATCTCTCGGTCATTTTGAGCTATACAGCTCGGTCCGCAATTGGTGCCGCTGCGATCGTGACCAAGTTTGTTCGTGATTCTTTCTTCAGATCCTGCTGGCCGGTCGTCATTGCGGCTTGCTTGCTGGTGCAGGCAATCCACGGCGCATCAAGCAGCGAGTTGGATCCCCGGTCCGAGGACCGCCTGCGGCGGGGCGAGGCCGTCGTCAGGATCAAGCACTTGGAAACCGGGAAGGGGGCGCAAGTATCCGCTGCGATCGACATTGAGTTACCGGCCGCCCGAGTTTGGCCAGTCATGACGGATTGCGAGCGAGCGCCGACGTATGTACCGGGGCTCATCTCCTGCAAGGTGCTGCAGCGCGATCCGGACGGCGACTGGGACATAAGGGAGCACATTTCCTCGCCGGGCTGGCCACTGCCCGATTTTCGAACGGTCTTTCGGTCGACCTATGAACTCGAACGTCGCGTACGGTTTTCCCGGATCGATGGAGATCTAAAGCGATCCGAAGGAGAATGGCTTCTTGTTCCGCGAGAGCGCGGACAATCGACCCGCGTGATCTACTCCGCGGAACTCGAATACGACACATGGTTGCCCGCGTTTCTTTTGCGCGACCATCTCGCCGCGCAGATGCCCAGAGTCCTTCTCGCGCTCAGGAAACGGTGCGAGACAGCGGCGAATGTCCCCTAGCAGGTCGTTGAAAAACCCATAGCGAAGCGACCGTTCTCATGATTCCTTCAGCGTGCGACTGCGTCGAGGGAAAATGTGATGCGCGGAACGGATGAACGCTCGGGATCGCTGTTTTCCTATGTGGATTTGGAAGCGCGGGTGCCGAAGGCCCACCCGCTTCGCCCGATCCGGGAGATCGCCAATGAGGCGCTGTTGGGTTTGAGCGGGACATTTGAGGTGCTTTATGCCCCGCTGGGCCGCCCCTCGATCGCGCCGGAGAAGCTGTTGCGGGCGCTTTTGCTCCAGGCCTTCTATTCGATCCACTCCGAGCGCCAGCTGATGGAGCGATTGGAATTCGATCTGTTGTTTCGCTGGTTTGTGGGGCTCGGGGTGGACGATCCGGCCTGGGATCACTCGGTGTTCTCCAAGAACCGGGACCGTCTGCTCGAAGGCGAGATCGCCGCCGAGTTCCTTGCCGCCGTTCTGGCGCAGCCCAAGATCAAGCGGCTTCTGTCATCGGAGCACTTCTCGGTCGACGGCACGCTGATCGAGGCATGGGCGAGCATGAAGAGCGTCAAGCCCAAGACCTCCAACGACGGCGACGAACCGCCGGCGGGCGGCGGGCGCAACGCCGACGCCGACTTCAGGGGCGAGAAACGCAGCAACGACACGCATGCCTCGACCAGCGATCCCGACGCCAAGCTCTACCGAAAGGGGCCAGGCCAGGAAGCCAAGCTCTGCTTCATCGGTCATGCCTTGATGGAGAACCGGCATACGCGCCTGTCGCGCGTCTCCGGCCACGCCGAACGCTTGGCCGCTCTCGACATGATCGAACCGCGCGCCGATCGGCCGGGCGCGATCACGCTCGGCGGCGACAAAGGCTTCGATGCTGCCAACTTCGTCATGGAGTTGCGCGAGATAAACGGCACACCGCATATCGCACAGAACACCAGTCGCACGTCGGCGATCGACGGCCGCACGACGCGCCATCCCGGCTACACCGTGAGCCAACGCATCCGCAAGCGGATCGAGGAGGGTTTTGGTTGGATGAAGACTATCGCCGGTATGCGGAAAACAAAGTATCGCGGCATCGAGAAAGTCGGATGGGCGTTCACCTTTGCGGCCGCCGCCTACAATCTGATCCGGCTTCCCAAATTGCTGGCGCCAGCGTGACCGGAAATCACGCCACTCGCGCCCAAACGATCAAGCGACCTACTTGAGAACCGAAGAACGTCGGCGAGCCCGCCCTAAATCGGTTACTTCTTCAACAACCTGCTAGGGATTGCCTGACATGCGCTCAAATTGTCGGTGTTTGTACCTCTCACTGCACATTGAGCGCACGGCGCGGTCCCGAACCTACATCCACAGGTCGTCGTATCCTGGCAAGAGTCGTTGGAACTCGACCGGACGGCGTTCGCCTCTTGCCCCAAGTTGCTTGCGGTCGCAAACGCGTTGCAGAGCAAGCGTCAGCGCAGATGAGCGTTATTTGCTGATCGACCGCGTCTGGGCACAATGATCGCGGTGTGCTCGAGTGGCCTATGTTGGAAACGGAATTTCTGACCGCAGAAGAAGTCGCTGAGCGATATCGAGGGATGCTAACTGTTGGCACCCTGCGAAATTGGCGGTCGATGCGAATTGGACCGTCATTTCTGAAGGTCGGAAAGTCTGTTCTCTATCCGATCAGCGAGCTTGAAGCATGGGATCGGAAAACCCTTATGACGTGTCAACCTACGAGCCGGGGCTCCGTGACCGATCATGATCGTGGGTGAATTTGACACGCCCGTCGCGCTACAGCCCCCTACAACAACGCCCACCCTCGCTTTGGCGAGAGCAAAAAGACTTGTTCGTCAACATGATGGCTTCAGCGTGTGCGCTCGTCCACAACCACCCGAGCGGCGACCCGACGCCGTCGGCGAGCGACGTCGAAATGACGAAGCAAATTGTCGAAGCCGCCAAGACGCTCGACATCGCCGTCCACGACCACCTCATCATCGGCCGCAACGGCCACACGAGCCTGAAGCAACTCGGGCTCTTGTAGCGGGGTTTTTCTTGGCCTTGACCGGGATCGCGCCAGGGTATGACGCTATGGGCTCTAAGAGGGGGACGCACCAATGGACACCGCCGACAGCTGGCTCGATGCACTGCGCAATCTGCCGCTGCCGAACTTCGCGCTTGCGGGTTTGTCCGTCGAGTTCACGATGCTGGGCCTCGCCATCGTGCTCGGCCTGTTGCAACTCCTCGTCGCCGCGCGCACCGGCAACTCTCAACGCGGGCTCGCCTGGAATGTCGGCGCACGCGACAAGGAACCGCCGCCGGTCGGCGCCGTCGCTGGACGCCTCGACCGCGCGTTTCGCAATTTCATGGAGACGTTCCCGTTCTTCGCCGTCGCGGTCTTCGCGGCGCATGCGACGGACCGCTTCGGCTGGATGACGCTTGTCGGAACGCAACTCTATCTCGTCGCCCGCGTCGTCTACGTCCCGCTTTACGCCGCCGGCGTCCCGGTCGTGCGCACGGTCGTTTGGCTGATCTCGATCATCGGACTGATCTTGACGCTCGCCGCGCTGTTCGTGGAGCCCGCTGTCCTGGTAGCGCCCGCCACATCGACCTAACGGAAAGGTCCGTCACATGCGCATCGTCCGCTTCCTCCTCTCCACGTTCCTCGTAATCGTGACACTTGCGGTCGCGGGCGTCGTCGCCGTTTGGTACTTCAATCCGTTCGCACCACCCGTGACCGTCGCCGACCCGGCACCCGAAGNNCCCGGCACCCGAAGGCCGCCGCATCACCGGCAACGGTCTTCTCGCGAACTACTATCCACCGCCCGGCGAGGGCAAACATGCGGGGATTCTTCTGCTCGGCGGCTCGGAAGGCGGCTTAGGCCAAGGCGGCGGCCGCATGGCGAAGGCGCTGCAAGAAAAAGGCTTCGCCGTCCTTCATGTGTCGTACTTCGCGGCGCCGGGTCAGCCGGCAAAACTCGAACTCGTGCCACTCGAAACGTTCGATCGCGCGCTCGACTGGCTGAAGGTGCAAGCCGAGGTCGACGCCGAACGTCTCGCCATCGTCGGCGGCTCGAAAGGCGCCGAAGCTGCCCTCATCGTCGCGACGCGCCATGCCGAGCTGCGCGCCGTCGTCGCCGGGATGCCCTCAAGCGTCGCCTGGCAAGGCATCGATTGGAATTTCCTGAACATGATCGTGAACCCGCCAAACGGCTCTTGGAGCGTCGCTGGTAAACCGATTCCGTTTCTGCCCTACGGCCAACCGAAAAAGTTCGGCGGCCCGATCGCCGACGTCTACATCGCCGGACTTGAAGCGCTCTCTCAACACGAAACCGCAATCATTCCGATCGAACAGAGCAAGGCCGCGGTTCTCCTGATCTGCGGTAGGCGCGACACGCTCTGGCCGTCATGCCCGATGGCCGATCAAGTGAAGGCCCGCGCCGAAGCGAAAGGCGGCCCGATCGTCACCATCCTCGCCTACGACGACGCGGGCCACGCCGTCATGGGACTGCCCGTCGAAAAGACGAATCCGAACTACGACAAACTCGACAGCCTCGGCGGCACCGACGACGGCAACAACGCCGCCCGCACCGACGGCTGGCCCAAGGTGTTGGAACATCTGGGCTCAGCGCTAAGAGGCCCGCCGTCGCCTCGGCACTAACGCAAACAAAAGAGTCTCACGCGAAGCCGCGAAGACGCGAAGAAAAGATGCGCCGACCCATTTCACGAGTTCTTTTCGCGTCTTCGCGTGAGATCTTCTTAGGCGTGGGTAACAAGTCAGCGGCGCTACTTACTCGCCGTCTTGTTCCCCGGGTTCATGCCCGCTTGGTCGAGCAGGAACGCGCCGACCAACGCGTCCTCTTCCACGCGGCCGTAGCGCCCCGAATCGCCCGCGTGTCCCGCCGTCATGTTCGTACGGAACAAGAGCGGATTTTGGTCGGTCTTCAGGCGCCGCAATTTCGCGACCCACTTCGCGGGCTCGAAATAGCCGACCTGGCTGTCGTTGTAGCCGGCCAGCACCAGCATCGCCGGATAGGCGCGCTTGTCCACCTGATCGTACGGTGAATAGCTCAGCATGTACTGATAGTCGCCGGGCTCCGCCGGATTGCCCCATTCCTCGTATTCGAAAGTGGTCAACGGAATGGATTCGTCGAGCATCGTCGTCACCACGTCGACGAACGGCACACCCGCGACGATGCCCTTATAGAGTTCCGGCCGCATGTTCGCGATCGCACCCATGAGAAGCCCGCCGGCACTGCGCCCCATTGCGAACATCCGTTTCGGATCACCGACCTCTTTGCCCAGATATTCGGTCGCCGCAATGAAGTCCGTAAACGTGTTCTTCTTGTTGCGAAGCTTACCGTCCTGATACCAGGCCTCGCCAAACTCATGCCCGCCGCGCACATGCGCATAGGCGATCACAAAGCCGCGGTCGATCATGCTGGGCCAACGCGTCTTGAACACCGGCTCGTTGCTTGAACCATAAGAGCCGTAGCCATAGACAAGCACAGGGTTCCGGCCGCGCTCGAACTTATCGCGCCGGTAGGCAATCGTAATCGGAATCAGTTTGCCGTCGCTTGCCGGCGCCATCACGCGCTCGATCGCATACGCGGCCGAATTGAAGCCGGGCACGGAAAGCCTCTGCACCACCTTCTTCGTGCCCGTCGCGATGTCGTAGTCATAGATCGTGTCCGGATTTACGGGCGACGAGAACGCGTAGCGCAAGCTCGTCGCCTTATCGTCAACGTTGCGAAGCGCCGGGAAGTTAAATGTATCGGCGAAGGCGATATGGCCCGCCGGTGCGTCCCCTGGAACGTACTTCTCGTTCCCCGTCTTTAGATCGACAAGCCGGATCCGCGGCCCGCCCTTCGCATATTCGTCGAGCGCGACCGAACCCGCCACGACATCGAACGCCTCGATGAAGACGCCCGATTGCACAGGAACGACTTCGCTCCATTGCGACGGTGTCGCCAACGCGGCTTTGACAATGCGAAAATCTGGCGCCTGCAAATTCGTACGGATGTAGAGCGTGCCGCCCGTCTCTTCCGCGTAGTAGCGCACGCCCTTCGCCCGCGGCTTAATCACCGTCCACGTGCCTTCGGGCTTCGTGGCGTCGAGCATTCGCACTTCGGAGGTATTCGTCTGATCGCTCGTCAAGAGCAGCACCCGCCCGCCCTTGGAGCGCTTCAGCCCCATCTCAAACTGCTGATCTTTTTCCTCAAAGACTGTCTTGTCGGTCTTCGCATCCGTGCCGACAATATGGCGCATCAGTTTGTAGGCGCGCGCCGTACCCGCCTGAAGCTTCAGGTAGAAAAACGTCTTGTTGTCGCTCGCGAACGCGAAATCGGAGGCCGCGTATTCGACCTTGTCCGGCAGCGTCGTACCGGTGCGCATGTCGCGCAGAATAATGTTGTGCCAACGGTCGCCCGCGTAGTCGACGGCATAGGCGAAGATGTTTCCATCGGGCGACGCGCCGTAGTTGTTGACCTTGAACTGCTGCCGTCGCGGCCCTTCCAGCTGCCCGTCGAGCAGGATTTCCTCAGGCGCCTCCATCGAACCCTTGCGCCGTGCGATTACCGGGTAATCCGCCCCGGCCGCATAGCGCTCGTAGTACCAATAGCCACCGTCCTTGAATGGCGGCGTTCCCTGCACCGCACCGGCGCGCGCGCGAATCTCCTCGCGCAGCGTCTTCTGCAGATCCGCCGTCGGCTGCAACACTTCGGCCGCGTATTTGTTTTCTTCTTCGAGGTAACGGACGACGTTCTCGGTGTTCTTCTCGTTCAGCCAGAAATAATAGTCCGTGCGCTTGCCGCCGTGCGGCGCGATCAGCACGGTACCCTTCATCATCGCGTAGGGCGGATAGCCGGTCTTGCGGTCGATCGCGAGGCCGGGCGTCGTCGACGTCGCGGTTGCCGCAGTGACGCCGGTCTTCGACGAACCGAACGGGTTCATGTCGTCGATCGTCGCGCAGGCCGAAACGATGGTGAGCAGAGAACTCATGACCACAATGCCCAAGAGGCGCATAAACTGATCCTAGAAAGTGCCGGAAAAGAGCGCGCAACTTGCACGCCGCCCCCACCTTCCGCAAGGCAGGCGGAAGGGTCTAAAAGACCGTTCACGAATGCCCTCGGGAGAACCGCCAATGCGCCTGAAAGACCCGCAACTTCTACGCGATAAGGCCTACATCGGCGGCGAATGGGCGAGCGCTGATTCAGGTGAAACGTTTGAGGTGACGAACCCGGCGAACGGCGCGGTTCTCGCGCGCTTACCCGACATGGTCGAAACAGAAACGCGGCGCGCGATCGAAGCAGCGAACCTGGCGTGGCCCGCTTGGGCCGCGAAGACAGCGAAAGAGCGCGCGAAAGTCTTGCGCAAATGGTTCGACCTGATGATGGCGAACCAAGAGGATCTCGCCGTCATCATGACGAGCGAACAAGGCAAACCGATCGCCGAGTCGCGTGGCGAAGTGGCTTACGGCGCCTCGTTCATCGAATGGTTCGCGGAGGAAGGCAAACGCATCTACGGCGACGTCATCCCGCAAACGCAGGCCGGACGCCGCATCATCGTCTTGAAGCAGCCGATCGGCGTCGTTGCCGCGATCACGCCCTGGAACTTCCCGAACGCGATGATCACGAGGAAATGCGGCCCGGCGCTCGCTGCCGGCTGTCCGATCGTGATCAAGCCGCCCGCGGAAACGCCGCTCTCCGCAATCGCGCTCGCCGTGCTGGCGGAACGCGCGGGAGTCCCCAACGGCATCTTCAACATCGTGACGACGAAGCACTCCTCGCGCGTCGGCCAGGAAATGACCGGCAACGCGATCGTGCGCAAATTCTCGTTCACCGGCTCGACCGAGATCGGCAAGTTGCTGATGCGCCAATGCGCCTCGACCGTGAAGAAGGTCTCGCTCGAGCTCGGCGGCAACGCACCGTTCATCGTCTTCGACGACGCCGACCTGGACGCCGCGGTGGCGGGCGCAATGCTGTCGAAGTTCCGCAACATGGGTCAAACCTGCGTCTGCGCAAACCGCCTGTTCGTGCAGGACAAAGTCTATGACGCGTTTGCGAAAAAGCTTGCCACCGCGACCGCCGCGCTCAAAGTCGGCGATGGCCTCAGCGACGGCGTAATGCAAGGCCCGCTCATCAACATGGAAGCGGTCGAGAAAGTCGAACGCCTGATCAAGGACGCGACGTCGAAGGGCGCGAAGCTCGCGACCGGCGGCAAACGTCACGCGCTCGGCCAAACGTTCTTCGAGCCGACCGTCTTGACCGAAGTCGACGCCCAAATGGCGATCGCCCAGGAAGAAATCTTCGGCCCCGTCGCCACGCTCTTCCGTTTCGAAAAGGAAGCCGACGCCATCAAACTCGCCAACGACACCGAATACGGCCTCGCCGCGTATTTTTATGCGCGCGACATCGGCCGCGTCTGGCGGGTAGCAGAAGCGCTCGAATACGGCATCGTCGGCATCAACGAAGGCATCATCTCGACAGAGGTGGCCCCCTTCGGCGGCATGAAAGAAAGCGGCATCGGCCGCGAAGGCTCGAAATACGGCATCGAGGATTTCCTGGAAGTGAAGTACTTGGCCATGGGTGGGATCGGGACGTGAACGTCGTCAAATCGCGCATTATGTATATCGAAAACAAGTCGGAGGGCTTGAACGGGCCTGCACGAATTGGCCGCGTTACATTCTCAAAGACAGGCAAATCGCTTACCTACCGAGGACTGACGTTTCGGAGCCAGAAAGGGGCAGGCTTCAAGTCCAATTATTTCGAAGTGGAATCCGGCGACAGCTATTGGATATCCGGACCACACAAGGATGGCCGCGATCGCCTATACCCGAGTTCCGTACCCGTCGAGATAGATGAAGACGTCGCCAAGGAATATTGGGCGTCCATGCGCGAGCGCAAGCCTCAACCAGCGAAACCAAAGGGAAGGCTGAAGCGTGCAGCTTCATGAAGTTCTACGAGGATTCATGCCAAAGCCACCGGCCAAGAAGGACGAGCAGTTGCTGCACCACGTCTCGGTTGAGGCATACAGCAAGAAGACCGAGCGCTTGGCTTACACGCTAGCGCTTCCGCCCCTGACAGAAGCGTGGGTGCGTGCGCTGCTGAACGTCAGTCGAAGGAAGCGTGTGGAGGGCATGTGGCCCTTGGCTCAGAGACAGCTGAAGACCATTCAGGAATTGGTCGAGCCTCGCCTTGAACCCCGCAGGTTTTGTTATTTTTTGGATGGATCGTCCGTCGTACTTCCGACGCACGCGGCGGCCCGCAGTGCGATGAAGAAAAGGAGCGCATCATGAAACTCTACTATTGCCCACAAACTCGCGCGTTCACCTCACTCTGGATGATGGAGGAGGCCGGCCAACCGTACGAACTCGTGCGCGTCGACATTCGCGCGCCTGGCCACCCGAGCGAGGCCTACAAGAAGATCAACCCGATGGGAAAGGTCGCTGGCTTCGAGGACAACGGTGTCGGCTTCGGCGAGACCGCGGCGATCCTGCTCTACGTCGCCGACAAATTCCCACAGACGAAGTTGGCGCCGCCGCCCACCGATCCGCGCCGCGGCCGCTTCCTGCAATGGCTGATGTTCTCGGGTACGACGATGGAGCCCGCGATGATCGAGAAACGCTTCGGCCATCAGGTGAACACCGTCCAATCCGGCTGGGGCGACTACGACCGCGCGTTGGGAGCGCTGGACGCCGCGCTACAACCGGGCCCCTGGCTCTTCGGTGACCAGTTCACGGCGGCCGATCTCTACCTCGCTTCGGGCCTCGGCTTCGGCATGCAATTCGGCATGATCGACAAGCGTCCGGCCTTCGTCGCCTACGCCGAACGCGCGCAAAGCCGCCCCGCCTTCAAACGCGCCACCGAAATCGAAGCCAAAGAGACCGCGAAGAAATGACCACGAACGCTGAACTCCTCGCGCGCCGGCAAGCCGCAGTCCCGCGCGGCGTGAACACGGCGCATCCGGTCTTCGCGGCGCGCGCATTGAACGCGGAGATCTGGGACGTCGAGGGCAAGCGCTACATCGACTTCGTCGGCGGCATCGGCGTGCAGAACACCGGCCACCGCCATCCGAAGGTGATGAAGGCGATCGACGCGCAAATGGCGAACGCGCTGCATACCGCGTTTCAGGTCAACGCGTATGAAAGCTACATCGTGCTCGCCGAAAAACTGAACGCCGCCGCACCAATCGAAGGTGCGGCCAAGACGATCTTCTTCACCACCGGTGCCGAGGCCGTCGAGAACGCCGTCAAGATCGCGCGCTACGCGACGAAGCGCTCCGGCGTGATCAGCTTCTCCGGCGCCTTTCACGGCCGCACGTTCATGGGCATGGCGCTGACCGGCAAGGTCGTCCCCTACAAAGCGGGCTTCGGCGAGATGCCGGGCGACGTCTACCGTCTGCCTTTTCCGGTCGTAAGCCACGGCCACGGCTCAGCCGAAGCGCTCGCCGCACTCGACAGCCTGTTCAAGTTCGACATCGAACCCGCGCGCATCGCCGCCATCATCATCGAACCCGTGCAGGGCGAAGGCGGCTTCTACACCGCGCCGTTCGAATTCCTGCGCTCGCTCCGCGCCGTCTGCGACAAGCACGGCATCATGCTGATCGCGGACGAAATCCAATCGGGCTTCGCCCGCACGGGCAAACTGTTCGCGATCGAACACTCCGGCGTGAAGCCCGACCTGATCACGACCGCGAAAAGCCTCGCCGGCGGTATGCCGCTCTCGGCCGTCATCGGACGTGCGGCCCTCATGGACGCGCCCGATCCCGGCGGCCTCGGCGGCACCTATGCCGGCAACCCCGTCGCCTGCGCGGCCGGCATCGCCGTGCTCGACGTCATCAAGGAAGAGCGCATCCTCGACAAGGCCGTCACCCTCGGCGAGAAACTGATCGCGCACCTCAAACAAATGTCGATGCGGAACGACTTGCCGCCGATGGACGACATCCGGGGCCTCGGCGCCATGGTTGCCTTCGACATCGTGAAAGGCCGCGGCACGCACGAGCCCGACCCCGAACGCACGAAGAAGTTAACCGCCGAAGCGCTGAAACGCGGGCTGATCCTCCTCACCTGCGGCCTTTACGGCAATGGCGTGCGCATCCTGGTCCCGATAACGGTTGAGGACAAAGTGCTCGAAGAGGGCTTGTCGATCTTGAAAGAATCGCTGAAAGCAGTGGCATGAAAAATTAGTTCGTCATGGCCGGGCTTGACCCGGCCA
>CXWL01129123.1_pt1 | contig 11474 bp, 10 predicted proteins | sample 590931 | NCBI WGS metagenome assembly CXWL01 (sample SAMEA3498368, study PRJEB10139) | groundwater metagenome | biome: water well; material: biofilm material | place: Germany | collected 2015-04-27 | reverse complement strand
GGAATTGCCCTTAGCCTGAAGTTGCATCGCAACGACTACCGGCGTGACACCCAAACATTTAGCGCGGAGCACAAAACAACGCTTATTTCAACTGACTGTCAGCCGCCACCCAAAACGGCGGCTAAAGTGCCTGGGTAAAATTCAACGCGCAGGACTGGGTAATTTTAAACGCGCACTGACATCTCGCGTCAGTCCGTCAGCCGTGCCGCGTATGCGTGCGGCTGGAACTGCAAGATTGGCGTTCAGGCACCACCCTCGAAATCATGCGCGATCCGCGCCATCGCCAGCGTATCCCGCTCGCTTCTATGTGTGTTCGCTCCAGTGTGTGTATCGCCTGTTCCAGATTCGGTGTCATGGTCCCCGCTTCGCTCCGCAGCAAGGGCATCAGCTCGGGCTGAACCATGCACCGCCGGCTAACAATTGTGTCTTTCCGATTATCCGCATGTGATGCGATAATGCAGCTTGCAGAAGAAGCTGCATTATATTGATGGCATGATTAAGGTGTCCGCCGCGTGGTGTGTTGTCCGCATTTCATGGGTTTATATTTGCCTGACAACGGCATTGCCGGGTCTCGATGCCATCAAGCGTGAACCCGCGAATCTCAAAATAGAAAGCTAAAACATGAAGGCTGTCATTCTTGCAGGGGGGCTGGGAACGAGGTTGTCGGAAGAAACTTCGGTGAAGCCCAAGCCCATGGTAGAGATAGGCTACAAGCCGATTCTCTGGCACATCATGAAAATGTACAGCAGCCACGGCATCAACGATTTTGTCATCTGCCTGGGCTATAAGGGATACATCATCAAGGAGTATTTTGCGAATTATTTCCTGCACTCGTCCGATGTGACCTTTGACATGCAGCACAATGAAATGGAAGTGCACAACCGTCATGTGGAGCCGTGGCGGGTCACCTTGATAGACACGGGCGAAGAAACCATGATCGGCGGGCGCATCAAGCGGATCATCGGTTATGTGGGTGGAGAAGATTTCTGTTTGACCTACGGCGACGGGGTTTCGGACGTCAATATCACGGACCTGATCGCTTTCCATCGCGCCGAAGGGCGCTTGGCCACGGTAACCGGCGTACAGCCCCCGGGGCGCTTCGGGGCCATCGAGTCGGAAGGAAGCCGGGTAACCGGCTTCAGGGAAAAACCCCAGGGCGATGGCGGCTGGATCAACGGCGGTTTTTTTGTGCTTTCTCCCAACGTGGTTGACTATATCGAGGGCGACCATACGGTCTGGGAGCGGGAACCCATGGAGCAACTGGCTTCCGAAGGGCAGCTGTCTCTCTACCGGCACGCGGGCTTCTGGCACCCGATGGACACGCTACGCGACAAACGTTATCTGGAATCTCTCTGGGAATCCCGCAAAGCCCCCTGGAAGCAGTGGTAAATGGCTCGGCGTTGCTGCGACTTTCTGATTATTGGCGGCGGGATAGTAGGTGTGGCGGTTGCCGTCGCGCTGGCTGACAAATACCCCGCCGCCTCGATCATCGTAATCGAAAAGGAAAAGGCTCCCGGCTTCCATGCCAGCGGTCGCAACAGCGGCGTTTTGCACGCCGGTTTCTATTACACCGCCGACAGCCTCAAGGCGCGATTCACGCAGGACGGCAACCGGGAGTTGACCGCCTTCTGCAAGGCTAAAGGCCTCGCCCTCAACGCCTGCGGCAAGCTCGTGGTCGCCAAGGACGAGCGGGAAGACGCCGTACTGGACACCCTGCTGGAGCGCGGCCTGCGTAATGGCGTGTCATTGGAGATGCTGTCTGTGGACGAAGCCCGAAAAATCGAGCCGGCCATGAAGACCTGGAAACGCGCCTTGTATTCGCCCGCGACCGCCGTGGTGGATCCCTTGCAGGTTTTGTCCGCACTGGTGGATGAGGCGGCGGCGAAGGGGGTGGCTTTCGAGTACAGAGCAAAGTACCTCGGGCTGGACCGCGATGCGGTAAACACTTCTGCCGGCGCCATCCAGGCCGGCTATGTGGTGAATGCGGCGGGTTTGTACGCAGACAAGGTGGCGCGGGACTTCGGTTTCAGCGCCGACTATTTCCTGCTGCCGTTCAAAGGGATCTATCTCTACGGGTCGGAGGGTGCAGTTCCGTTAAAGACCAATATCTACCCGGTTCCGGACTTGCGCAATCCTTTTCTTGGGGTGCATTTCACTTTGACTGTGGGGGGCCGAATCAAGATCGGCCCAACCGCTATTCCGGCCTTCTGGCCGGAACAATATGGCGGCATGCAGGGTTTCGTTTTCCAGGAATTCCTTGCTACGTCAGGGCGTCACCTCAAATTGATGATGGCCGGGGATGCCATGTTCCGGGAGCTTGCCGTCGAAGAGATGAAGAAATACTCGCGCGGCTATCTGGTGGATCAAGCGGCCCTGCTTGCTGAAGGCGTGCGCAAGTCCGACTTCAGGCAGTGGGGCAGGCCCGGCATCCGGGCGCAGTTGTTCAACAGCAAGGCCAGGAAGCTGGAAATGGATTTCGTGATCGAAGGCGACAGCAGAAGCATGCACGTCCTGAACGCGATTTCACCTGCCTTCACCTGCTCCTTGCCGTTTTCGCGTTATGTAGTGGATCAGATCAGCCAGCGACTGGCTTAACTTTAGGGCGCTTGAAGTGCCTTTTAATAATCCGGAGTTACCAATGAGAATACTGATAACAGGCAATATGGGTTACATCGGCCCCGTGCTTTACGGGCATTTGCGCAAGGCATTGCCGACTGCCGAACTGTGGGGATTCGACAACGGCTACTTCGCGCACTGCCTGACTAGCGCGCGCCATTTCCCGGAGTGCGAGATAAACGGGCAATTTTTCGGCGACATGCGCGCCTTCCCGTACGAGATGCTCGCGGGGGTGGATGCCATCGTTCATCTGGGAGCCATCTCTAACGATCCGATGGGCAATAAATACGAGGCGGTAACTGACGCGATCAATGATCGGGCCAGCAAGGCGATTGCCCGGGAAGCCAAAAAACGGGGGGTGAAGACCTTCGTATTCGCTTCCAGTTGCAGCATGTACGGGCAAGCGACAGGCGATGCCCGCAAGGAGACCGATAGCCTCAACCCGCTGACCGCTTACGCCAAGTCCAAGGTAGCGATGGAAAAGGAACTCCAAGGGCTGGCAGACAAAAACTTCAAGGTCACCTCGCTCCGCTTTGCCACGGCTTGCGGGATGTCACCTCGCTTGAGACTGGATCTGGTGGTCAACGACTTTGTGGCGGGCGCTATCACTTCCGGCAAAATCACGGTGTTGAGCGATGGCACACCTTGGCGCCCTCTGGTGCATGTCAAGGACATGTCCCGCGCGATCTGCTGGGGCATAGCTCGGCCCACGAGCAACGGCGGCGACTTTCTTGCAGTGAACGTCGGCAGCGACCAGTGGAATTACCAGGTGAAAGATCTGGCAAACGCGGTGGCAAGACTGGTGCCGGGCACCGAGGTTTCGATCAACATGGACGCGCAACCCGACAAGCGTTCCTACCGGGTGGACTTTTCGCTATTCAGGAAATTGGCGCCGAACCATCAGCCCCTGATGACTCTGGATGACACCATTCTGGAGCTCAAGGAGGGTTTGAATGCCATGAAATTCGCGGACGCCAATTTCAGGCAGTCCAATTTCATGCGCCTGAAAATGCTCGAAACCCATATCCAGAGCGGTGCTTTGACCGATAACCTCGAATGGACGATCCGCTGATCGAGGTAAATTGTGTCAAGTGTTAACTGGCTTAAACCCAGATAATCCATTAGCGCTAAACCTGTTCCTTCCCCCTTGCAGGGGGAAGGTTAGGATGGGGGTAGAGTCGTGAACATGCTGAATTTCAACCCCCACCCTAACCCTCCCCCTGCAAGGGGGAGGGGATGCCCGGTCAAATGGATTATCTGGGTTAAACTGAACCTGCCCCTCACAACCTATTTCGAAAAGGGAACAACATGAAATTCAATCCGACGCCATTGGCTGGCGCATACACCATCGAATTGGAGCGCAAGGGCGATGACCGGGGCTTTTTTGCCCGCTTTTTTTGCATGGAGGAGTTTGCCAAGGCGGGCCTGATCAATACTTTTCCGCAAATCAACAATTCGCTGACGAAAAACAAGGGCACCCTGCGGGGCATGCATTACCAGTTGCCGCCCTCGGCGGAGGTGAAAGTGGTCCGCTGCATTCGCGGCAGTCTTTACGATGTGATACTGGATTTGCGCTCGGATTCGGCTACCTTTGGCAAGTGGTTCGGCGAAACCCTTTCTGCCGAAAACCGCACCATGATGTATGTGCCACAGGGCTTCGCCCACGGCTTCGTGACGCTGGAAGACGATACCGAAGCTTTTTATCTGGTGTCCTCGATCTATGCTCCGCAACAGGAGCGGGGCGTGCGCTACAACGACCCCGCCTTCGGTATCCAATGGCCCATCGACCCGGTTGAAATCTCCGAAAAGGATAAAAACTGGCGGGACTTTGATCCGGAGTGGCACGGCATCGAAAGGATGAAGGGTTTGCGATGAAAATTCTTTTTACCGGCGGTAGTTCCTTCACTGGCGCCTGGTTCATCCAGGAACTGGCAAAGGCGGGGCACGAGGTTTACGCTACCTTCACCGCGCGCGCCTTGGCCGAGTACCAGGGGGGCAGGGCGGAACGTGTCCGCTTGCTGATGGATTGCTGCACCCCGCTTTGGGATTGCGCTTTCGGCCAGGAAAAGTTTATCGAACTGGCCGGTAAGGGTGGCGGCTGGGACGTGCTTTGCCACCACGCCGCCAACGTAACCAATTACAAAAGCCCGGATTTCGATATCGGTGCCGCCTTGTCGGCAAACACCTTGAACACCAGGCGTGTGCTCGAAGCGCTCAAGCAAGCCGGTTGCCAAAAAATGGTGCTCACCGGCAGCGTCTTTGAACAGAACGAGGGCATGGGGGAACAACCCCTTCGGGCCTTTTCTCCATATGGCTTGTCAAAAGGCTTGACCTCGGAGGTTTTTCAATACTGGTGCCAGTATTACGGGATGCCGTTGGGCAAGTTTGTCATACCGAATCCGTTTGGCCCCTACGAAGAGCCGCGCTTTACCACCTACCTGGTCAAGACCTGGCTACAGGGCAAAAAGGCGGGCGTTAATACCCCGGCATACGTCCGCGACAACATTCATGTATCCCTGCTGGCGCTGGCTTATCGGGCGTTTGTTGAAAAACCGCCCGGAGATGCGATGTTTGTCAGGTCTAATCCCTGCGGCTACGTGGAGTCACAAGGGGCCTTTGCCCAAAGATTTGCGGCAGAAATGACGGCCCGTCTGGGCGTGCCCTGCCAACTGGAACTGGCTGACCAGCAGGTCTTTGAGGAGCCGAGGATCCGGATCAACCATGACGATGTGGATGGCAAGGGCATGGGGTGGAGCGAGAGCGCATCCTGGGATGCGCTGGCGGACTACTATCTGAAGAGGCTGAAGGCATGAGTTTGCTGGTGGTCATCACTTCGTACCGTGCCAAGGGATTGACGCTGGATTGCCTGAAATCGCTCGAGGGCGAGGTCAAGGCCAACCCGGGGATGCGGGTGGGGATCTGCGACAACGGCAACGAGGACGACACCGCCGAATATCTGGCGCGCGCGATCAAGGAGAACGGCTGGCAGGAATGGTGTTACCTCAGAACCGTCATGCCCAATCGCGGCTTTTCGGGGGGCAACAACGTTATCCTGCGCGAGGCGCTGACAGGCGACGATGTCCCGGCATATTTTTTATTGCTGAATGCCGATACCATCGTGCATCCTGGAACCATCCGCCATTTGCTGGAGGTGGCGGATCAAAGGAAGGATGTCGGCATCTTCGGCCCGTGCCTGGTAGATGGAGACGGCGTTCCCCAGACCAGTTGCTTTCGCTTCATCTCGCCCGTCAGCGAAATGATACGGGGTGCGAAAAGTGGCCCGGTCACGCGGTTGCTGGCCAACTGGGAAGTGCCCCTGTTCCCTCTGCCCGCCACGGCCATCGAACCGGATTGGGTGTCCTTTGCCTGCGCCCTGATCCGCAAAGAAGTATTCTTTGACATCGGCGTCCTCGATGAAGGGTATTTCCTGTATTTCGACGATGTGGATTATTGCCGGTCGGCAAGGAAGGCGGGCTGGGGCATACTTCATGCGCCCGATGTCCGGGTTGTTCATCTTGAAGGCCAGAGCAACGTCGTGCCAGAATACGCGAAAAAAAGAAAACGCCGCCCCGCTTACTGGTATGTTTCCCGCAGTTGGTATTTCTCGAAATTCTATGGAAAGGCCGGGCTGGTTGCCGCCAATCTCATGTGGGTGCTCGGAAGAGGTGTTTCGCTTGCGCGCGAGGCGGTTGGCCACAAACAGCCACACGTCTGCGAGGCTGAATGGCTGGACAACTGGAAGGGGTTGTTTTTAAGAGTCAAGCCCAGGGTCGGCCTGAATCCAGATTGATCTGCACTTTAAGCCGACTTTGCCAAAGTAACACTCGTTAAACAAAAAGGCACTTCTAAAAATTGACAAGCGCTTGGTAAATCTGGAAAATCCCGCGTTCTTGATGCGCGGGCAGTGAGTTGTTGGCTTAACGATGTGAATTTTTCGGTGATATAGCTCAGGTGGTTAGAGCGCAGCACTCATAACGCTGAGGTCGGTGGTTCAAATCCACCTATCACCACCAAATACCCCTCCAAAGCAATCCAAGCAAGTCCAAGAAACCCACGACAATCCAAGTGATTCGCGGGTTTTTTGTTTTATGCTGCCCATTCTCGTCTATTGCGGTTCACAGCGACCACGCAAAAGCAGGTAAAATCGCGCTCTCAAACCAACAGGATAAGTCATGGGTAAGAACCTGGTTCAATTCATCATCGAAGAACAGCGGCATATTCCCGGCGCGTCCGGCGATTTCACCGGCTTGCTCAGCGACATCATCACCGCCTGCAAGCAGATTGCCCACAGCGTGAACAAGGGCGCGCTGATCGGTGTGCTGGGCAGCGCGGGCAGCGAAAACATCCAGGGCGAGACTCAGAAAAAACTGGACGTGATCACGAATGACATCTTCATCAAGGCAAATGAATGGAGCGGCCACCTCGCGGCGATGGCGTCAGAAGAAATGGACGACATTTACCCCATTCCCGCCCGCTACCCCAGAGGCAAATACCTGCTGACGTTCGATCCGCTGGATGGCTCGTCCAACATTGATGTCAACATTTCTGTCGGCACTATCTTTTCCATTTTGCGCTGCAAGGATGGCGTGACCAATCCGACCGCCGAAGATTTCCTGCAGCCAGGCACCAGGCAGGTCTGTGCCGGTTACGCGCTGTACGGTCCTTCCACCATGCTGGTGTTGACCACCGGTCACGGCGTTGACGGGTTCACTCTGGACAACGACATCGGCGAGTTCATACTGACCCACCCGAAGATGACCATCCCCGCAGATACCGCCGAATTCGCCATCAACATGTCCAACCAGCGCTTCTGGGAGGCACCGGTGCAACGCTATGTGGACGAGTGTACGAAAGGCAAAACGCCGGGCGGGCGCGAGAAGAATTTCAACATGCGCTGGGTGGCCTCCATGGTCGCGGAGGTACACCGCATCCTGACGCGCGGCGGCATTTTCATGTACCCGCTCGACACCAAGGATCCAGGCAAAGGCGGCAAGCTGCGCCTGCTGTATGAAGCCAACCCGATGTCCTTCATCGTGGAGCAGGCGGGCGGCATGTCTTCCACGGGACGCGAGCGGATCATGGAGGTGAAGCCTTCCGGGCTGCACCAGCGCGTGCCTGTCATCCTCGGCTCGAAGAACGAAGTCGAGCGCGTGGCGGATTACCACAAAGGGCTATAAAAATAAATGCCTCTTAACAAAGTACAGCAAAACTTGGAGCGCGCATGCCAATACCTCCCCCTTTGGAAAAGGGGGATTGAGGGGGATTTGATTGCCCGCCACATGCGGTGCAGTATAAATCCCCCCTGCCCCCCTTTTTCAAAGGGGGGACAACCAAGCAAGCTGCGTTTTGTATAGAGGCATATATTTTTATTCGGCTCGCGGGCGAATATGGCAAAATGCGCCCCTTGCCGTCAAGTTTGGACTTGGCATATTTCGTGCAGAAACTGCACTGAATTTTGTGCTTGTACGGTTTCGGTTCATTACATTTATTAGTCTGGTCGTTACGTTTACTTGGAGAGAACTATGTCGAAGTCGGCTGCTGATGTTACAAAATTACTTATAGACAACGAAGTCAAATTCGTTGACTTGCGCTTTACCGATACCCGCGGCAAGGAGCAGCACGTTTCCATTCCGGCGCATATCGTGCTGGAAAACGATGACTGGTTCGAAAACGGGCATGCTTTCGACGGCTCGTCTATCGCGGGCTGGAAAGGCATCCAGGCATCCGACATGCTGCTGATGGCCGACCCCGATTCCTCCTTCATTGATCCGTTCATGGACGAAACTACGCTGGTGATGAGCTGCGACGTGATCGAGCCAGCAGACGGCAAGGGCTATGACCGCGACCCGCGCTCCATCGCCAAGCGCGCCGAGGCCTACCTGAAATCCACCGGCATCGGCGACACGGCTTACTTTGGCCCGGAACCCGAGTTTTTCATTTTTGACTCGGTGAACTGGGAAGTGAACATGTCCGGCTGTTTCTGCAAGGTTCACTCCGAAGAAGCCGCATGGGCATCGGCAGAAAAATTTGATGGCGGCAACACCGGCCATCGCCCCACCGTCAAGGGCGGATATTTCCCGGTACCGCCGGTTGATTCGTTGCAGGACATCCGCTCCGCCATGGTGCTGGCGATGGAAGAAATCGGCGTGCCCGTGGAAGTGCACCACCACGAAGTGGCAACCGCCGGCCAATGCGAAATCGGCACCAAGTTCAGCACGCTGGTGAAGCGCGCCGACCAGACCCAGAAACTGAAATACGTGGTGCATAACGTCGCGCACCAATATGGCAAGACCGCCACTTTCATGGCCAAACCTATCGTCGGCGACAACGGTTCCGGCATGCACGTCCACCAGTCTATCTGGAAGGGTGGCAAGAACCTGTTTGCCGGCAACGGCTACGCCGGGCTGTCGGAAATGGCCTTGTACTATATCGGCGGCATCATCAAGCACGCGCGCGCGCTGAACGCCATCACCAATCCCGGCACCAACTCCTACAAACGCTTGGTGCCCGGCTTCGAAGCACCGGTGAAGCTGGCCTATTCGGCGCGCAACCGCTCCGCTTCGATCCGCATCCCGTTCGTGCAGAGCGACAAGGCGCGCCGCATCGAGGTGCGCTTCCCGGATCCGACCACCAACCCTTACCTGGCCTTTACCGCGATGATGATGGCAGGTCTGGACGGCATCCAGAACAAGATTCACCCCGGCGATCCGGCCGACAAGAACCTCTACGACCTGCCGCCGGAAGAAGACGCGAAGATCCCAACCGTATGCTCCAGCCTCGAACAGGCGCTGGAAGCGCTGGACAATGATCGCGAGTTCCTGACACGGGGCGGCGTGCTCTCCAACGACTTCATTGATGCTTACATCGAGCTGAAAATGGAAGAAGTGACCCGCTACCGCATGACCACCCACCCGGTCGAGTACGACATGTACTACAGCCTGTAAATCGGTTGTTGCATGCAGCACGAGGAAACGGGGCCGCAAGGCCCCGTTTCCTTTCGCGGGCAGGCTTTGAGTTATACTTTGCCCATCGGAAATTTTCCGGCACGAATGACATGAACCTAGAAACCGTAATGGGTTCACGAAAAACACGAAAGGCACGAAATATATCAATCGGCTGCACGCTTATGTCAGCTCACCCATCAGGTATCGTGGAGCCACAAGAAATGCTTTTGAATTTGTTCGTGTTTTTTCGTGGCTTTCGTGGACAACTGAGTTTTTAAGAATGAATCCACGCTACCTTTTTGTGCTGCTGTGCGCGGGCCACATCGGCTGGGCCCAGGCAGAAATTTACAAGCACGTTGATTCCGAGGGAAACGTCACCTACACCAGCACACCCATGAGGGGAGCGAAGAAGCTGGATCTGGCCCCGCCGCTGGCTTCTCCGCCCTCATCTTATGCTTCGCGCCCGCGCAGCGAAGCCGGTCACGCCGATTTCCCCAAGGTGGATAGCGCAACCCAAAAGAGCCGCGACGGCGCCCGCCACAAGATACTCATAGACGAACTGGCCGCCGAAGAAAAGCTGCTGGTCGAAGCGCGCCAGAATCTCAAAGATGCCGGAGCTGGCCCCGAAGCGCTTTCCGGCAAAAACGCCAAGCACAGCGAAATAATAAAATCCCTGCAAGAACAGGTGTCGCTGCATGAAATGAATGTGGGCGCGCTAAAGATCGAGCTGTCCGGTCGCAAATAACCGCCTGCCGCCTGGCATGCTTTCTGCATTGTGAGTGCTATGCCGGACACCTTCACCCCCACCCTAGACCATCTTGCCACGGCAGTCATGTTGCTGGACGAGCAGGCGCACATCGCTTATCTCAACCCCGCCGCAGAAAACCTGTTCGCGTTGAGCGGCAAAAGCCTGATCGGTTGCCCGGTGCAGCAGGCCTTCACCCACACCGGGCAGCTCGATGCCGCGATGCGGCAGGCGCTGGACAACAACGCCTGCTTTACCGAATACGACCTCGCGCTGGGCTCGCACGCGCACGGCAGGCTGCACCTGCGCTGCACGGCAACCCCGCTGCATGCGGACAAACGCTACCTGCTGCTCGAGTTCCACCCCATAGACCGCTCGCTGAAACTGGCGCGCGAGGAACAGATGCTGGATCAGACCCAAGCCAACCGTATGCTGCTGCGCAATCTGGCACACGAAATTAAAAACCCTCTGGGCGGCATCCGGGGCGCGGCGCAATTGCTGGAGCAGGAGTTGGAAAAACCCGCCCTGCACGAATACACCCAGGTTGTCATCAAAGAAGCCGACCGCCTGCGCGCGCTGATGGAAAAACTACTCGTGCCGCAGCATGCGCCCCATTTCGGTGCGCTCAACATCCACGAAGTGCTGGAGCGGGTGCGCAGCCTGCTGCGGGCCGAAATACCGGACGAGCTGTTCATCCGGCGCGACTACGATACCAGCCTGCCACCGCTGCTCGGCGACCAGGAGCAACTGATCCAGGTGATGCTCAATATCGTGCGCAATGCGGCGCAGGCGATGGGGGGGCACGGCACCATCATCCTGCGCACACGCATCGCGCGCCGGGTCACGCTGATGAAAAAACTGCACCGCCTGGCAGTGATGGTTCAGGTCATAGACAATGGCCCCGGCATACCGGAGTATTTGCAGGACAAGATTTTTTACCCGCTGGTGTCCGGTCGCCCCGATGGGCACGGGCTGGGGTTGACCCTGGCGCAGGATTACGTGAGCCAGCATCGGGGCAGCATCGAGTTCGACAGCGAGCCGGGGTGCACCTGCTTCACCGTGATGCTGCCGCTTTTGTGATTGAACCTGGATAACGCAGTTGGTCGCTTTGTAGATACCGTCTTTCCGGTCAAGAGATTTTTGCATAATCCGACCGGTAAGGTTGTCGT
>CXWL01115471.1_pt1 | contig 11474 bp, 13 predicted proteins | sample 590931 | NCBI WGS metagenome assembly CXWL01 (sample SAMEA3498368, study PRJEB10139) | groundwater metagenome | biome: water well; material: biofilm material | place: Germany | collected 2015-04-27 | reverse complement strand
GGGCCATAAACGAAGACAAAATGATCGGAGTCCACGCATTCTAGCGGATTGCGCTCACTCTGTCCCCATTGAGGATTCAAGCAAGCGACTTCCGGTGCGACTCTGTCCCTTTCAGGATGCCAGGTTGAAACCGGCGGACAGGCTGTAGCCTTCACCATAGGCGCTGCGCAGCGGCAAATCCTGTCCCAGCCCGAGGCGGGCCTTCTTGCGCAGGCGGTAAACCAGCATGTCGACGCGGCGGCTTGCTTCCGGATCCTCGCCGCCCATGCGCGCGACGATGACCTGGCGCGGCACTGGCCGGGTGTTCATGGTCAGCAAGTGCAGGAAGTTGCACTCCTTCTCCGTCAGGTCGATCACGGCGCCCATCAGTTCAAGCTGGCGCGCGGTGACCTTGAGGGTCCACTTGCTGACTGCCGGGGTCGGCTCGTGCGGACGCACGCGCCGGTCCAGCGCTTCAATATGCGCGGCCAGTTCAGGGAACTTGATCGGTTTGGTCAGGTAATGGTCGGCGCCCAGGCGCAGGCCCAGGATGCGGCTGTCAAATGCGACCCTGCCGGTGAGCACCAGCAGGCCGATTTCCGGATACAACTGGCGCATGCGCGGAATGACATTGAAACCATCCTCGTCAGGCAGCCCGAGGTCGAGCACGACGACGGCATGCGGATTTCGTGTCAATGCAGCCCACATGTCGGCTGCGGAGGTGGCGACTTCCACCTGATGGTCCAGTCCCCGCAGGAACTCCGCCATGTCATCGGCGTAGTCGCCGTTGTCTTCAACGATAAGAATTTGCGTCATGGGCGCGCCATTGTTGTTGGTTCATTAAACAGGCAAGTGTTACTTACAGTCGAGCGCATACCCTTGGTTAACCGAGTGGATTATCACTGCTGCCCCAGCCCGGTGCAACCCCTTTTCCCGGGAAAATCCTGATGCGGCAGCCATAAGCGGAAGACGGCGCCGCATGTGTCGTGATTGTTCACGGTCAAGCTACCACCGTGAACTTCGACCACGGAGCGTGCCATGTACAGCCCAAGCCCGGCGCCAGGACGTATTCCGGCATTCGTACCACGATAAAATTTGTCGAAAATCCGCGCCAGCTCGTCCTCCGGCACGCCTTCGCCTTTGTCGCGCACCAGCAACGCGATCCCCCCCTCGCCCGGTGCGCCGGACAGCTCGATAACGGCATCCACCGGCGAATATTGAATCGCGTTTTCAACCAGCACCTTCAGCGCCAGCCGCAGCCCATCGGGCGCACAGCGGATCAGGCCAGGCAAGCCGTTGCCGTCGACGATTGCGTTGCGCCCGGCCGCGCGGGCAATCCCCGCCGCCTCCTCAAGCAGGCGCTGCGGCTGCGCGTGGTGTTCCTTGCGCTTGTGTCCGGTGGCCTCGAGCCGGTCGGGCGACAGGTATTCGTCGAGCAGGGCAATCATCCGGTCGACCGCATTGCCAATCTTGCGGTAGCGCTGGCGGGTGGCATCGTCGGCGTTACGGCCGGTCACTTCGAGGCGCTGGATGGCGCCGTCGATGGTCGACAGCGGCGTGCGGAACTCATGGTTGAGCATGCTGGCGAAACGGCGCTGGCCGGCGTCGAACTCGCGCCGGGCGCTGAGGTCGCGGATCGATCCGGCCAGCGCATACACGGCGCCGCCATCGTCCACCATCAGGGTCGAGGTCACGTCGATGGGAACGCTGCGCGGCTGCGTCGCGTGGGCGATGTCGAACACGCGCACCACATGCAGGCGAGTGGTGTCGCCGGCCGCGAACCGGCGCAGCCGTTCGCCCAGTCCGCCGCACAGCAGCGCCAGCGGACCATCCCCGCCATTGGCGAGCTGATCGTTGAATCGGGACGGTGCGTAGCCGAGCAAACTGCTGGCCGATGGACCAAGGTAAGCCAGCGCGCCGCTGCTGCAGTCGATAATCCAGGCCAGGTCGCCGCGCGATTCGGCAATGGTGCGGAAGCATTCGTCGACGGAGAAACTACTCGGCATTACAGGGGATTCCGTTGAAGTGAACGGGCCAAGTATACGCCCAATGTTTCCACAATGTATATATTTTCAGTCACTATGCATGGCGCATGGCTGCCCGATCAACGAAGCCGGCCGCTTGACTTTTCAGCGCACCGGCAGCGCCATCCGTTTGACAGGGCGGCGTGATCGCCGTAGCATCAAGGCATCGATCACGCGGCCCGTGTCACTACCAGCCATGAATACGAGCAAGGCCATCTTGTTGCGCACCGCGGTACTGGCTGGGCTCTGGTGGGTCCTGACGGACGGCGCCGGCGTATCGGTCGTCGGCGCCGTCACCGTCAGCGCGGCCGCCGCTGCCAGCCTGCTGCTCTATCCACCATCGTCCACCGGCATCTCGCTCGCCGGCCTGGCCGGCTTCGCGGCATTTTTCCTGTTGCGCTCACTGCGCGCCGGCACCCAGGTTGCGGCGATGGCCTTGCGGCCGCGCCTGGCGCTGGCCCCGGCGATCCTGACCATCCCTGTACGCCTGCAAGGCGATGCCGAACTGGCCTTGCTGTCGGCCACGCTCAACCTGCTGCCCGGCACGCTGGTCGCGGGGAGCGCTCCCAACCATCTGCTGGTGCACGTACTCGACGCGCGCCGCCCGGTCGAGGCGGACGTGCGCGCCGCCGAGCTGCGCATCGCGCGCCTCTTCCGGATGGCGCTGCCATGACAGGCTTGCCGCTCATGCTCGCGCTGTTCCTGCTGGCCAACCTGCTGGTGGCGCTGGTGCGCGTGGTGCGCGGCCCGACCCAGGCCGACCGCCTGCTGGCCGCGCTGCTGTTCGGCACCACCGGTGTTGCCATCCTGCTGCTGCTCGCAGAGGCCCAGGCCGCGCCTGCGCTGACCGACGTGGCGCTGGTGTTTACCTTGCTGGCCGCCGTGACCGGTGTCGCCTTCGCCCAGCGCGTCTGGCGGCCTCCACAACCGGGGGAGACCACGCATGGCGGCGCTCGCATGGACAAGTGATGCGCTGCTGCTTGCCGGCGCGGCGTTCCTGTTTGCCGGCACCGTCGGCTTGCTGCGCTTTCCGGACGTCTACACCCGCCTGCACGCGCTGGCGAAAGTCGATAACCTCGGGCTTGGCCTGACGGTGCTGGGCCTGCTGCTGCGGGCCGACAGCGCGGCAGCGGCGCTCAAGCTGGTGCTGGCATGGCTGCTGGTGCTCAGCGCCAGCGCCGTCGTCAGCTACCTCGTGGCCAGCTACGCCCACAGCCGCGGCATCGCCTGCTGGAAGCGGCCCGAGCCGCCCCCATGATCGCCCTGGCGTTTGATGCGATGCTGCTGGCGGCGCTGCTCTGGAGTGCCGCCCGCGCCCTCACCGTGCGCGACTTGTTCCGGGCCGTCGTGCTGTTCATCGTGTTCGGGCTGCTGATGGCGCTGGCGTGGGCGCGGCTGGGCGCACCCGACCTCGCGCTGGCCGAAGCAGCCATCGGCGCAGGCCTGTCCGGCGCGCTGCTGCTTGACACGCTGGGACACCTGGACCGCGCCGGGCAACCCGGGGACACCCCATGAAAGCATCGACCCTGGCCGTGGGCGCCGCCGCGCTGGCCTTGTGGGCGGCGCTGGCCAGCGTCATCCTCGGCATGCCGGCGCCCGCCATCGATCTCGGCGCCGCGGTACAGGCCAGGCTGGACGCCAGCGGCGTCGGCCACCCGGTCACGGCTGTGCTGCTCAATTTCCGCGGCTACGACACGCTGCTCGAAGTTGCCGTGCTGCTGATGGCGCAGGCCGGCATGCTGGCGGCCGGCACGGTGCCACCGGCGGCGCCGCTGGCCGCCCCCCCGATGCTGGCCCTGATGGCCAGGGCCAGCACCCCGCCGATGGTGCTGGTGGCGGGCTACCTGCTGTGGGCCGGCGCCAGCGGGCCGGGCGGCGCGTTCCAGGCCGGCGCGGTGCTGGCCGCGTCGCTGGTGCTGCTGTACCTGGGCGGCGTGATACCGGCGTGGGGTGGGCCCGCCCTGCCGATGCGCATCGGCGTCGCCGGCGGCTTGATGGTGTTCCTTGCCGTTGCCGCGCTGCCATCGGCGAGCGGCGCGCTGCTGCGGTATCCCCCCGGCCTCGCCGCCGGCCTGATCGTGCTGCTCGAGTCGGCGCTGGCGCTGTCGATCGGGCTGGGACTCGGCGGCCTGTTCCTGTGGCTGCCGCGCGAGCGCCGGGTGGCGACATGACCGAATCCGCGCAGCTCTACGCGCTGGCTGGCGCCACCTTGTTCGTCATCGGGCTGGCCGGCGTGATCCTGCACCGCCAGCTGCTGCGCAAGGTCATCGGCTTCAACGTGATGGGCAGTGGCACCTTCCTCGTGCTGGTCGGTCTCGGCGCCCGTGGCGGCCAGGCCGATCCCGTCACCCAGGCAATGGTGCTAACCGGAATCGTCGTCGCCGTCGCCGCGACCGCGCTGGCGCTGGCGCTGGCGCGCCGATGGCTCGACCTGACCGGCAAGCTGCATTTGCCGCGCAAGGCGCCCGATGACTGACCCGGTCGCGTGGCTGATCCTGTTGCCTTTGCTGTGGGCCAGCGCCGCCTTCCTGGCAGGACCCGGCCGCGGCGCCCGGCTGGCCATCACGGCGCTGGCGCTGCAGCTTGTGCTGGCCCTGCTTGTCGCCCGCAATGTACTGGGCGGCAGCCGCGTGCACGCGGCCGGCGGCTGGCCCGCGCCGCTCGGCATCGAACTCGTCGTCGACGGGCTGGCCGCATCGATGCTGCTGCTCGCCCAGGTCATCGTGTTGCCGCTGGCCGTCTATGCACGCGCCTACTTCGGCGCGCATCCCGAAGGCGGCCGCGGCTTCTGGCCGCTGGCCGGGTTCATGGTCGCCGCCATGAACGCGCTGTTCTTGTCCGCCGACATATTCAACCTGTACGTCACGCTCGAGTTGCTGAGCCTGGCGGCCGTGGGGCTGGTGGCCTCGAGCGGCAGCGCCGCCGCCCTCGCCGCCGCGCTGCGCTACCTGTTCGTCTCGCTGGCAGCATCCGGCGCCTACCTGCTTGGCGTGGCGCTGGCGTACGGCGCCTACGGCACCGTGTCGCTGCGCGTGCTGGCGCCGCTGCTGGCGCAGGGGCCGGGCGATGCCGCCGTGCTCGGCGCCGGCCTGATGGTGGCCGGACTGCTGTTCAAGACCGCCTTGTTCCCCTTCCATGCCTGGCTGCCGCCGGCCCATGGCGGTGCGCCCGCGCCGGTGTCGGCGCTGCTGTCTGCGCTGATGATCAAGGCCAGCTTCTACCTGCTGCTGCGTTTATGGACCGGCGCCGGCGCGCCGCTGGCGGCGCCGGCCCCCGCATTCGCGCTGGGGCTGCTAGGATCGGCCGCCATCGCCTGGGGTTCGGTGATGGCCCTGCGCCAGAAACGCCTGAAGATGCTGGTCGCCTATTCCACCGTGGCCCAGGTGGGCTACCTGTTCCTGGTGTTTCCGCTCTTGAACCGGGCCGATCCGGCCATGGTGGATGCGGCCACCCGCGCGATCGTGCTGCAGGCAGTCGCCCACGGACTGGCCAAGGCGGCGATGTTTGCCGCTGCCGGCGCGGTCGTCATCTCCGCCGGCCATGACGTGGTCGCCCGGCTCGGCGGCTTGCCGGCGCAGCGGCCGGTGACCGTGTTCGCCTTCGGCCNNAGGCCGTGGTCATCCTGGCCGGCGGGCTGCTGACCGCCGCCTACGTGTTCAGGGTGCTGCGCCATGCGTTCGCGCATGCCGCCCCCGGCGCGGCCTACCTGCCGCTGCCGCGCACGCTGGAGTGGCCGGCGCTGTTGCTGGCACTGGCCAGCGTCGTGCTGGGCATGCAGCCGGCCGCGCTGCTCGCGCTGGCGGGCGTGCGATGAATCCGAACGCCGCCATGCCGCTGATGGTCGTGGCAAGTTCGCTGGTGCCAGGGCTGATCATCTTCGCCCTGCGCGAGGAATGGCGCTGGCAGCGTACCGTGCTCAACCTGGCCGGCGCGCTGGCCAAGCTGGTCTTCATTGTCTTCATGATCCGCGGCATCCTGCGCGGCGAGCACTACGAGGTGCGCCACACGATACTGCCCGGGCTCGAGTTGGTGCTGCGCGCCGACCCGCTGGCGATACTGTTCCTGACACTCTCGGCCGCGCTGTGGTTCCTCACCACGCTGTACGCCGTCGGCTACCTCGAGGGTGCGCCCGAACGCAGCCGCTTTTTCGGCTTCTTCAGCCTGTGCGTGACCGCCACGGTCGGCGTGGCCATGGCGGGCAACCTGTTCACCTTCTTCTTTTTCTACGAGATGCTGACCTTGTCGACCTACCCGCTGGTGGTGCACCGCGGTACGGCGAAGGCGCTCAGGGCCGGCGCGATCTACCTGGCTTATACGCTGGCGGGGGGCGCGCTGTTGCTGGGCGCGATCGCCTGGCTGTACAGCCTGCAAGGACCGGCCGACTTCTCCGACGGCGGCGTGCTGGCGGCGCTCGATCCGGCCACCCACGGCCAGTTGCGCCTGATCTTCCTGCTGTTCATGGCGGGGCTCGGCGTGAAGGCGGCGCTGGTGCCGCTGCACGGCTGGCTGCCCAATGCGATGGTCGCGCCGGCGCCGGTGTCGGCCCTGTTGCATGCGGTGGCCGTCGTCAAGGCCGGCGCTTTCGGCATCGTGCGCGTGGTGTACGACGTGTTCGGCGCCGAATTCGCCCAGTCCCTGCAGCTGCTGGTGCCGCTCGCGGCCGCCGCCTGCGTCACCATCGTCTGGGGATCGCTGCGCGCGCTGTGGCAGGATGACCTGAAGCGGCGCCTGGCCTACTCGACCATCAGCCAGATATCCTACATCGTGCTGGGCGTGGCGCTGTTCGGTCCGCTGGGGACGATCGGCGCGCTGGCGCACCTGGTTCACCAGGGCATCATGAAGATCACCTTGTTCTTTTGCGCGGGGAACTACGCGGAGACCCTGGGCGTGCGCAAGGTCAGCGAAATGGATGGGGTGGGGCGGCGCATGCCGCTGACGACGGCCGCGTTTTCGCTCGGCGCGCTTGGCATGATGGGNNCGCGCGCCGCCGCGTTGGCCGAACGAATCGATTGCGCGGCGCGGCCTGCGCGAGACCGCGCTGCTGCTGCTGGTGCCGCCGCTGGTCAGCGCGGCGGCGATCGTCGGCGCGGCGATCTTTGCCGACGCCGGCTGGAGCCCGGTGTCCTGGGCCCGCCTGATCGCGGCCAACGAATACCTGCGCTAGCAAGCGCGTACCGGCACACCGGCCGGCACTTGTGCTAACGTGGACCCGCTACCGGCTTACTTTTTTTGGAGACGACGTGAAACACATTCTCGTACCCTGCGATGGCTCGGCCAATGCGCTGCGCGCCGTCCGTTATGCCGCCGGGATGGCAAAGGACAATCCAGCGCTCCGGCTCGACATCCTGCACGTGCTTGACCCGACCATCTTCCGCAATCCGGCGGCGGCACTGCCGCCGGCCGACCTCGAGCGGCGGCGCGCCGACGAGCTTGCCCGCGTGCTGGCGCCGGCCCGCGCCATCCTCGACGAGGCGGCGGCGCACTACCAGGTCCATGTGCGTTGCGGCGACCCGGCCGGCGAGATCGCGCTCCAGGTGGCCGAATCCGGCTGCGACGGCGTGGTGATGGGCACGCGCGGCCTGGGGCTGATCGCCAGCCTGATGATCGGCTCGGTCGCATGCCACGTCGTCCACCTGGTCGAAGTTCCGGTCACGCTGGTCCACTAGGCCGGCGCCGGGCCGGCGCGGCTAGTGCGCGGTGGCGGCGGCCGGCGCGACCAGCTTCAGCGCCATCAGCAGGCAGGTGCCGAGCACCATCACGCCGGCGGCCAGGTAGAGCCCGACTTCATAGCTGCCGAGCCTGGCGGCCAGCGACGCCGTGACGAGCGGCGCGGCAATCTGCGCCGTGCCATACGACAGCGTCATCTTTCCCATCATCTTGGCCGGACGGGTTGGATAATAGCGGCCGGCCATCGTCATGACCAGGCTGACCATGCCGACAAAGGTGGCGCCGAACAGCAGTGCGCCGAGCAAGGTCATGGCCAGGCCGCCGGCCAGCACCGGCAGCAAAATGCCGATGACCTGCAAGCCGGCGGCGAGGATCAGTGCGTTGACGTCGCCGGTCCGCCGCGCAACCAGGTCCCAGCCGATGCAGGCAGGCGCCGCACCGATGCCGATGGCAAGGAAAGCGAGGTTGCCCTGGCCGGCCAGGCCAGGCAGCTTGTTGACGATGGCGACGATGAAGGTGGTGCTGATGACGAAGCCGACCCCGGCGCAGAAATAGGCCGCCGTGAAAATGCGCAGGTACAGCTTGCCGGGAGGATGGTCCGCCATCTGCTGGCTGGTGGTCGGCAGGCCGCTGGCATCGGGCCTGGGGAGCCAGCGCAGGGCCGGAATCAGGAGCAGGAAGCCGACTGCGGTGAAGGCGAACCATTGTTCGCGCCAGTCGAGCCACGGGGTCATGAATTCGACCAGCATGGCGCAGCCGGCGATACCAATCCCGATGCCTGCGAAATGGATGCCAAGCTCGCTGCGATGGCCATGCCGCATCAGCCAGTTGAGGATCAGCCCGGTTCCGAGCAGCATGCTCGCGGCGCTGCTCAGCCCGGCGAAGAACCTGGATACCGCCCATACGGCGATATCGGTGCTCAAGCCCATCACGACCGTGCTGGCCAGGGCGAGCACCATCCCGATCCGGTACAGCCGGTCTTTCAGCACCAGGTCGCTGATCAGGGAAGCTGCCAGTGCGCCGCTCAGGTAGCCGGCATAGTTGATCGCCGCAAGCCAGCCAGCCTCGGCGATGCCGAGCCCGGCCTGGCTTTGCATCAGGGGAAGCAGGGGCGTGTAGGCAAAGCGGGCGACACCGAGCGCCAGCAAGAGGCTGAAGATGCCCGCACTGAGCACTTTGATGCGCTGTCCCTGGTCATGCATTGAACTGCTCTCCAAATATGGATGAAAGGCATCCTTGCTGGAAGAGTAACATGTCAGGGAAAGATCGGTTCCCGACAGCCGGTCCGGCTGCCGGGAACGGTGGAGTGCCTACTCTTCCAGCGGCGCGAAGATCGCCTGCAGGTCTTCCTGCGTCAGCGCCAGCTTGTGCGACTCGCCTTCGGCCAGGATCGAGTTGGCCAGGTCCGATTTCTTCTGTTGCAGCAACTGGATCTTTTCTTCCAGCGTGCCCTTGGCAATCAGCTTGTAGACGAACACCGGCTTATCCTGCCCGATACGCCAGGCGCGGTCGGTGGCCTGGTTCTCGGCCGCCGGGTTCCACCATGGGTCGTAGTGGATCACGGTGTCGGCCGCGGTCAGGTTCAGGCCAACGCCGCCAGCTTTCAGGCTGATCAGGAAGACCGGCACCGCCCCTTGCTGGAAGGCAGCCACCTGCGCGGCGCGGTCGCGCGTTTCGCCGGTCAGCAGCGCATACGGTATGCGGCGCGCGTCGAGCTCGATCTGGATCAGTTCGAGCATGCTGGTGAACTGCGAGAACACCAGGATCTTGCGGCCTTCCTCGAGAAGGTCGTCGACCATTTGCATCAGGTCGATCAGCTTGGCCGATCCGCTGTCCTTCTTGCGGGCCGGCAGCGCCTTGACCAGGCGCGGGTCGCAGCAGACCTGGCGCAGCTTGAGCAGCGCCTCGAGAATGACGATCTGGCTGCGCGCGACGCCCTTCTTGTCGATCTCCTCGCGTACCTTCTTGTCCATCGCGAGGCGCACGGTTTCGTACAGGTCGCGCTGGGCGCCCGACAACTCCACCTTGCGCACCATCTCGGTCTTCGGCGGCAGTTCCTTTGCGACATTGTCCTTGGTCCGGCGCAGCAGGAAAGGACGGATGCGGCGGTTCAGCAGCGCGCGCCGCAGCGGATCGTCGTGGCGCTCGATCGGATGGCGGAACTGGCTGTTGAAGGTCTTTTCGTCACCCAGCAGGCCCGGCAGCAGGAAGTGGAACTGCGACCACAGCTCGCCGAGGTGGTTCTCCAGCGGCGTGCCCGACAGGCACAGGCGGTGGCGCGCATTGAGCAGGCCGGCGCTTTGCGCCGCCTTCGAGCGGGTGTTCTTGATGTAGTGCGATTCGTCGAGGATGACCAGGTGATACTCGTGCTCGCGCAGCTTCTCCTCGTCGCGCGGCAGCAGGGCGTAGGTCGTCAGGACGAGATCGTAGGCGTCGATCTGGTCGAACAAGGCCATCCGCTCTTTGCCCTGCAGCAGCAAGACGCGCAGGCTCGGCGCGAAACGGGCGGACTCTTCCTGCCAGTTGGTCATCAGGCTGGTCGGCGCAATGACCAGCGCAGGCTTGGTCATCCGTCCCGATTCCTTCTCGATCAGGATATGGGCAAGGGTCTGCACGGTCTTGCCGAGGCCCATGTCGTCAGCCAGGATGCCGGCCAAGTTGTATTCGCGCAGGAATTGCATCCACGCCAGGCCGTCGGCCTGGTAGTCGCGCAAGGTCGCCTGCAGGCTGGCCGGCGTCGGCACCTTCTGCACCGAGCCGAACTGGCTCAGCTTGCGGCCGGTTTCGCGCAGCTGCTCGCCGCCGCTCCAGCGCAGCTCGGTGCCGCGCGCCAGTTCCTCGAGGCGGGCGGCGTCCAGGGTCGACAGGCGTACCCTGGTCTTGATCTTGTCGTTGAAGTACAGCTCGCCCAGCGTGCCGAGGATCGCCTTGAGGCGGCCCCATGGCAGCGCGACGCGCACGCCGTCAGGCAAGGTTGCCAGCATCTGGTCGAGGTCGGCATGCGCCGCCAGCACGTCGGCGTCGAAGTCGCCCGGCGCGCTGCGGATCAGCTGCACCAGCACGGGCAGCAGCGGCACCCGCGCCTGGTTGACCACGATGCCCAGTTCAAGTTCGAACCAGGCGTTGCCTGCTTCGGCGGGCTCGTCGATGTCGGCGTACCAGTCTTCAACGTCGACGACGTCGTAACGGTACTTCGGCGATCTGACCACCTGCCAGCCGTGCGCCGGAAGCGTGCCCAGGCCGTCGGCGGCAAAGCGCAGCCAGTGCGCCTGGCTTTCCAGCTGCAGCGCACCGGCCAGGCCGCTCAGCGGAGGCGTGGCCGGCTTGTGGAAACCACGCTTGCTCAGTTCGGCCAGCGCCGCCGCTTCGGCCGCGCAATCGCGCGCGATGATTTCGGTGACGTCGCCGATCTGGCGCACCACGCGCTGGGCCGGGTCGAACGCGACACGCTCGCCGTCGTAGTCATAGGACAGCACGGCGAAGTCGTGCCAGCGGGTGCCGGTGCCGTCCGGCAGCGCCACGCTGTCGAGCAACAGGACCGGGCGCGGCTTGACGTCGTCGCGCAGGTGCTGGGTCAGCGGCTGCGGCAGCGGCATCAGCTGTTGCAGTCCGTGCGCCAGCAAAAGCTGGGAGACGCGTTTCTTGTCGTGGCCGGTCAGCGCAGGGGCCTGGGCGACCAGCGCCTGCAGCTCGGCCAGCGAAATATCGACGCCGCCGCGGTCCAGCGCCAGCGGGCCGCACGACAGGTTGTCGATGTACCACGGCGGGTCGGTCGGCAGCATGTAGTCGATCTGGTCGGCGGCG
>CXWL01036726.1_pt1 | contig 11475 bp, 8 predicted proteins | sample 590931 | NCBI WGS metagenome assembly CXWL01 (sample SAMEA3498368, study PRJEB10139) | groundwater metagenome | biome: water well; material: biofilm material | place: Germany | collected 2015-04-27 | reverse complement strand
TCGCGGTGGACTGGAAGCACGCCCACAGCTACATGCACTGCTGGCGCCACAAGACGCCGGTGATCCTGCGCGCCACCATCCAGTGGTTCGCCTCCATGGACAAAAAGGTGGGCGGCGAGAGCCTGCGCGAGGTTGCGCTGCGCGGCATCGAGCAGACCGAGTTCTTCCCAGGCTGGGGCAAGGCGCGGCTGCACGGCATGATCGCCAACCGGCCGGACTGGACGCTGTCGCGCGCCCGGCAATGGGGCGTGCCGATGCCGTTCTTCGTCCACAAGGAAACCGGCGCGCTGCATCCGCGCACGCTGGACCTGGTGGAGGAGGTGGCGAAGCGGGTCGAGAAGGGCGGCATCGAGACCTGGCAGACGACGAGCGCCGAGGAACTCATCGGCGTCGATGCCGCGACCTACGAGAAGGTGAAGGACACCATCGACGTCTGGTTCGATTCCGGCTCGACGCATTTCACGGTGCTCAAGCGCTCGCACGCCTCGGAATCAACTTTCCCGGCGGACATGTACCTCGAGGGCTCGGACCAGCATCGCGGCTGGTTCCACTCCTCGCTCCTCGTGTCCTGCATGATGAACGGCGTGCCGCCCTACAGGAGCCTGCTCACGCACGGCTTCGTCATCGACATGGAAGGCCGCAAGATGTCGAAGTCCAAGGGCACCGGCATGGCGCCGCAGGCGATCTCCGACACCCTGGGCGCCGAGATCCTGCGCCTGTGGGTCACCTCCGGCGACTACTCGGGCGAGTTGACGATTTCCAACGAGATTTTGAAGCGCGTCGTGGAGAGTTACCGCCGCATCCGCAATACCCTGCGTTTCCTGCTCGCCAATACCTCGGATTTCGACCCGGCGAAGGACGCCGTGCCGGTGGCGGAGATGGTCGAGATCGACCGCTACGCGCTCGCGCTGGCGGCGAAGCTGCAGTCGCAGGTCGAGGAGGACTACAAGGCGTATCAGTTCCACCTCGTGGTGCAGAAGCTGCAGGGCTTCTGTACCGAGGAGTTGGGCGGTTTCTACCTCGATATCCTCAAGGACCGGCTCTACACCTGCGCCGCGGACTCGAAGGCGCGGCGCTCGGCGCAGACCGCCCTATGGCACGTGACGCAGAGCCTGCTGCGGTTGATGGCGCCGATCCTCAGCTTCACCGCGGAAGAGGCGTGGAAAGTGGCGGGCGGGAGCGCGGACGAGAGCGTGTTCGAGAAGGTCTGGCACGGAATTCCGAACAGCGGGTTCGATGAGTCCGCGCTTAACCGCTGGAGCGACATCCGGCTGTTCCGCGAGCTGGCCATGAAGGGGATCGAGGAGAAGCGGGAGAAGAAGCTCGTGGGGTCTTCGCTGGCCGCGGAACTCGACATCAAGGCGCATGGTCCAATGCTGGATGCGCTGATGAGCCTGGGGGAAGAACTGCGGTTCGTGCTCATGACCTCGCGTGCCACTGTGCAACGCCAGGATGGCGCTCCAGTGTCCATCGACGTCACTCCAAGCGGCCACCCCAAATGCGAGCGCTGCTGGCATTACCGCCCCGACGTCAACGCGGCGGGCCTGTGCGGCCGCTGCGAGAGCAACCTGCATGGCGAGGGCGAAGCGCGCCGCCATGCCTGAGTCGCTGCGCTGGTTCGTTCTCGCCGCCGTGGTGCTGGTCGCGGATCGCGTCAGCAAGGTCGCGGTCCTGCAGGCCTTCGCCCCCGGCGAGCGGTTGGAGGTGACCGGGTTCTTCAACCTCGTCCTGGTGTTCAACAAGGGGGCTGCGTTCAGTTTCCTCGCGGGCGCGGCGGGCTGGCAGACCTGGTTCTTTGCCGGGGTCGCGCTGGTCGCGACGGCGGTGATTTCGGTGCTGCTGGTGCGCCAGCCCGGGCAGCGCCTGTTCTGCATTGGGCTGGCGCTGATCCTGGGCGGGGCGCTGGGCAACCTGTGGGACCGGCTCACTCTGGGCATGGTGGTGGACTTCCTCGATTTCCACGCCGCCGGCTGGCACTTTCCGGCCTTCAATGCCGCCGACAGCGGCATCACGGTGGGCGCCGGGATCCTGATCCTGGAGAGTTTTCTGCATCCGGACGAGGGCAAAAGTGCAAAAGCCGCTTGAGACCGGGATCGCGCTGCTGCTGCGCGCGCTCGCCTTCGCCGCGCACAAGCACCGCGACCAGCGGCGCAAGGACGCCGAGGCTTCGCCCTACATCAATCATCCCATCGCCTTGGCCGAAGTGCTGGCGCGCGAGGGCGGCGTCGGCGACATCGAGGTGCTGGCCGCGGCGCTGCTGCACGACACCATCGAGGACACCGACACGACCGAGGATGAGCTGCGGAAAGCGTTTGGCGACCGCATCGCCGGCATCGTCGCGGAGGTGACCGACGACACCACGCTGCCCAAGGCGGAGCGCAAGCGCGCCCAGATCGACCACGCGGCCGCGCTCAGCGGGGGCGCGAGGCTGGTGAAGCTGGCCGACAAGATCTGCAACCTGCGCGACGTCGCCGACCGGCCGCCCGCGCAGTGGGAACTGGCGCGGCGCCAGGAATACTTCGAGTGGGCCCGACAGGTGATCGACGGCCTGCGCGGCGCCGGGGACGACAAGTCAGCGCGGCTCGAGGCCGCGTTCGACGCCGCTTATACCCGCAAGCCTGGGCGATAATCCGGCCATGGACGTCCTGCTCGCCAACCCCCGCGGCTTCTGCGCCGGCGTCGAGCGCGCGATCGAGATCGTCGAGCGCGCGCTGGAGGAATTCGGCCGCCCGATCTACGTGCGCCACGAGATCGTGCACAACAAGACCGTGGTGGACACGCTGCGGCGCAAGGGCGCGGTGTTCGTGGAGGAACTGGACGAAGTCCCGGCCGGCGCGACGCTGGTGTTCTCCGCGCACGGGGTGTCAAAGGAAGTGCGCGCGGACGCGGAGCGGCGCGGCCTGAAGGTATTCGACGCCACCTGCCCACTGGTGACCAAGGTGCACGTCGAGGTCTCGAAGATGCTGCGCGAGGGCTACGAGATCGTGATGATCGGGCATCGCGGCCACCCCGAGGCCGAGGGCACCGTTGGCCAGGCCGCGAGCGGCATCACCCTGATCGAGACCATGGAGGACGTGGCCTCGCTGCAGGTGCGCGACCCGCTCAAGCTCGCCTACGTCACCCAGACCACGCTGTCGGTGGACGACGCGCAGCGCATCGTCGCCGCGCTGCGCGTGCGCTTCCCGCAGATCCGCGGCCCCAAGCGCGACGACATCTGCTACGCCACCCAGAACCGGCAGGACGCGGTCAAGTTCATGGCGCCGCAGTGCGACGTGGTCATCGTGGTGGGCTCGCCCAACAGCTCGAACTCCAACCGCCTGCGCGAGGTGGCCGAGCACATCGGCGCCGAGGCCTACATGGTCGACAGCGCGGCGGACCTGAAGCCGGAATGGATCGCGGGCAAGAAGCGCGTCGGCGTCACCGCGGGCGCCTCGGCGCCCGAGGTGCTGGTCGAGCAGCTGGTGGCGCGGCTGAAGGAACTGGGCGCGGCGAGCGTGCGGCCGCTGGAGGGCATCACCGAGGGCGTGGTGTTCACGCTGCCGCGGGAGCTGGTGAAGAAGCGCTAGCCGCCGGGCAGTTTCGGCGCGTCGGCGCTGTCGAAGGTCACTTCCAGGGTCATCTGCACCTTCACCGGGCGGCCGTTCTTCAAGCCCGGCGAGAACCTCGAGGCAAGGAAGGCGCGCGCCGTGGCATCCTCGAAGTAGCCCGGCGGCTCGGCGGTCACCACGTCCACCTTCTCCACCTCGCCGTCCTCCCCGATGTAGAGACGCACCACGACCCGGCCCGACAGGAAGCGCCGGGCGGCCGCCTCGGGGTACTCGGGTTCGGTCCGGGTCATGATGCCCGGACGCACGTCCAGTTCCCGGGGCAGGAAGTAGTGGGGCTGGGACAGCAGGGAGCGGGGCGGGGCTTCGCCAGACGCCGCGGGGGAGACGGCTGCGCGCTGCGCCGGTGCTTCGGCCGTGGGCGGGACGGACCCGGAAGCCTCGGGCGCCAGCACCGCCCGGATCGGGGCGGCGATCCGGGACCAGTGCGTCCACGAGAGTCCGCCCCAGCGGGTTCCGACGGACTGCTGCAGTCCCGCGACCAGCAGTCCGTGCAGCGCCGCCGAAACCGCCAGCGCTACCGCGACGCGCTGCTTACTCGAAGAACAACTCACGCCAGGACACCCGCCGGCCCTGCAGCGTGCTCGGCGCCACCGGCGTGTCCTTGGTCAGCTGCTGGTTGTCGGCCGTGGTGACGATGGTCTTGATCGTGCCGCCGGGCAGCTGCACCACGTTGATGCCGACCACCAGCGAGGCGGCGATCTTGGTGCTTGCCATGTTCGCCGTCGAGCCCGGGATGAAGCCGCCGGTCTTGAAATCGAGGAAGTTGATCCAGCCGAAGCCGCCCGCGACGCAGGTGTCGGTCGAGGGCACGTTCGAGGGCATCACCAGCGTGCCCAGCTGCAGGATCGGGTCGACGTTGACGCGCTCGCTGCCGTTGCCGCCGGTGGCGCCGTCGGGCAGGTCGATGAACCAGCCGCTCACCGAGGCGCTGGTGAAGTCCACCGGGTTGACCGTTGCCACCGTGCGCTCGGTGGTCGGGTTGGTCGGGCTGGCGGTGAGGTCCTGGCGCACGAAGTCGGTGATGGTCGAGGTCGGGAAGGCGCCGCCGCGCGTCATCGTCACCGCGGGCGCGGCCACGCTGTTCATGGCATCCTTGATCGCGTAGACGGACTGGCGCTGCGTGCTGGCCTTGTCCGAGGCGCCGAGGAACTTGCCGGTGCCGAGGAACACCACCCGGTTGGCGCTCACCTCGCCCAGCTCCGGCTTGGTGGTGATCGGCTGTGCGGTCCCGTCGGGCGCGGTCCATGTGGCGAGGCGCGTCACCGAGTCCACCGGCACCGCGGCCACCGAGCTGTCCAGCTGGATGCGCCACACGTTGCCCTTGAGGTCGCCGCCATAGACGGTGAGCGCCAGGTTCTCGAGCGAGGCGTTATCCACCCAGGCGTTGATCCGGCCGAAGCCGCTGGGGTCGTTGGTGCCGGCAACGCAGGGCGCGACGGTGCTGACGCCGTCGCAGCCGACGCCGGTGGTGTAGCGCTTCAGGATCCTGCCGGTCTGCGCGTCCGCCACGTAGAGGTAGCCCTTGCCGTCGCCCGGCGAGAGGTTGTTCAGGCCCGAGGAGAAGATCACCACCCACTTGCCGTCGGACTTGCGCTTCACGATCAGCGGGTTGCCGAAGCTCAGGCCGATGTGGCAGTCCTCGGAGAAGGTGCCGCCGCTGGCCTCGGCGTCTGTCAGGCAGGTGGCGCCGGTGCCGCCCTTGATCTCCCACAGGCCCTTGGGGTTGTCCGGATCGGTCACGTCGAGCGCGTAGTAGCCGCGGCCGCCCGCGTTCAGGCCCGCCACCAGGATGGTGCGCCAGTTCGCCTGCGCCGAGCAGGGCACGGCGGTGGTGTGGCCGAAGCAGACGTCCCCCACCACCGGCGAGCCGTCGGTGTAGAAGCGGTGCGAATAGGGCGCATCGGCCAGGCGCTTCATGTCCTTCATCACCAGGTTCGGGATGTAGGCCCAGCGCTCCGCGCCTTCGCCGCCGGTGGGGCTGGTGCTCAGCGTCCCGGTAAAGGTGTCGTCGGAGGTGATCACGGTGCCGATGCCGGCGGTCTGGAAGTAGGGATTGTTGTCCGGGTCAGTTTCGAAGGCGTGCAGCATGCCTTCGTTCGAGGCCACGTACACCGTCCCCTTGCGCGTGCCGCTGGTGCCGTTCGTCGTGCTGCGGAACTCTTGGTAGAAGGGGTCCTTGCCGGCGGCGTTGCCGGTGTTGTAGCTGAAGGGCGAAGCCTTCACGTAGGCCGGCTGGGCGTTGATGATGTCGCCCATCACGCTGGCGCGGTTGCGGAACAGGTCGGTCAGCGCCGTGCCGCCGCTGGTTTCATACGAGGGGTCGCCGCGCAGGAAGTCCACCAGCCGCTCCTTGGTCGCCTCCGCCGCGGCGCCGTTCGTGGTGATGGTGGCGGCCTGCGCCAGCGGCGGCTGCAGCGAGGGCGAGGCGGAAGTCGCCATCGGCAGGAAGAAATCGAGTTCCGTGGCGGTCAGGCCGGCGCCGTCGGTGCAGGTCGGGTAGCTGGCGTTGGCGATGGCGGCCGGGTAGCAGAACGATTTCAGCTTGTTGAAGTTGTCCCCGGTGCCGGTGACGTCGGTCGAGTCGAAGGTGTAGATATTGCGCGTGGTGTGCGCGCGCGCATCGAGCAGCACTCCCGCCGCCCACAGCTCGCGGCTGGCGACCGTGCCGGTGGACAGGTCGATGGTGCGCGCCTTGATGTCGCCGATCCACTGCACCGTCTCGTACTGCGCGGTGAAGGCGAAGTTGTCGCCGGCCACCGGCTGCAGGTTCGAGGTCGCGGCGGCCGCGCCGGCGCCCACCCGGGCGTTCACCGAGCTGAGCGTCTCGGCGATGGCGCTGGACAGTTCCGCCGGATCCTTGGCGCTGAAGAAGGTGCCGCGGCCGTTCACTGCCGCGTGCCACAGGTCGTCCAACGCGGACTCGGAATTCGCCGCCGGCGTCGGCCAGTTGAGGCCGGCGGAACCCGGATCGACCTTCAGCCTCTCGAAGTCGGCGCTCGAGCCCGACTGGTAGTTCTTGTCGAAGGTGAGCAGGCCGGCAAGGCCCATGCCGACGGTAAACAGCGTCAGGTGCTGGTGCGCGGCCGGGTCGTTGGTGGTCACCGGGACCTGGTCGGCGAGGTCCGCGCGCAGGTCGGTCTTGTAGTAGTACAACGCCACGTCCGCCAGCGTATCGGTGGCGCCGGGCACCGCACCATCGTAGCGCGCCTCGATGCGCTTGGAGAAGCCGCTGTCCACATTGTCCTGGTTGCCGATGGCGGTCCCGTCCAGCTGGATGCCGGCATTGCCGTTCCAGTAGCCGTCCGTGGTCAGGATCGCGAAATTGGGCTGGCAGGCGACCTGGATCGGGCTCGAGCCCATGCCCGAACTGATGCCGGTGGTGACGCCGCCAAAGTAGCGGCCCACGCGCGCCAGCGCCTCGCGCAGCGGTGTCGAGCCGTGCGACGACTGCTTGTAGAGCCACTGGTACCAGAGGTCCTTGGTGTTGCCCGCGCCCGACGTGAATTCCGCGACCGCCTTGAAGCGGTTGGCGAGGTCGCCGCCGGGATTGATGGTGATGAAACCGACCCGGAAGGCGTCGGTGATGCTGACGAAGGCGCGGCCGATGGCGGTCTTGGCCATCGCCATCCGGGTGCGGTAGTACGCGTACCAGTTGGCGAAATTGGTCATTTCCTCATCGTAGCTGCAGAACGTGCTGCTGCAGTCGGTGCGCGCGGCGTACTTGGTGAAGGTCGAGGCGATGGAATTGGTGGGCGGATCCTGGAACGGGACGATGTTGATGCGCGAGAAATCGCCCACGTTCTGGCGGAAAGCCACTGCGGCCGCGGTGGCGTCCTGGCCGCTGCCGAAGGTGGCCGAGGTGGTCATATTCACGTCGTTGGTCGTGATGCCGCCCGTGAAGGCGGTCCGGTCGACGGTCATTCCCGGGGAACTCTCGGTCGCCGTGACGTTGTTGATGCTGGAGCCCAGGCTCGCCGGCGCCGTGATGGTGACGACGGCGTTCGTTGAGGTGGCGGTATAGCCGGTGCCGCCGGCGGTGATCGCCGCCGCAAGCTGCGCCGCCATGGAGTTGGCGCGCGCGGAGTTGCTGCCGCCGCAGCTGGAGCAGACGATGCTGGAGGTGATGAGCGGTGTGCCGCTGACCGAGAAGGCGGTGATGGAATCGCCGTTGCCGACGCCGGAGATGGTGGCCGTGGAGGTGGCCGCGGTCAGGGTCGCCGCCGCGAACTGCATCTGCAGCGTGTTGCCGTTGGGCGCGGCGCTGGGCGTGCCGGTGGTGGCCGACGGGTTGCCGATCGCGGTGGGGGCGGGCGTCGCGGTGGTCGCCGGCCCGAAGCGCACCGAGACCAGGTTGTTGTTACGCACCGCGTGGTAGCCGGAAGTCGCGGTGTTGGCATTGATGGCGTTGCGGATCGCGTCCGCGGCGGTGTCGGCCGAGAAGCCGGCGACGAGATTGACGTTGCCGGCCAGGATGTTGACGCCATTGACCAGGATGCCGGTGATGCTGGCCGCGGCCGTGTCGTTCTGCGCGCTCACCGAGAGGTTCACGAAGGACACCTGTCCGGGCTGCGCGGCGGCGCCCGGGTTTACGTTGCCGACAAACTTCGGGTAGGGAAATCCGGAAGGCTTGGCGTTGCAGCTCGCCAGCGTGCTGTTGGTGCAATAGCGCACCGGCGCCGGGACGTTGAAGGCAACGCCGGCGACCGTGGTCGGCGACGTCGCGGCGACGCAGTTGGTCATGGCCTGGTCGGTGCAATGCTCGGTCGTGGCCAAGCGGTAGTAATACGGGCTGCCTGTGCGGTACTTGACGGCGCCGCCGGTGGTGAGGCCGAATGGGAAGGTCGCATCCGGGTAGGAATAGGCGCTGTTCACCTTGCACAGAGCGGTGTCGGTCGCGCTGTCGGCCTGACTGGTGCACCAGACACGGTCCGGGTAGTCGGTGACCAGGTTGACGGTGGTCACGGTGGATCCGGAGCTGTTTTCCACCATGTTGAAGGTATCGCGCCGGTAACTGTTGACGCCCGAGGGGCTGACGCCATCCGTCGGGACGGCAGTGAAGTTGGTAGTGTTGGCTGCGGTCATGGAGATGAACGACGTACCGTCGAAGTTCACCGGCGGGAAGTAGCGGATCTCCGGGTTGTAGTACTGGGTGTTGATGTCCGGGCTCATCAGCGGCACGTCGCCCGCCTGGCAGTTGTCCAGGCCGCCGGTGATGGTGCCGGTGGAGTCGTCGCCGGCGTCATGGCACAGCGCGTTCGACCCGCCGAAGCGCCGCCCCAGGAAGTCCGGCGTGTACTGCTGCTCCATGGACCCGGAGTCGTCCAGGATCAGCATGATGTTGGGCTTCACGCTCGAGGCCGGCTGCGCCAGCGGCTCGCTGGAGATTTCCGTGAGCGCGGCGGACACCGGACCGGATACCGTCATCAGGGCGCTGAGCAGGCACGCCAACGCGCGCTTCAGCGGGGTTGCGTTCGGATTCGTGATCGGATGGGTGGACATGGGGGGTGCCGCTCCTGGCGTGCTAGAACACGACCGCCTGAATGTAGCTGGTGGAATTCCGCGGCCCGAGGACGCGGACGGAGATGCGGTACAGCGCGTTGGTCGGGACCGAAATGGCCATGGTGCCGAAGGCGGCGGCGCCCTTGGTGCCGCCGCCAGTGGTGGAGGCGGCGCCGGATTGCTTGACGCAGGTGACGCTGGCCGGGTCGCCGGTCTGCTGGCACAGGCGGTGGATCACGTAGCTCACGGTGTAGCCCGTGGGCGGCGTCGGGCTGGTGACGTTGACCGCGGTGCTCCAGTCGAAGTCGTCCGATGTGGTCACGGTCTTGTTGCCCAGCAGATCGAGGTCCTCGGCCCACTGGGCGTAGTAGCCGGAGCCGCCGTTGTCGTTGTACAGGTTGGCGGCGGGGGAGACGCCCATCAGGTAGGTGCGCCCCGCCTCGACGCCGAGGTCGCCGGTGTGCATCGCCGCCTGGCGGAAGGCGAGGTTGCCCGAGATGATGGTGCCGGTATCGACGCTGCGCAGCAGCGCGATGCCGGCGAGCGACATCGCCACCAGCACGATCAGCGCGATGAACAGCACCAGGCCTTGCTGGGCCTTGCGTACGGCGAAGCAGGTCATGGCCATCAGGGCCTCCAGATCATGTTGCGCAGCGGTACCGTGGTTTCGAACACGCGGTAGCGGTAGCAGCGGTCCTCGCTGCCCGAGGCGACGCTGATCGCCAGGAATGGATTCGCGGTAGTTACCTGGCCGGTGGCGGTAGAGCCCGACCAGGTCGGCACCACCGTGGTGGCGTCGCACTCGCTGGCGCCGACGGACTTCTTCTCGTAGTTTCCTACCCGGGTCAGTACCGCGATCTTGGCCGAGGTCACCTGCAGCCACTCCGCGCTGGTGGCAGGGGGCGTGAAGTTGTAGCTGTCCACGACGCTGTCGTTGTTGGTGTCCTTGCCGTAGAGGGCGCGCAGGTCGACGACGGCGTCCACCAGGTCGATCGGCGTCGCGGCACCGGAGGTGAACAGCGAGTCGATGGTCTGCAGCTTGCCGCTGCCGATCTGGTAGGTGCGCAGCGTCGGGTTGCCCAGGTTGAGGATCGAGTCGCCGCTGGCGTAGGTGGTCGGGAAGCTGCCCCAGGCCGACGGGTTCTGCGGCCCGCTCGCACCCGGATTGAGCTGCAGCTTCTGCGCCACGCCCTGGACTTGCGTGATCTTCCCCAGGGTGCAGCCGCTGGCGCCCACCATCAGTACCAGGTCGCCGATCTTGAACCCGTCGGTGCCGTCCACCGACACCTCCGAGGACTTGGCGTTGAACGAGGAGATGCTGGTCGGCATCATGCGCTCGCCGTCGCTCGAGTACATGAAGGTGATCTTGTCCGGGTTGGCCGGGGTGACGCTGTCGTGCGTGATCACGAACGGCGCCAGGGCGATGTTGGGCAGCGTGCCGCCGCCGACGTTGGAGGAATAGTTCGGATCGAAGTACCAGAAGATGTTGCCGCAGCCCAGCGCCGCCGAGTTGTTGATGCCGTAGCCGGAATTGCGCGCATCGCGCTCGATGGTATAGAGCGAGATCAGCCCGTTGGTCTGCGCGCCGCCCTCGCCCAGGGTGGCCTTGTTGAAGTTGTCGCCCACCAGGTAGGCCTGGGTGATGATCAGGATGCCGATCAAGCCGATCGCCACCGCGACCAGCAGTTCGACCAGGGACATGCCCAGCTGGCGCGCGCGCATGGCCGGCCTCACGAGTTGTTGATCGTCGCCACGACGACGTGGTTGCTGGCGCCGGTGTCGCCCGGGCGCAGCCAGCGGACGGTGATGGTGACCTGCTGGCCCGCGACCGCGATGCTGGGCGCGTTGGCGCCGGTGGCGTTGGGCAGTAGCGCCTGCACGCGCGCCACCCATGCCGCGCACACCGGCGTGCTGGCGCAGTTGGCATCGGCGTAGCCGCTGAGGTTGCCCCGGTCGACCCACATCTGGCCGACGATTTCGTTGGCGATGAACGAGGCCTCCGAGCGGTACTTGGAGTCGATGGTGGCGCGCATCGCCATCGCCTGCATGCCCATCAGGGCGAGGATGCCGATGGAGAAGATCAGCATGCCGATCAGGGCCTCGATCAGCATCACGCCCTGCTGGCTTTCGATCCGGCGGTTCATGTCCGTTCCTTCCTCAGCTGCACTTGCGCGGATCGGTGGCGGCGCTGACCTTCGGGTCGCACATGCGGATCGCGCCGCCGGTGGTGACCTCGACGCGCAGGCAGCGCATGGTGCCGGTGGTGGTGTCCTCGTGCTCGCAGGTGCCGCCGGTCGGGTTCTTCAGGTCGATGGCGGTGATGCCTGCGGCGCTGGGTCGTCCGAGCGCGTTGAACACCACCAGCGAG
>CXWL01135424.1_pt1 | contig 11476 bp, 4 predicted proteins | sample 590931 | NCBI WGS metagenome assembly CXWL01 (sample SAMEA3498368, study PRJEB10139) | groundwater metagenome | biome: water well; material: biofilm material | place: Germany | collected 2015-04-27 | reverse complement strand
GACCGTCGCGCGGGTTACGCTGCACAGATCGCCGCGCCCGCGCGCTACGACGGACCCCGCAACGGCCAGTACTTCGGTTGGACGTACGGTATTGGTCGTTACACCGATCCGGATGCTCCAGTTTTGCTCAGTGCCGAGGAAGTGCTCGACCCGATCATCGAACTCAATCTTCTACAGCCGCGTCCCGAGCAGTTGGAGACGGCTCAGGAGCAGCTCAACACCGCCGACTATCTGATCGCGAAGATCGGACTGAAAGCATTCGATCTTCTCATCACAGGCGGCTATTTCGAGCGCTACGACATACGTGTCAAGGAGTACAACGCGGGCAAGTTCGGGACCGGCGATGCAGCCTACACGGCGTTCCAGCAACAAAACTTCATTGACGCAATGACTACCGCGTTTGCCACCTTCGTGACCTTCGGCGTAGGCAATAAACTCTCCGTTCTCGCTTCCGGGGCGGAGTCGCTTGGCAGCAAGCTATTGGGCAATGTCGCGGGCGGCGCCGTGGCCGGTGTGACCTTCGACAGTTTGCTGCAAGCGGGGCTTGTAGCGATTGGCACCACGTACGGTTCCTCCTCGGGGCAGCAGGGCTTCTCGCTGTCGCAATTGTTGATGGCTGGTGGACTGGGTTCGGTGCTTGGCGGCGCCTTGGGCGCTCTCGGAAGCCGGGCCGAACTCTACGAGTACGCACCGCAGCTTGGGCAAAACATGTTGCAAAAGCTGGGTGAAGTTATCGGTCTCGATGCTTCCAAGGCGAAGCTCTCAAGTTCGCCAAAGATCGACCCCGAACTTCCGGTGCAATCCGAATGGGCGCAGGCGCAGGCGACGCGCAACAAGATTCGGCCCTACGACTCCGTGTTGCCACGCATCTCTGGCCAGACCGAGATTCGCGTGAGCGGCAGGTTGGTCGCGGTCACGCCGCGCTCCAATTCGATGACCCTCGCAGAGGCCAGTCAGTGGTATCGCGATCAGATGAACAAGCTCGCGGGCATGATCGATACCTCCCGGCCCCTTGCCGTGCAGCTGAAGCAAGCCGAGCAATTGACGCAGGAGTTGCTGGACGGCGCTGCGGCCGCGTTGTACGACCCGGCCTTGGCCGCAACGATGCGCGAAGCCTTCGTGCGGCCCGGCACCTTGCAGCTGACCAACGAACTTGCTGGGAAGGGATTCTCGGGCAGCGACCTGTTCAAGGCGGTACTGGCAAAGCTGACGGCGCCGATCGAGAAGCTGCGTTTGGTGTTTGAGACTGGTGCGTGTTTCGTTGCCGGTACGCTCGTGCACACCAAGGAAGGGTTGGTGCCCATCGAGCAGCTCAAGGTCGGCGATTTGGTGTTGTCGGCACCGGAAGGCGGGGAGGGAGAGCAGGCCTACAAGCGAGTGATAAAGACCATGGTGCGGCATGAGCAGCCGATCATGCAGAGTGTGTACAAGACTACTGATGAGCCTGATCCTTTCAAGGCCAGATATGCTCGCCTTACTTCCACCTACGACCATCCGTTTTGGACTGAGGAGAAAGGCTGGACGGCTGCTCGCATGTTGGGCGGTAGCTACATCGGACCATCGCGGCTACGACTCGCCGATGGCTCCGGAGTTGATCGAGAAGGCTCTGTCTATATCTACTGCACCCCCGAGCCCGGTATTGGCTGGGTGGCTGGGAACGGCGAAGAAGGCGAAGGATGGCTCTGGGATTACGCGGCCGGAAAGATTGTTCAACGCGACATCCACTTCCAATGGGAAGAGTGGGAAAGTGCAACAAACAATGGAGTTTTAGTTCCATTCAAGACCACGGTCTACAACATCGAGGTTGAGGAGCACCACACCTATTTTGTCGGCGAACACGGCGTATGGGTTCATAACGCCAACTGTGATGGTGTTCATCTGTTTGTCGGCGGTGAACCAGCGGCACTGCTTCCCAAAGGGACGCAGTTGTACTATTCAGAGGCGGAATTGCGGCTTTGGCTACGCAACAACCCCGGTGCCAAAGGCTTTTCAGTGGTCAAAACCCCTGGTGCCCAGAATTACGCTGGCGTAGCCAAGAACGAACTCCCTAATTGGTTGGCATTCGAGGACGCAACGGCGGGCCGAATTACCAAGGATGGCATCCGGCAGGAATACGCTGTACTCTACGAAAACGCTGCCGAGCGTGGACAAAACTACATTCGTGTTGAAGGCCAGGAGATCAGTGCGACCGGAACACGGATTTTCGTCGACCGCAAGCTCCAGTTTCCCAATCTCACCAAGCTGGATCGTCAGCAAGATGTACTGAACCTACTCTGGCGTGTTACTCAGGCACTAGAGCAAAACTCCAGCTATCGTTGGGCCTTTGAATTCAAGGCGAAGTTGAATGGCGAAGAGCGCGCGGCGTTCCAGAAGGCCAAAGACTTGATCGATTCGATCAAGCGCAACGACAGCAGCAGTCCGCAGATGGGCAAGTTCAATGAGGAAACCGGAGCGCTTGAGGTTTTTGCTGACAGCGCCGACCGATTCCAACGCATCCGCAAGATGCTGGGTATTGATGNNCCGTGCTGGGTATTGATGCCGACGGTAATGCCATTGCAGCCAAGATAGAGTTCCGAAACGAAGGCGTCGCCACTGCTTTCCCCCAAAACGTCACCAGCGAAGGTGCCGGCACCGACGTCGCGCCTCTGACGCTCGATGATGTCAGTGCCTTGCTGCCGCAGGCCCAGCAATATTGGATCGATGCAGGAGCATCTGCCTCGGTGGTGCGCAGCGCAGTTTTCCAGATCGCCGACCTGCCGACCGGCTATGCCGGCCAATCTCAAGGCACGCAGATCACGCTGGATGCCTCTGGTGCCGGTTGGGGCTGGTTCGTGGACCGCAGCCCGGGTGAGTCATCGGAGTTTCAGGCCACGTCGTTGCCAAATGACTTCACGGCCCCTGCAGGAAGCGATGCCGCGCACAAGCTCGATTTGCTGACGGTAATGATCCATGAACTGGGCCATGTCCTCGGCATGCCGAGCACGATGGGGGGTGACGGCGTCATGAGCCAGTACCTCGCACCTGGAGACCGCCGGTTGCCCGATGCGGCAGACATCGTTGCGCTACAGGCAGAGGGTTCCCCGAACTACGTCGGGGGGCCGAAGATGACCATTGCCCAGGCGGCGCCAGTCACTTCGACGTCCGGGAATGAGGCATCTGCGCAAACGACATCCGTGCCGGACAACGCTCGGTTCGACGCAACCGGCGGCTGGGTCCGTGAAGGCGTTGTCAATATCACGGGTGACTCGGTCACGCTCAATGAGTCCGCCACCCGCCAGACGCATCTGGCCCAAGGCTTCATCGTCAACCAGGGCGATCGGGTACTGAGCTTCACCGTTGCGGGCCAGAACCTGGCCGCCAATGCCAACGGCCCTTCCGACGCCTTCGAAGTCGCCTTGCTCGACGCCAATACAGGCCTGCCCCTGGCCGGCACGGTCGGCCTCACCCGCACCGATGCCCTTCTCAACCTCCAGACCAACGGCACCGAACGTCTGGCGCAAGTCGTGCGCAAGATCGTCAACGCAGACGGCAGCGCCACCTACTACATCGACCTGCCGCAGGCCCTCGCCGGCAAGCCGGTGTTGCTGTCCTTCGACCTGCTCAGCTTCGGCGCCGCGCAAAGCAGCGTGAGCTTGCGCGACATCCGCGTCATCAGCTACCCGGTCGCCAGCGACGACCTAGTCACCACCGACGAGGACACTACCGTCACCGGCAACCTGCTGGGCAACGACATCACCGGCGGCATCGCCGTCGCACAGGTCGAGCGCATGGCCGAGCCCGCACACGGCACGCTCAGCGTCGCCGAAGACGGCAGCTTCAGCTACGTGCCCGAAGCCAACTACTTCGGCGCAGACAGCTTCAGCTATCGCCTCGTCGATGCCGAAGGCCGCGTGTCCAACACGGCCACCGTGTCGCTCACGGTGCGTCCGGTCAACGATGCACCGGTGGCCCCGGCTGCCAGCGTCGTCAGCGTGATCGCCGGCAAACCCTTCACCTTCGACCCGTTGGCCGGTGCCACCGATGTGGAAGGTGGTTCGCTGTCCGTGCAATGGGTGTCGCAGCCCGCGCACGGCAGCCTGGTGGCCAACGCAGACGGCAGCTACACCTACACGGCCGATGCCGACTACGTCGGCGCGGACACCTTCAGCTGGCGCGTCAGCGATGGTGAGCTCGTGTCCGAGTCGATCGCGAGTTTCAGCGTGACGATCGAGGCTGCGAACTCGGCGCCCGTGGCCCGCGACACATCCCTGGCGCTCGCAGAGGACGGCGTTCTCGACATCGACCCGGACGCGCTCGGAACCGATGCGGACGGTGACCCGCTTTCTTTCATGGTCGTCTCGCAACCTGCGCATGGCAGCCTGGCGCGGCAAAGCAATGGGCACTGGCGTTATACGCCTGCGGCCAACTTCAACGGCAGCGACTCCTTCAGCTACAGGCTGAATGATGGAAAAGCGGATTCCGCGATCGCAACGGTCGCGCTCGTGATCAGCGCCGTCAATGACGCGCCGTCGGTGGAAAGTCAAACACTTGCTGCCGTCGAGGATGTGCCGTTCGATGGCGACCTGTTGCGCACGGCGTCGGACATCGACAGTTCGATGCTCACCGCCTCGGTCATCGCTGGCCCTCTCCATGGCGTGCTCACCGTGCATGCCGACGGCACATTCACGTATGTCAGCGACCGCGACTACTTTGGCGAGGATCGCTTCACGTACACCGTGAACGATGGGCAACTCGGCAGCGGTGTCGCGACAGTCGTTCTGAACATCGACGCGGTCAACGATGCGCCGGTTGTCGCAGACGTTGCGCTGACGGTCGCTGCCAACGGCCAAGCGGTCGTCACGCCGGTTGTGAACGATGTCGATACGCTCGCAGCCGACCTGCGCGTTGCCATCGTCCGCCAGGCGCAACACGGGACTGTGACTCAGTTGTCCGACGGAAGCTGGCGCTACACGGCGGCTGCCGGGTACGCCGGGAGCGACAGCTTCACCTACAGAGCGAACGACGGTCAGCTCGATTCCAACCTGGCGACGGTCCGCGTGACCGTCAGCCCGCCAGTGGCGACGACGCTCGACATCGACCTTGGTGTCGCGGGACAGTTCAATGCCTTCGTTTTCCACGACTTCACAAGCAGCGGGAGCGACACGGAGGGTGCCATCGCTGTCGGCAACAGACTCGATATATCGAACTACAGCGTCAATGAACACGGCATGGCGTACCACGGTTACTCGGCTGTTGTCGGTGGTGAGCTGAACTTCGTCGGTGGCAGCCTGCACGGCACTGCCAGCTATGGCACGGTTCAACACACAGGGCAACTGTCGCCGGGAGACACCGTGACACAGACGGCGCCGGACTTCTCGTTTGCCGATGAGCAGGCGCGATTGACGGCGCTTTCGGATCAGTTGGCTGCGTTGCCTGCGACGGGGACGATTGTGTCGCAGTGGGGCGGTCTGACCTTCACAGGAGACGGCAGCAGCGGCGTTCAGGTCTTCAACATCAGCGGCGCCGATCTGATGAGTGCCAACTACAGCAACTTCGCCAACCTGACGCCGGGGCAGACCGTGATCGTCAATGTCACGGGGGATTCGGGCTTCACTGGCGGGACGCCCAACGGCTTTGCCGCATACAACACGCTGTTCAATTTCAACAGCGCCAACATTCTGAACTTCAACAATGTCGGTGTGACCGGGAGCATCCTCGCGCCTCGTGCCACGGTCAGCGGTGGAGGAGGTCAGATCAACGGCAACGTGGTCGTGAAGGACTGGAACTCCGGCATCCAGATCAACGCGAACCACTTCTTCCAGCGCTCCAGCGTCGAGCTTGGCAACGCGCATGGGGCGACCACGTCGAGACTGGCCACGGCATCGATGGGTCAAGGTGACTGTGCCAATGAAGTTGAATCCGAATCGGCCATTGAGAAGAATCTCTATGTGTCGCCCGTGGCCTTCGGTGAAGGAGACATGAAGAAGGTATCTCGGATAAATGTCAGCTTGCCGGTTGCCGACGACGCGAACGTGTGGTGCTTTCAAGTTGCGTCGGACGTAAGTCGCGCGGACATACCGGAGGATTCGGCAATGTTCGTTGACGGCGATTCTGCGTCGCAAGACGCTTGAATGAAACGCATGGAGCAAGCGGCGCGTATGCGTTGGGCCGAGCTCTCGAACAGCTAGCACCTGAACATCGCTTTCTCGAGGTAATCAGCAGTTGGAGAACTGCAGCGTCCGTCTGCAGTTCTCCACGCAAGCAACTGCTTCTCGGCAACCACTATGTTTGAATCTTCATGAGTTCCGAGCTTCGTATCTGGGAGCGACCGGTCGGGCAATGCTCGAGTTCGAGCGACGCTTTCTCGAAGTCAAGGCCATCAATACCAAGGAGTACGTCATCGAGTCGGCCCGCAAGGATGCGAACGGAGTACCAATTTCCGAGGGGCGTGTGGTGACTGCGGAGGCCAATGCCAAGGCGGCACAAGGGATGATGGAGGTGGCTGACACCGGTCGAGTGTCTTTCTGCTTCGCCGGGGGCACGCTGGTTCATACCGACAAGGGATTGGTGCCGATCGAGCAGGTGCGCGTCGGCACGCGCGTGCTGTCGCAACCGGAACTGGGTGGCGAGCAGGGCCACCGGCCGGTGATCAATACCGTGGCGTTCCTGGACCAGAGTGTTCATGTGGTGCAGGTGAAGGCGGGTGAGTCGGATCCCCTGATCACAGTGATCGCAACACCCAACCATCCCTTCTGGGTGGAGGCGCCGCTGACGGAAGGCGGCCACTGGATGGCCGCGGAATACCTCGAGCGAGGCTTCGTGCTGCAGCTGGCCGATGGCCGCAAGGCCACCGTGCATGCGACCGGCCTGGTGCGCCGCACGCAGTACGCGGACATTGCCTGCGCTGCGGACGACAAGGCGGGCGTGGGCATCGTGCTGGACATCGGCAGCAAGCAGATCGTGCTGGCCGGCGATGACCAGTCATCGAAGCTTGAACAACTGCAATTGGGCGATCCGTACCTCACGCCTGTCTACAACTTCGAGGTGGAGGAATTCCACACGTACTACGTGGCCGATGCGGGTGTGTGGGTGCACAACGCCAATTGCCCCAAGCAAGAAGCTCTGAATGCTCTGGAAGCTCAGCGTTTGGCGATTGCCGATGCAATGCGGAATGCGGAACTTGCGGGGACCTGCTTCGCTGGTGATACGGCTGTTCATGTCGAAACCGCGAATGCGGTAGGCAACAAATTGATGCCCATAGAGGCGATTGAGGTTGGCGACAGGGTTCTTTCGCGCTGCGAAAAGACGGGTGAAATAGCCTATAAGCGGGTCACAAAAGTTTTTGCGCACGGATTCGTTCCTGTTTATAAGATTTCTTGCAAATATGGACCTGAGATAGATCCTGACTTTGGATATTTGCATGGAAATATTCATGTGACTGGAGAACATCCTTTCTGGGTGAATGAAAAAGGATGGGTCAAGGTCTGCGATCTTCAGATTGGCGATGTGCTATTGACTTGCGATGGTGTTTATGCCGAACTGCAATTCATTGAAAAAATAGAAACCTATGACTGCGAGGTATTCAATCTCGAAGTTGAAGACTTTCATACGTACTTTGTTCATTGGAGTGGACTCTGGGTTCACAACAAGACCAAGCTCGATGTACCCGGCTTTCTTTTGGGTAAAGTGAAGAATTCGTTTCCAAAATGGACGCCTCTCTACAAGAGTACCGCTGAGCTGACTAAAGCCGATGGAACGCCTCTCAATAGAGAGGCCGGAATTCAGCTGCGCGAGCAGACGCTCGATAGAAAACTCGCGGCAGGAGAAATAAAAGCAATTGACGATGTGCAGAACGCCATCTTTGACAAGGTTGAGTTTCAAACGGCTTGCTTCCCGGAGGACACGCTTGTTCTTTGCGAAGATGGGCGCTATCAAAAGATTTTTGGTCTGGATATCGGCGACAAGGTGTTGTCCCGCTGTGAAGCCACCGGGGAAATGGCATGCAGGCGAATTACGAAGAAGTACGAGCATGCGGGCGTGAAAACGATGCTGGTGTCTTTTACGCCTGGCGCCGAATTTTTTACTCGCTTTGGGAAAGAGGTGCACACGCCCATATTTACTACTCCGGAACATCCGTTCTGGGTGCAGGGCAAAGGATGGGTCAAGGCCGGAGAGTTACAACACGGCGATCAGTTCCTAACCCACGATGGGGTGTCTGCCACAGTAGACAGAGTTCGCAATCCCTATTTGATTGAGCCTGCGGTCTACAACATCGAGGTTGAGGATTTTCACACCTACTTTGTGGATTTAATCGGGATATGGGTTCACAACAAAAACGTAAATGTTGAGGTTGAGGTTGAGCAAATCAATCCAAGCAAGACCGCAAAAGTTGAGAGAGAACCATCGCCATTGGACCGAAGCAAGGAGCAGCTTGAAAAAGGACCTGAGGCCAACCCAGACCTGAAGCTGGCGGAAATTGCGGTGAAGCTGCGAGAGCTGGAGGCGACTGATGCTGTGAAGCAAGAGTTGGAGCAAGCAGCCAAAGCACATTGGGTGCAACTGATGGAGGGAGCGCAATGACAGATGTTCGGATGTTCTGGAGTGCGCCCGCGCGATCCTTTTTTTGGCCGGCGTTGAAGGCTGTGCCGCTGACGGCGGCGGCACTGGCCTTGGCCGCGTGCCATTCCGAGCCGCCTGAAAAGCCGGCTGGCAATTGGGCCAGCTTCAATGGTTTCTACCCGGGCATGACGCTGGATCNNCGATCAGGCCAAGGCCATTGGTGCTGCGAATTGCGAGGGGAAGTTGGATCCGTTTCGCAGCATCGCGTGCGACATTCCTGCCGACAAACGAACGCTTGGCGAGATGACTTCGCATTCCAGCGTCTTGTACTTTGAAACAGACAATGAGCAACGGCTTGTCAAGGCTCGGGTTTTCTTCCGCGGGTACCACTACAACACCGTATGCAACGCGCTGTCCAGAAGGTATGGCGAGCCCCAGTATGCCGATGGCTACCGGTGGCACGTTCATGGTCAACCTGAAGCTATCTGGAGCAAGAACAGTGCGATCGGCTCTGGCGCGATGAATGGAATGGTCGAATTTTCACTTCATCCGGAGTCAGTGATCCACGACAAGAACCATCCAGAGGACAAGGGTGGATCCAAAGGATGTCTAAAGGCGCCGTCATGAAAGTTTTTGGCACAGTGGTCTTGTGCGGCCTTCTCGGGTTGTCAATTTTTGGTTTCGGGGAAGAGCTGGGCGGCCATGGCTTGTGGGCCAAGGCCTGCCTGCTCCTGCACGGCGCTGCGTTGATCGCCACGGCAGCGATGATCTGGAAGCGCATCCGTTCTCGGACGTGGTCACTGCCTCCAGACTTTCGCGGGCCGGTGTTTGCCGTTGCCGTTCTGGCCGTGATGCTGTGCGTGGTGCCTGCCACCCTGTTCGTGCTGGGCCTCTGGATGGGCTTTGCCCAAACAGGGCAGAACGGGTTGGGGCTGTTTGTTGCGGGATTGGTTTCACTGCTCGCATTGCCCTATTTGCCATTCGTGGCGTCGGCTGTCCTGTTGTTGATCAACTGGGGGGCATTGCGCGAGTTGTGGAGCGGTCGATCGACATCAGGCAAGGTCGCGACAGTGGTGAAGAAATGAGCCTGTGCGCGAGCGAGGTTTTCGGGCTCGCAAGGAAGAGGCGACGGGCTTTCGACATCAGGCATGTATGTTTCGCCGCGTTGGGCCTCTGGTTGAGTGCGTCGATGGCGTTCGCGGCNNGGGCCGGGCGTCGAGCGAGGCGATTGCACCGAATATGTTAATGACGACAAGGAAGACATGGTTCGGTTCTGCTTCAGAAAAAATCGCGTGCACAGCATCGAGTGGATGCTGTGGAATGACGCTTGAGCGTTGAAAGTAATGGGCGTGGGAAGCGTATGAATTGCGTAGTGACAGGGTCTCGAGGAGATGAAATTTCCAACACGTTTGCGAGCAGCAGCTTCGCTGGTGATACCTCCGTTCATGTCGAGAAAGTGAATGCGACGGGCAGCAGGCGAATGTCCATAGAGAACATCGAGGTTGGTGACAAGGTTCTTTCGCGCTGCGAAAAGACAGGTGAGATGGCCTACAAGCGGGTCACGAAAGTGTTTACGTATGGATTTGCGCCTGTATACCGAATCGCTTGCAACTACGGGCCTGAAGTGGACCCCGAGTTTGGCTACACATACGGCAACATCCACGTGACTGGAGAGCACCCGTTCTGGGTCCAGGAAAAGGGATGGGTCAAGATCTGCGACCTTCACCTTGGTGACGTGCTGTTGACTCACGACGGTGTTTACGCGGAGTTGCGAGTCATCGAAAAAGAGCGTTTCAACTGCGAGGTCTTCAATCTTGAGGTGGAGGACTTCCACACCTACTTTGTTCATTGGAGCGGCCTGTGGGTCCACAACAAGACAAGAGCGGGGGTATCCAGTGTGCCGACCGAGACGAAAGCGAAGCAAGCTTGCTTTGACGGAGAAACGGTCGTCCATGCGAGACTGGACGAAAAAACGCATGAGTTGATGAAGCCGTTCATCAGGAGCGATAGGGATCGTCCCAGCGATATCGGTGTGCCGTTGTGCTTCGAGATATGGCACCTCAAGCCGGGCGTCGAGGTTCTCTCCCGGTGCGAAAAGACAGGCGAAATAGCCTACAAACGGATCACGAAAGTCTTCGAGCACGAATCGCAGGAAGCCTACGAATTGTCGTACTACAGCGATCGGTTGAGGAGGGACATGAGCTTGCTGGTGACTGACAGCCATCCGTTCTGGGTGACCGGCAAGGAATGGGTGAACGCAATCGATTTGAAGCCTGGAGATAGATTCGAAAACTTCGAGGGAGGCGGTGCGGAGTTCCAGGGGCTGAAAAAGGTCTGGTACAAGATTCCCGTCTACAACATTGAGGTAGAGGACTTCCACACCTATTTCGTGGAAGACGGCATCCTGGTTCACAACAAGAACCCGGATGCATCAGGTCAAGCGACGAGCAGATCCAACGGGTCGCAGCCAGCGTGCTTTCCGCATGACACCTATGTCGTGGGCCAACAGACGCAGTGGTACAACATCGGCGACTTGAACGTGGGTGCGATGGTTCTGTCGCGCTGCGAGAAAANNGCTTTACACGATCACGTTCAGAACCGGATTCCGGGAAGAAAATTCATTGGGCACCACTGCCGAACATTCGTTCTGGATCCACGGCGAAGGTTGGGTCAAGGCCAGCGACTTGAAGCCCGGGCAGATGCTGGAAATTTGCGACCCCATCGGAAAAGACGATGTCAATCGCCCAGAAGGGCTTCGAATCATCGACTTTGCCTTGAGCGAAAAAAGATGGCAGGCAGAAATCGAAAGCGTCGTTCAAGATTCCAGTTTCGGCGTTGTCTACAACATCGAGGTCGAGGACTTTCACACCTACTTTGTCGGCACCAACTGTGTCTGGGTGCACAACAAGACTCAAGGGGAGCCAGTCTTCACGCAAGA
>CXWL01012319.1_pt1 | contig 11477 bp, 15 predicted proteins | sample 590931 | NCBI WGS metagenome assembly CXWL01 (sample SAMEA3498368, study PRJEB10139) | groundwater metagenome | biome: water well; material: biofilm material | place: Germany | collected 2015-04-27 | reverse complement strand
CAAACTTAAGAAATTCAGTTCGTTCAAGATGCGCGAGTTCGAGACGCGCTGGCTCAAGCTGCCTGAGGTCCAGGTGGTCGGGTTGCAGCAGGTCAAGAATACGCTGGTCAACCTCGTCGCCACGGCCCAGACCATGATTGCAGCCGTGGCCGCCATCGCCGTCATCGTCGCCCTCATCGGTGTCATCAACACAATTCTCATGAGTGTGTATGAGCGTACGGCGGAAATCGGCATCATGAAAGCGCTCGGCGCGCGACGAGGCAGCATCTTCCAGCTCATCTGGCTGGAAACGCTGATGATTTGTTTCGTCGGCGCTCTGGCCGGTTCGGCGCTGGCGGTCATCGGCGCGGGTCTTGTCGAGAAGGCGATCAAAGGGATGGCCGACCTGGGCCTGTCTGGGTCGATCGTGCAGATTACTCCGGCCCTCGTTGGATACACAGTCCTCGTCGCCGTGGTTCTGGGATTCTTTGCCGGGCTCTATCCTGCCTGGCGTGCGGCATCGATGCGGCCCGTCGAAGCGATCGGGAAGGGGGGGTGATATGCATGACACCATCATCGAAGCCCATGGGCTCAAACGGTATTACTATCGCGGCAGCGAGACGGTCAAGGCGCTGGACGGCGTGGACCTGTCCATCCGGACCGGCGAGATCGTCTCGATCCTCGGTCCATCGGGCTCGGGCAAGACGACGCTCATCAATCTGCTTTCCTGCCTCGATGCGCCGACAGCAGGGACGCTCATGATAGCGGGCCAGTCGGTTGCCGGACTCTCCGAGGACGAGCTGGTCGAGGTCAGACGTGGCCTGCTGGGGTTCGTGTTCCAGCAGTTCTCCCTGTTGCCGACGCTGACGGTTTCGGAGAACGTGGAGCTCCCGCTGATGTTTCTGGGACGTCGAACCGATGCCGGCAGGACCGCTGAGGTCCTGAGGATGGTCGGCCTGAGCGACCGAGCCACCCATTTGCCGCGAGAGCTTTCAGGAGGCCAAATGCAACGGGTGGCGATCGCACGCGCCCTGATCGTAGATCCGAAGATTCTGGTCGCCGACGAGCCCACCGGGAACCTCGACAAGGCGACGGGTGAATCCATCATCGCGCTATTCAAGCATTTGGCAGCCGACAAAGGGCTGGCGATCCTCATTACGACCCACAACCCAGTGTTCGGCTATGAGACGGACCGCGCGATTACGCTGGAAGATGGCCGGATCGTCAAGGAAGAGGATCTGCGAAAGGGGACATGATGGCCCGGTCTCGCCGGTTCGAAGCCGGAGCACGTACATAGCCGTTCCATTCTCACCTTTTGCACCACCGAGAGCCGATATCTCGGCCATTGGAGGTAGTTTCTGTGCTCGCGCGTTGCGGGAGCAAGGGGAGTAAGCAGGCTGCCCCTCTCCGCTCCGAGCCAGACGCCATCAGCCATATGCTCTTTTCTTCTTGTGGCTGCTAGCCGTAGGTCTGGTCGTCTCGCTTGGCGAGTTTGAGGAGGACGATTTTTTTGCGCTGGTCGTCGATATCGTAGAGCACTCGGTAGGGGCCGACTCGCAGCCGATACTCGGCAGTGAAGCGTGACACGATGAGTTCTCCTGTCAGCTTTTTGGTCCGCTTGCTCTGAGGTCGTGGATTGGCTTTGAGGGATCTGACGGCGGCAACTAGAAGCCCATTTTCTTGAAGAGCCTCTTCGGAGGGACTTCTTTCCCTCGCGCATATTCGGTCCTTGCTCGTTCGATTTCTGCGAGCAGCTTCTTGTCTTTCAACTCATTGAGGGTGTCGACCAAGTTTAGCATGTCCTCGTAGGGGACAAGGAACGACACAGGTTTGCCATGGGAGAGGACCACCGTGGGGGATTTCGAGCGGATCAGTTTCGATAATTGCGCTTGGGCGTCACGTACCTTGACCGGCTTTGCTGTTCGCACTAGGTTTGTCGCGCTCATGTCAGGCCTCCATTGGCAGATTCCATCATGCCCGGCAAGGTTGACGTTGCGTGCGGGTACAGGGCAGTGGCCGTATCCTTGATTGGATATTCTCATGAGTTGAGCCTGCCGGGAAGCTGCCCGTTCCATTCTTATTCCCACTGCAAATCGATCTTCTTCGCAGGGATGGCAGGGCCCTGAGCGCGGTTTGTTGAGGGAATGAGGGTGGCCAAGGTCTCAAGGCTTCTAGGGGTTGTCTTTCCGGTTCGTGTTAGGTAATACAATGTCGGCATTGTCCTGTGGTGTGGTGCTTTAAGAACATGATGGGAGGGGTTCATGGATCACCATTTGATCGCGCATCTTGGGCCGCTTGCGGCGTTGGCTGGAGTGTGGGAGGGACAGAAGGGGGAGGATGTGGCGCCTTCGGACGATCGCGGGACTGAGCGCAATCAGTTTCGTGAGCGGATGACCTTCGAGCCCATGGGCCCGGTCCGCAATCACGAACAAACCCTCTATGGGTTGCGCTATGCCACGACTGTGTGGCGTCTCGGGGAGACGGACCCCTTTCACGAGGAACTGGGCTACTGGCTGTGGGATGCCCAGGCCAAGCAAGTGCTCCGCTGTTTCATTGTGCCCCGCGGGGTCACGGTGATTGCCGGCGGGACGGTCGAACCGTCGGCCACGTCCTTCTCCCTTGCGGCGGACGTGTCGTCGCACACCTACGGCATTTGCTCAAATCAATTTCTAGACAAAGCATTCAAGACGGTGCGGTATGAATTGACTATCACGGTGCTGGATGCCGACCAGTTTCGTTATGAGGAGGATACACAACTCCAGATTCCCGGCCAAGCAGAGCTATTCCATCACACGGATAAGAATACCCTCTCGCGCGTCAAGTCGTGAGCCGATCGCAGAAAAACGGAGCGGGCGGGAGTCTTTGTTTTACGTGCGCCCCTGCCACAGGGACACACTACTTCACGGAATTCCCGTGAGTTGAGCCTGCCGGAGGTTGACCGTTCTATTCTGCTCCTACTCTACATCGATTACTTCTCAGGATGCGGAGCAAGCTCACAACAGAAGAAGGCCGTCGCTCGTATCGCGCGAAGCGCACCGCATTTCCGGATAGGAGCTGGTGGCTGAACGCTGAGTGCTGATAGCTATAGTCGTGAGCGACGGACGAAATTCGAAGAGCCGCTCCGCGAGGCACTGAAGTGAAGGGTCCTGCTACCCCTCATATTTTCCGTGAGTACGTCTGATTCTCCTCTGTGCCTGTACTCATTGCCCTTCGAAGATACAACTTGCATTGGTTCGCAGCCCCAGGATTACTCCATTACATCATTGTTTGTGCATCCACGTATTGGCATCGGCCTTGCTCATAGTCCGTATGTGGGTGAGTCCATACATATTGGCATTGAGGCAGTGATGCGATGAACATTCTTTGTGCATGGTGCGAAGAAGAAGGGAAGCAGGCACTGATCGGTGTGACCGAATCCGGTCCCTCTGCGATGGCCACACATGGCATTTGTCGTCAGCACGAAGTGGCTCTCTTGAAGCAAATTGCCGTTCTCGCTCGCAAGCTGAAACAGAAGGATCGTGAGCCTGTGCTGTATGGTAGAGCGCGTGGGGGAGGGGCCGTTCCCACCGCAGTCCATTCCCGCAAGTTGAACCTGCCAGGACGCTGACTGCTACCTTCTGGTTTCCTCAAACACCGATTGTCATCAGGCTTCGTCGATCACAGAGTATCTTGAGATCCAGGTTCTTGTTGCAGCGGGCCCTCCTGCAACTGCTGCTGCACGGCTTCCAGTAATTCCGCCAGCTCGAGGGGTTTCTTCATCGTGCGATGCGCACCCAGAAGCTTGGCCACTTCGAGGAGGTTGGGCTCCCCCGCGCCGCCAGTCAAAGCGATAATCTTGGCGTGCGGCGATTCACGCCGCAACGTCATCGTGACTTCCAAGCCGTCACTGTCCGGCATGAGCAAGTCCGTGATCACGAGCGCGACGGGAGTTTCTCTGAACCGCCGGAGTCCTTCTCGCCCATTGGCCGCATCGATAACGAAGTACCCGGCTTCTTCCAGTACCCGGCGAAGGAGGGCACGGATCTGGTCGTTGTCGTCAATGAGGAGGATGGAGCGAGGATGCACGATGATGCCTTCCCGTCCGTAGCCAGAACCACGTCATGACCGTTCCGAGGGGATACGATATTGATGCGATCACGAAAGCGTTGCACATCGTCGATCATGCGAATGTGTGCTACGAGCTTCCCTCTGACTACAGCGCAGCCTATCACGGGGAGACCTTGGGGAAACCTGAGCATTCAGCCGGAGCCATACTAGGCTATGTGAGGTATTACGTAGGACTTGCACTGTCAGTTGAGTCTTTCGCTGGAAGGTGACTAGAAGGCAAGGGGGGAAGATGTCTGAACCATACCGGACCCTACGCGAAGTGCGTTGAAGCTAGGCAGTCGGATGGCGCGCAGAGTGTGGCGCGTCGCCGCGAGAATTAGAATCGTTCGAGCAACTGTTGCTTCTTCGCTCGGTATTCTTCTTCCGTGATGAGCCCTTGCGTATACAGCCGTTTCAGCGCCTGGAGTCGTTCCTCGATGGGCGTGGGTGGAGAAACGGTCCCCGGAGTGGGCGCTGGCGATTGATTCACGGTTGAGATTTCCTGGGCGCCTGTTTTCGTGACAGGCTGGCCCGAGGGGAGTGCGTGATAGACAATTGCGAGATGAAGGGGGCTCGAGGTGAACAGGCTCAGTGCGGACTTGGGTGCTCGGACGATCGTCTGTTGGGTGCCTGCGATGAGACTGTACGAAGAATCACTGTCAGGGTGGAGCGGCTGCTCCCACAGTAATTGGTGCATGTTGGACATGGTGACGCTCACCCGATAGTTGGCCAAGACGAAATGCAGGTCAGGGCCATCCAGATACCATCCGCCAGTGGTTAGTTTGCTGAGCCCTCGTGACCTCTCTCGATTGAGCCCAAACACGACCCATTCGTTGGGTTGAGCTTGGGCAAACGCTTTGCTCAAGGTCACGCTGAGGTAGTCGATCTCCTCTTCGGTGAAGACCGACAGGATTGGCTCTTGTGGGTCGGATGCAAAGAGCCGTTCGGCCTGATGCTGGATGTGGAGTTCCTTGAGGATGGATGTCCAGTCTGCAGGGGGCAACAGGAAGGGATGGGTGAACGTGCGGGAGCTCACCGGGCGATCGGCGGAGGTGACGGCTTGTAATCGGACGAAGCGGTCCGCCTCCTCACATTGTCCACATGCAATCCTGGTTGCCGGCGCCGCGATGGCGTCGGCTCCGCCTGTCAGTAACAATGTCGCTACGATCAGACATACACCGACAGAGACTTGCTTATTCTGTGACGACTGCATCAAGGTCCTTTCCCTTCAGTCGAACTCTTGGCGTCGTTTTGTTACTCGCGCCAGCTCGTGGGGCTCTCCTGCCTGAATGCGCGAAGTCTAACGCAATGAGCCTGATCTGACCAAGAAAATCTTAGCCAAGGAATTGGATTCATGCTGTTCCTGCCGCACATCGGATCTTCTTCGCAAAGAGGATGTAGCCCTGAACGTCATGAGTGAGAGGAGCGGGGACGGCCCGTCGGTCTCACCGACTCGGCCACGTGCAATATTGTCACAGCTGACATCGCGCGTGTATCGTGATTGTGCCAGGAGGGAGAGCGGACATGAACAGTGACCGGTCCGAAACACTGCTTTCTTGATGGATCAGGGTGGTTGAGCGTATTCGGCTGGAACGTGATCGCAGGAATCGATAGGGTCGGGCTACGGAGCCACAGAGTTTGTACGGCTCTCCAATTGTTGCCGGATAACGGCAATCATCTTTTCGTGGCTGAACGGTTTGAGGAGAAATGGCACATCGCTCAGGTCGATGCCATTGTTGGCGAGTGATGCCTTGGAATTGGTCGACATCATGATCGTACGGAGTTCCTTGCGCGTGGCCGTGAGACCCATCGCCAGGGTGTGGCCGTGCACCCTGGCGCAAGCGATTTTCTCCGTCCTTACCTGAAAAGCTGGCGGCTGCAACATTACATCGACCAATGCAATGTGAATATCCCCCACATGGGTCGTACAGATCGCCATGGCCTCCGTACTCCCCGAGGCCTCTATCACCTTGAATCCGTCTCGTGCCAGCATTATGGCGCAGAGGTGGCGCATGGCTGGATCATCGTCAACGACCAGGATTGTGTATGGAACCGCCTGAGGATTGAGAGGCGCCTGTGGTATCGACGTGGTCTCGTCTTCGAGGGTGTCCAGGGTCAAATCATTGAGGCGAAGTTGGTCGTTGTGCGGCAACTGAATGAATTCGACGCCGAACGAGGTGCCGTTGGTCCAGCGCACTCGCGCCAGGGTCACATTCACCGGTTGAGCTGAATCGAGCAGGTAGATGCGAAGGGTCAGATAGTTGCCAGGGGCGAGGACCTGAGTACTCTCCACGCTACATCCCGTGACATTCAAGTCAGTGGAGTGGCCTTCGCCGTTGACCTCATGGCCGGAGGCTCCTCCTTCGAATTCGACACGGACACGGATAAGCACGCGGGCCTTCCGAGATTGTATTTTTGGGGAGTCCATCGTCTGGGATTCAAGATCCTTTTTGGTCGGGACACATCGAGTGTGTGACGTCTAGCAATAATGGGTACGTACAGTTACGTCATGCCACGTTATCTAATCGGTGCGGTCAGTTAAACGCTAAAGGCGCCAAGCACGTATAGTACGTATCGCACTGGGCACCGTCGGCCTCAGTCTATATGTTCGCCGTATTATGGGGCTGAGGAGGGGTAAATCCAAGGGAAACGTAAGATATTGCAGTCTCAGCCATGCACTCGAGGGCCTGAGGCAGTGGAATGATAGTCGAGGGGGCAGGGGGCATGCGCCCCTGCCCCCTCAGAGATAGATCCAATGACAATTTTTCAGTATGCAGATTCTTGTATCGAACCGCGGACACACCAGAGGTAGTTCCCCGTGGATTTACTGCTGAGACCTACGAAGCCATCCTGGAAGTTTATGGCAAACTTGGTAGTAGAGCTCTCCGCATTTGACGTCGCCGACCAGTAGGGAGCCAGATGGACGCCTGTAAATACGCCTGGGACGAAGGGTGGCGGCAACGACGGGTCGATCAAGCTTGCCAACTCCACCACCGAGGGGAGCCGCCACCCTCTTGTACCTCCGACGTTCTTGTCGACACATTGGAGGCGGGCATCGCTCCAGGTGGGCCCTGGCGTGAGCATGGCCGGTGATTGCTCCCAGACCAGTCCGGTATTATTGTCCCTTACCGCTGCACCTCCAAAGTCTGTCAAGACGGTAAAACGCGACGCTGATGGATTGTGAGTGTCCCACCGCATCGTATGATTGCCAGCTCCGCCTCCGCCACTATTATTGAGCTTTGCCAGGATCTCGTTAAGTTTGGCCAGTATTTGTTTGAAGGGATTCTGATAGCTGTGTGCGTCTGCAGGCGTGACGCCCTCGCCGTAATTCGACAGGACAAGGCCTCCGATGAGAATCACCGCTCCAAACCCACTCAACCATCTACTTCCTCTAGGTTGCATCATGTTGCTCCTCCTCCTTGGTGATATTGCGGTTGCACCGACTGACCGACTCTGGCCCACACACCTCTCGTGAAGCGTTTGATCTCTTCCCACTTCTCTATGCATCTATTCCCGTACCACTCTATCCCGCCTTACTTCTCCACCTCGGGCTCTCCATGCTGCTCGGCCTCCCAGTTCTGTTCGATGATCGCCATCGCTTTCGTCCGTACGCCGTCGTCTTCGTCGTCCAGCGCGACAATCAACGGTTCCAGAGGTGCCTGGGATCCCTGCTGTGCCAACTTATCCAGAGCAAGGAGTCGCACGGAGGCGTCCGGATCTTCCAGTGCCTGCGCGATCCAGACAGGCATGATCAGCTGTTCAGGCTGTGGCGGCTCTTCTTGCGCTGTCGGTGCTGGCGCGAGGGTCAACGTGGGAGGCACGTGGAGAGCCACGGAGATCGGCAATGGAGCTGGTCGCACGATCGGTTGCGGCTGTGACCACATGCTCACGCTGGCGCGGGGCGCTTGATTCGTGGTGTGCTCAGATGCAGCCGGCCCGCAACCCCATAGCCCGGCGATGAGCACCGGGCTCAGGAGCCATGCCAGATGTGGAAGCGGCACGAGTGAACATGGTGGCGATAGATGCCTGCCCGTGGTTATTCCTCGCCCCACGATAATTGCTCCCTTCATCGTTCCCCTCCACACTGTTCGGACGTTCTCGTTACGAACCTCCTGATGTCGCAATCGCCGTGCCATCGTGCGAGGATTCGTTCTCTTTAATACTCACGATAATCCAGGGGCTTGACGTTTTGGTGCCATAAATTGTCTGGCGATTGTCCCTGTCTGACCGGTCCTGTGCCGGAAATTGGAGGTGACGCTGCCAAAGAGGTACGCTCCTATGCTGGTGAAGCAGGAGGCTAGGATGCGTACAATCTCCTAAATTAATAAACTGATGCTAGTTGAGTGAACTGTCTAGAGTCATTATTTGCGTCACGCGGGGCAGGTTCCGTAAATATCATCAAGAAATCTGTGAGTGGTGGATCGGACGAGAAGTTAGGCAGACACATGCTCCCTCCAGGATGTATCGCTCCATGAACATGATGCAGAATCAAGTCTGCCAGCAGAAGACAATCGTCGCTCGTCTCTTACAAGTGAGGAAAACAGTGCCTACGAACGACGAGGGCGGCTTGTCGCATATGCCGTTTTGGGAGGTGTTGGAGCGAAGAGACTTGCTCTGGTGCGCAGCTTCGTTCGCTGCCACATTTCAACGAGTGACCTGGGGTGAACGCACAGGGGTATATTGTCTGTATTGTCGGGATTCTGAATGCGCTGCGAATGAGTGTCAGATGATGATGCGCGACCTGCGGAGTGATGGTGAAGAGAAAGGGGTCTGGCGTTATTGTCTTACGTGGTAGACCTCGTGTCTGGGCGTGAAGACATCTGGTTATTTAATTCGTCGATTCTGTACAATAGTTTGAGCCTGAGGGAAATCATGATTCACACGGCGATGAATTTGGGCGACCATCGGTATTGCACCGCGTTGTCGAGCTGTTTTCGGGGCAAGCTCTGCGATCAACTCATGAACCGGCCTGGACGGCTTGTGGCGAAGGGGCAGCCGGTCTACGGACTTGGCGATCCGGCGCAAAGTGTGTTCTTCCTTCGGCAGGGCTTAGTGAAGCTCACCTCCATGACCGAGGATGGGCGCGAGTCGATCTTGCGCCTGCATCAGGTCGGCGATGTCTTCGGCGACCTTTGTCATTGCACGGGCGAGCGGCGTGAACAGGCGGTTGCGATGGAGGATTGCGACATTGTCGAGTTGAACTTCGACGAATTTATTGCCCACCTCCAGAGTAATCGTCCGGCGTTTCTGCTGTTTCTTTCCAATGTGGCGCAACAACTCTCCTCGGCCTATGAGCAGATCCAAACGCTGTCGTTCAGCAGCACGATGGAGCGGTTGGTTCGGACCTTGAGCAGATTGGCCGATGAGTTCGGTGTTCCAGAGGGCGAGTGGATCAAGCTGACCCATTATTTTCGCCAAGACGACCTTGCGCAGATGATCGGTGCGCGCCGTGAAGTCGTGTCGACCTTGCTGAATCAATTGCGTGATGAGGGGCTCATCACCTATGCACGTAAGGATGGACTGCTGTTACGTCGAGCCGGCCTCGACGGCTACCTGCTATCCTCCGAAAAATCCTCTGCCAGTCTCAAATAATCCGGTCGCACGGCCTTTTTCTTCTCCAATGTTATCCCGCTAACTGACAGTTCTGCTCCCGTTCCCTATCCTTACCCATCGTTGCTACGGTCGGTTGTGACTGACCGAATCGGTTCATCCTGTTCGGAGGAGGTGGTCGATGCGGTAGGGATATCGGTTCTCTGTGTTGTCATCTGAGTGAAAGGCCTTGCAGTGTCAATTTTGAACAAAGGAGTCTGTGCCATGCGTCATACATTTCGTGCCTTGCCGCTCTTCGTCCTGCTGTTATCCCCGATTGCCTGCGCGAACAGTGCCGATTCGCTCGTGACTGCTGCACCCAAGGTGGCTCAGGCCAGCCCTGTGAAGGTGGCGGAAACCAAGATGGTCCTTCGTGACCTCTGGTTGGGCCATGTCCTCTCGATCCGTAATGTGGCGGTGGCGACGATGGATAAGAATCCATCTGCGCGCGAGTCGGCCGAGAAAGGCGTCGTGGCGAATGCGCAACAGATTGCCGGCTCCATCGAGCCATTTTATGGCAAACCGGCGTCCGATAAGTTGTTCGCCCTGTTGGCGGAACATTACGGCGCCATCCGCGATCATTTAGACGCGACCGTCGCCGGTAACGCCAGCCAGCAAGAGGCGGCGGTGAAACATCTCACGGCCAATGCCGCGGAGATCTCGACGTTCTTGAGTGGCGCCAATCCGAACTGGCAGAAGGATGCCGTCATGGGTCTGCTGACGGCACATGCCGCGCACCACATCCAGCAGTTTCAACAGTTGAAGGAAAGCGATTACACGCATGAGCGTGACACCTGGACTGGCATGAAGTCACATATTTATGTGGTGGCCGATACCCTGACCAGCGGATTGGCCGCGCAGTTCCCGAACAAGTTCTAATCGGTATCCGAGGGGCTGTTCTCTCTCCGATCTCAATCGGAGGCCGGGCTTTGCTGGCCGGGTGGCGGAGTTACCGCGCCCGGCTGGCGAGGTCTGCCGTTTCTATTTCCGAGTATGGGATGGGGCTGTCAGCGTTGATGGAAGTCCTGTTCAAGCATCGCGTACAGTTCAACCTCCACAAATTCACCGAAACGCCTGTAATGTTCCCGCATCCTGCCTTCGTATGTCATGCCGACTTTCTGAAGCACCCGGCCTGATGCCGGGTTGTTCGAGAAGTGTGGGGCATAGATCCGGTGCAGCGCTCGCTGGGTGAACCCGTAGGCGAGCACCGCCTGTACCGCTTCCGTCGCATATCCGTGATTCCAATAGGGCAGGCCAAGCCAATAGCTCATGCGTGCATGCTGGTGCTCGGCAACGATAGCCAATCCGATCGACCCGATCAGGATCTCCTGCGTGAGGAGCACGATCGCAAAGTTGACGAGCGTATTGGCGTCGAATTCCTCCTGCTGGCTCGCGATCCATTGCTCGGCGGTGCCATCGGGATAGGGATGGGGGAGGAACGTGCCGGCCGCGACCTCTTTCACTCCGGCCAGCCGTTGTACCTCTGGCGCATCGCGCAACTGAAATTGTCTGAGCAAGAGCCGTTCAGTTCTGAGGGTAGGGAAGGGGGCCATGGTCGTGATGAAACCACAGACAGGGTAGGCCTGACAATCATGTCTGGAAAATCCTCTGTCAGTAGCTGATGGCAGTTGATCGGGCTCCTGACAACACGTAGACTACCGCGATTTTCAGGGATGCTTCTTCTTGCTATGACTGACCAGACGAACGACCGATCACAGTATCAAGGGCCCGCGTTCTTTTCGTACGGCTTCAGACCGTTCTTTCTGAGTGCGGCGCTGTTTGCCGGACTGGCGGTCCCGGCTTGGATCGTCATTCTTATGGGA
>CXWL01018471.1_pt1 | contig 11478 bp, 4 predicted proteins | sample 590931 | NCBI WGS metagenome assembly CXWL01 (sample SAMEA3498368, study PRJEB10139) | groundwater metagenome | biome: water well; material: biofilm material | place: Germany | collected 2015-04-27 | reverse complement strand
ACGAAGACCCTCGTCGAGGTGGCGCTGGAACTCCGGTTCGGTGTCGTACAGATCGATGGCCATCCGCGGATACTGCGAGCCACCACCGGGGAACATGAACGCGATCTTGTGCTGCTCGGTTGCCGCCGTGTGGGTGTACACCCGTCGCGGGTCGGCGCCCTCGAGCAGTGCAATCGCCTCCTCGGTGTCGCGGGCCACCACTACTCGTCGTTCGCTGAAGTGGCGCCGACCGCGCAGCAACGTCGACGACACGTCGCCGAGGTCGAGCTCGGGATGACTGCGCAGGTGCGTGGCGAGGTTGCGGGCGTTGTCGTCGAGTGCCGCTCGGTTGCGGCCGCTGAGCGCGAGCAACTGCCAGGGCAGCGTGCTGGGCGTGCTCTCCCTGGCGGGCGCCTCCTCCAGGATCGCGAACGCGTTGGTACCGCCGACTCCCAGCGAGTTCACTCCGGCGCGGCGGATGCCGGCTTCCGGCTTCCACTTCTGCAGCGAGGCGTTGACGTAGAAGGGGCTGTCGTCGAAGTCGATCCGCGGGTTCGGCGCCTCGTAGTTGAGGCTTGGTGGAAGTTGACCGTGCTGCAGCGCCAGCGACGCCTTGATGAGGCTGGCCACACCGGCGGCCGTGTCGAGGTGACCGATGTTGGTCTTCACACTGCCGATGCCGCAGAACCCGACCTTGTCGGTGCTCTCACGGAACGCCTGGGTGAGCGCTGCCACCTCGATCGGGTCGCCCATCGCGGTGCCGGTGCCGTGGCACTCCACGTAGCTCACGGTCTCGGCGCCGACGTCGGCCACGGCGAGCGCCTCGGCGATGCAGGCGGCTTGACCGTCGACAGATGGCGCGAGGTATCCGACCTTCTGCGATCCGTCGTTGTTGACCGCGGTGCCCTTGATGACGGCGTAGATGCGATCACCGTCGTCGATCGCGTCCTGCAGGCGACGCAGCACGACCACGCCAGAGCCGCTCCCGAAGATCGTGCCGGCCGAGCGGTGGTCGAAGGCGTGACAGTGTCCGTCCGGCGAGAGAACCTCGCCCTCTTCGTAGTGATAGCCACGACCATGGGGGATCTCGATGGTGACACCGCCGGCGAGGGCCATGTCGCACTCGCCCGACAGCAGGTGCTGGCAGGCGAGGTGTGCGGCGACGAGTGAGGTGGAGCAGGCCGTTTGGACGTTTATCGACGGACCCTGCAGATCGAGCAGGTAACTGACCCGCGTGCTCAAGAAGTCTTTGTCGTTTCCGGTGTGACGCAGCAGGAACAGGCCGACGCTGCGCACCAGCTCGGCATTGGTGAGCAGGTTGAACACGAAGTAGCTGCCCATCCCGCACCCGGCAAAGATCCCGACCGAGCCGTCGAAGCTCTCCGGCACGTGCGCGGCGTCCTCGAGTGCCTCCCAGCAAGTCTCGAGGAACTGGCGGTGTTGCGGATCCATGATCGCCGCTTCCTTCGGCGAGAACCCGAAGAACTCGGCGTCGAAGAGGTCCATCCGTTGCAGCGGTGACCCGGCCCGCACGTAGTTCGGCCGCAGCAGCACGTCTCGCTTGACGCCCGCTGCGAGGAGCTCGTCCTCGGTGTAGAAGCGCACGCTCTCGACACCGTCGCACAGGTTGGTCCAGTACTCCGATGGCGTTCGTGCCCCGGGCAGCCTGGCCGCCATGCCGACGATGGCGATGTCGTTGTCGTTGGCCGCGGCGTTGTCGTTGTCGCTGGCGTTGTCGCTGGAGTTGGCGTTGGAGTTGGCAGACATGTGATCGTGATCTCCCGTCATCTGCGGACGCGACGTCGCGCGGTCATGTTCTCGCGCCGACGCGAGGCGCGGTCGAGGCTCTGCTGCATGGACGCCGATTGCTGATCGCCCGACATCGCTGCAGCGAACCCGCGGATCGTCGGGTAGCGATACAGCTCGGTGAGCGGAAGCGGACGCTCGAGCACCTCTTTGAGGCGTCGGTGCATGCGCACGACGAGCAGCGAGTGGCCGCCGATGTCGAAGAAGTTGTCGTCGATGCCGATCTGCTGCGTGCCGAGAGTCTCCTGCCACACGGTCAAGACCGTGCGCTCGAGATCGTTCTCGGCGGCGACGATCGGCGCTGCCTCCGACCGGCGCCCCATCACCTCGGCGAGCGAGGGAAGCCCGTTGCGGTCGATCTTGCCGTTCGGGGTGTGAGGCAGGTCGGCCAGCGTGACCACGTGCGCCGGCACCATCACGTCGGGCAGGACGGCGCGGAGGTGATCCTTGACCTCGCCGGCATCCAACTGCACGCCGTCGCGTGCCGAGGCGAAGGCCACGAGCTGCTGCTCGCCCACCGCGTCCTCGCGCACCACCACCACGCACTCACGCACGTCGGGATGCTGACCCAAACGGGCCTCGATCTCGCCGAGCTCGATGCGGTAGCCGCGGATCTTCACCTGATGATCGACGCGACCGAGGAAGTCGACGAGGCCGCTTCCGTCGGCAAGCTCGCGCCACTTGGCGAGGTCGCCTGTGCGGTACATCCGGGCGCCGGGCTCGAAGGGATCGGCCACGAATCGTTCGGCGGTGAGCTCGGGACGCTCGTGGTAGCCCCGGACCACACCATCGCCACCGATCCAGAGATCACCCGGCACGCCTGGCGGGAGCGGCTGCAGGTTGGCGTCGAGGACGTAGATCTTGGTGTTGGCGATCGGCGAACCGATCGGCACCGTGTCGAGCGGACCGTCGAGCTTCCACGTGGTGGACCAGATCGTGGTCTCGGTCGGCCCGTACATGTTGGTGACGTTCCCGCTGCGCGAGTTGGACATCAGATCCTTGGCGAGCGCAACTGGGAAGGCCTCGCCGCCGACGTAGAGGTGGCGCACGCCGGCAAGCGCCTGGCGCGATTCGTCTTCCAGCGTGAACATTCGCGCCATCGACGGGGTGCACTGCAGGTGGGTGACGTTGTTGCCACGGATCTGTGCCGCAGCCGACTGCCCGGACTCGATCACGGCCGCGCCGTCGGCTTCGGCTTCGGCTGGCACCCCGGCATGGGCGTTCGCCAGCCGGCGGGCCAGATCGAGGTTCGGCAAGCTCGCCAGCACAAGGTCGTTGTCGACGCCGAAGTCGACGAGGCAGGCGATCTCGTCGACGCCGATCCCCTTCAGCTTGTCGATGATGCCCTGGCAACTCGTCGGTGTGCCGAACAGGCCGCTGGTCTCGTAGTAGCGAAGGAAGGCGAAGTCGAGCACCGCATCGACCTCCTCCTCGGACATGTTGGCGATCAGGTCGTCGTCGCGGGAGATGTCGATGCCCTCGGGCCGTTGGAAGGCCGGGAACGCCCACGCGTACTCCTTCACCAGCGACACCGAGGTGCCGAGGTACTGCTTCAACGGCTCACGCACCAGTTCGCGCACCTCGTCGTCGTCCTCGCCGACGAATGTGTGCAGCATCAGCGAGACGATGCCGGCTTCGGGGTCGAAACCGTTGTCGGCCCGCGCCTGCCGGTACAGGGCGATCTTCGGGGCGACCTGCTCGATCGACTGGCCGAGCAGGTGGGTGAGCAGGTTGGCGCCGATGCTGCCGGCCTGCACGTAGGTTTCGGGGTTGCCGGCAGTGGTGACCCACACCGGCAGTTCGGGTTGCACCGGTCGCGGGAGGGTCTGCACGGCCTCCGGCACACCGTCGACGCCAGGGAAGGTGACCGTTTCGCCGCGCCACAACTGCTTCACGGCCTCGATGTCGCGGAACATGTTCGCCTTCGCGTTGGCGTAGTTCTCGGGCATCAGCACGAAGTCGCGCGGCCACCAGCCCGACGCGATGGCGAGGCCGACGCGACCGTCGGAGAGGTTGTCGACCATGCCCCATGCCTCGGCCACCCGGATCGGGTGGTGCAGAGGCAGAACCACCGAACCGGCGCGGATCTGCACGTGCTTGGTGACCGCAGCCACCGCGGCCCCGGCTATGGCGGGATGCGGGTACAGGCCGCCGAAGGCATGGAAGTGCCGTTCGGGGGTCCACACCGCGCAGAAGCCGTGCTCATCGGCCCAACGGGCACCTTCGAGCAGCAACCGGTACTTGCCGGAACCGTGGCCATCGGCGGCGTCGCCGGAGAAGTAGAACAACGAGAAGTCGATCGGCGAATTCTGGTTCACGAGGTCGCCGGGGAGGTCGCCGCCACCGGCGCCAGCCGTCTTGTCGTGGTCGAGGTAGATCACCACGTTGAACCCGCGGGTGAGGGTGTAGAGCAGCTCCAACACGGAGATGTCGAACGACAGGCTGGTGACCGCAAACCATGTCGCCGGGAGATCGTGATCGACGACGGCGTCCATGCCGACGAAGAAGTTCACCGCGTTGCGGTGCTCGATGAGCACGCCCTTGGGCAGGCCCGTGCTCCCCGACGTGTAGATGCAGTACGCCAGGTGGTGCGAGGCGGTTGCGGCCCGGGTTCGCTGCGTGGGCATGGCATCGATGAGGGCGGCGTCGGTGTCGAGCCGCAAGACGGCGGCCGTGGATCCGGCCGGCAGCGGGAGCGCCTGCTCGAGCCGGCCGAGGGTGACGATCACAGGGCAACCGCTGTCGCGGATCATGTGCTCGAGACGATCGCTCGGATAGGTGGGATCGAGTGGCACATAGGCACCACCCGCCTTGTGCACGCCGAGCACGGCAACCATCAGTTCGATGCCACGTTCCACGTGGACGCCGACCATCACATCGGGTGCCACGCCGAGCTGCCGGAGGTGCGCGGCCACCTGGTTGGCACGATCATCGAGGGCGCGGTAGCTGATCGAGCGACCCTCGAAGACCAGAGCCGGAGCATCCGGGGAACGATCGACCTGGGCTTCGAACAGGTGGTGGATGCAGGCGGCCTCGTCGTAGGTGACCGACGTGTCGTTCCACCGTCGGAGGATCTGCTCCCTGGCGGCGGCACCGAGCAGATCGACCCTGGCGACGGGTGCGTTCGCATCGGTAGCGACGGCGTGGAGCACCGCTTCGAGGCAAGCGACGAAGCGATGCGCGTCGGCCGCAGCCACGAGACCGCTGTCGTAGCGCACCGCACACGACTCGCCGCTGACGAGCTCGACCACGACACCGGAAGCGGGCGGATCGACGGTAGCGCCGGAAGAACCGCCCAGCCGCGCCGCCACCGGGGCGAGCCGGCCGGCGGCCAGCTCTGGCGCACGACGCAGGTCTGGCTCGCGTCCGACCAGGTCGATCAGGAAGCCGCCGCGATCGCGAAGCGAGGCGAGCTCGACCCGGACGGCGGCCACAGCGGCGTCGAACCCGAGCTCGCCGTCGATCGCGACGGCGAACGGAACGCTCGCCGAGACGAGCACCGTTTCCGCAGGTTTTGGTGCACTCGCCAAGTCGCTCAGGGCGATGTGGAACGACGACTTGCCGGACAGCCGCGAGAGCACGATCCCGAACGCGGCCAGCACCGCCGATTCGCGATCGGCGGACAGCCGAACCGATTCAGGAACCGACACGGCCAAAGTTTCGTAGCCGGCAACATGATCGGCCGACGGCGTGGAAGCCCACGGCAGCTCGACTGGTTCGAGGGTGGCGAGGCGGCGGGCGAAGAACGGCTCGTGGCGAGCGAGTTGGCGGCCGAGCGCGGTGAGCGCATCAGCGCGGTCGTCGTCGAGCAGCCCGAGCGTGGTGCCGACATCGAGACCGAGGGCACTCACCGCGTCTGCCACCGACACCTCGGAACCGGATCGGGTCTCGAAGACCTGCAGCGCCAGGGCGCCGTCGGCGGTGGCCACGACGATCTCGCCGTCGACCTCGAGCACCTCGCCGGGTTCACCCTCGTCGTCGCGCACCTCGCTGCGCTTGACGACCAGCACCTCGCCGTTCGCGGCGATGGTGGGTGAGCCGAGCGGGTTGGCATACGGCCCGAAGTCGAGTGCACGAACGAGGCGATCGAGCTGGAGCGCCGGTCGCCTCCAGTCGAGCACGCACAGCGCCGGGGGCCGATCGTTGCGACGGTAAGTGGTGCGCGGTGCACCGAGATCTTGCGCCGTACGAGCGACCGTACCGGTGGCGATCTCATCGACGAGCACACCGAACGAGTCGATCGCCACCTCGAAGTTCCGGGTGTTGATCGACAACGAGGTCTCCGCCGCGGCGACGTCGAACAGCTGCTGCTTGAACAGGTCTCCCTCGTCGATCCCGCTGGTGATCTCGTGCCACGAGATGCCGTACGTGGTCTCGCCGTTCAGCAGCGCCCACGCCGGCGCGTTGAGGCCGGCGTAGGCCGGCAACGGGCCGTCGTGGAAGTTGACCGCACCCTTTTCCGGCAACGCGAGCACCTCGTCGGGGAGGATCGCCAGGTGGGTGATCGCGAACAACCAATCGAACTTCTTCTCCGACAGCGCCGACACCCACGACGGATCGGCGAGGTCGATCGCGGCGAGCCCCTTGGCGCGGGCCCAGTCGGCAACCTTCGGCGAGCCGGCGACGACGGCCACGACCTCGTGGCCCCGCAGCAGAAGCAGTTCGCCACACTCGATCAGCAAGCTGTCGGCCCCGATCAGCGTGCAGCGAATCGATTCGGTCGTTCCCAAGGTCATGATGTTCGCGCCCGTCTGTGTGGAGGAGGTTCGTTTTGGTGCGGGACGAGGCAAAGTCTACGGAGTCCTCGACGCCCGTCAGGCTGCTGTCCGTCACACTGGCTATCGGCACTCTCCGCGCTCGGCTTGACGGAAATCCCCGCTCAACGAACGCTCAGAGCGTCGTGGCAGTGGTCACAGGCGCGATTGGGGCACGATGCACGGATGACCCTGTTGAACGACCTGCCGCGACCCGGTTCCGCACGCCTCGCGGTGCGGGTCACCCCCGACGCCCTCCGCCGCATCCGGGGCGGTCACCCATGGCTGTTCGACGGCTCGATCACGACCGTCAACGGCAGCAGCGTGCCCACCACATCTGCAACCGCGCCAGGCACCGCCGGTGATCTGGCGGTGATCTTCGACGACGAGAGGCGATTCGCCGCGATCGGGCTGTGGGATCCGGCCTCACCGATCAGGGTGAAGCTGTTGCACCACGGGTCACCCACCACGATCGACGCGGCGTGGTTCGCCGAGCGTCTCGCGACTGCCGTCGGGCGCCGCCGACCGCTCGCCGAATCTGCAACCGGGCCGGCGCCCACCACGGGCTACCGCCTGGTGCACGGTGAGAACGACGCGCTCCCCGGGCTGGTGGTCGACCGCTACGGGCACGTGCTGGTGGTGAAGCTCTACTCGGCGGCGTGGGTGCCGCACCTCGCCGATGTTGTGCCGGCGCTGCTGCGGCTGGTGCCGTCACGCTCGGTCGTGCTGCGCCTCGCCCGCGCCCTGAGCGAACAGCCGCTCCACGGACTGGCCGAAGGCACGACGCTGCACGGCTCCGACGTCGATGCGCCGGTTCCGTTCCTCGAACATGGTCTGCACTTCGAGGCCGACGTCCTCCGCGGGCAGAAGACCGGCTTCTTCCTCGACCAACGCGACAACCGCGCCCTCGTCGGCGCCGCATCCAGCGGGGCGCGTGTGCTCGACGTGTTCAGCTGCACCGGCGGCTTCTCGGTCCATGCCGCCGCCGGCGGCGCCCGGTCGGTGCTCAGCGTCGATTCGAGCCCAGCGGCCACCCTCGCGGCGCGTGCGAACATGCAGCTGAACACCGACATCGCGGCCGTTGCTGCCTGCCGTCACTCGGTCACGGTCGGAGAGGCGTTCGGCGTGCTCGAAGATCTCGGCAGCCAGCGCGGACGCTTCGACGTGGTAGTCGTGGATCCGCCCTCGTTCGCCCGCAATGCGGTCTCTGTGCCCCGCGCCCTGCAGGCGTACCAGCGCCTCGCCGAGCTGGCCGCCCCCCTGGTGGAACGAGGCGGTCTGCTCGTGCACGCGTCCTGCTCGGCGCGGGTGAGCGAGGCCGACTTCGTTCGTGCCATCCACACCGGCAGCGCACGGGCCAGCATCGAGCTCGACGAGGAACGCCGCACGGGCCATCCCCTCGATCACCCGATCGGCTTCCCGGAGGGCGGGTACCTCAAGGTGCTCTACTCCCGACCGCACCGGATCACCCGTCGGCCCTGACGGCACTGCGCGGCGGCGGGTGCTGCGTATGGCCTGCACGGTACGGTGCACGCCCATGCAGTACGACCTCGTCATCATCGGCTCCGGAAGCGCCAACTCGATCATCGGGCCCGCCCTCGACGACTGGTCGATCGCGATGGTCGAGGAGTGGGTCTTCGGTGGCACCTGTCTGAACCGTGGCTGCATCCCGACGAAGATGCTGGTGCACACGGCCGACACCGTGATGGCCATCGAGCATGCCGCAAGGTTCGGCGTCGACGCAAAGCTCGACGGCATCCGCTGGCACGACATCCGGTCCCGCGTGTTCGACCGGATCGACCCGATCGCCGCCGGGGGCGAGCGCTACCGCATCCTCGAATGCCCCAACGTCACGGTGCACGCCGGGCACGCCCGGTTCACCGGTCATCGACAACTCGAGGTGACCTTGCCCGACGGCTCGACGCGGGCGATGGAAGGCCGGCAGGTGGTCGTCGCCGCCGGCGCCCGACCGACGATCCCCGACGTTCCCGGTCTGGCCGAGGCGGGTTACTTCACCAGCGACGACATCATGCGCGTCGACGACGTGCCGGGTCATCTGATCGTGCTCGGCGGCGGGTTCATCGCCTGCGAGCTCGCCCACGTCTTCGGGTCGTTCGGGGCGCTGGTCACGATCGTGCAGCGCGGGTCGACGCTGCTGCGGGCCGAGGACGAGGACATCTCGGTGGCGATCACCGAAGCGTTCGCCAAGCGATTCGATCTCAGGTGCGGCGTTCGGGCGACGCAGGTCGAGCGACACGGTGAGTCGGTGGTGGTCACGCTCGACGACGGGTCGACGATCGAGGGCACGCACATCCTGGTCGCCATGGGACGGACGCCGAACAGCGACCTGGTCGACGCGGCGGCGGGCGGGCTCGCCGTGCATGCCGACGGACGGATCGTGAGCGACGCCACCCAGGCCACGTCGGTGCCGGGCGTGTGGGCCCTGGGGGACGTGACCTCGCCATACATGCTCAAGCACGTGGCCAACCACGAGGCCAAGGTGGTGGCGCACAACCTCGCTCACCCCGACGATCTTCGCTCGACCGACCACCGGGCCGTGCCGCACGCGGTGTTCACCAACCCACAGATCGCCAGCGTCGGACTCACCGAACGCGCCGCTCGCGAGGCCGGCATCGACGTGCTCGTCTCGACCCACTACTACAGCGACGTTGCCTACGGCTGGGCGCTGGAAGACACGACCAGCTTCTGCAAGCTGCTCGCCGATCGCTCGACGCGCACGCTGGTGGGCGCACACATCATCGGCCCGCATGCGTCGAGCCTCATCCAGCAGCTCATCCAAGGAATCCGCTACGACCGCACGATCGACGAGATGGCCACCGGCCAGTACTACATCCACCCCGCCCTCGGCGAGGTGATCGAGAACGCCCTGCTGGGCTTCGGCGCGGCCTGACACCTCGGCNNGCAACGCCACCCTTGGCGCGGCGCTCGCGGACGATCGGGATGAGCACGGCGGCGAGCACGACCACGAAGAAGAGCACCCCGAACAGACGCGCCGCTTCGCCGGCCTCGGCATGCTCCTCGATCGCCCGGCGCGCTTCACCCTCGCCCACCTCCTCCAGTGCCTCACCGGATCCAGCGGCGAGGACCGCGCCCAGAGCACCGAGACCGGTGATCGCCAGCACCGCCCACTTGTACCGCTCGAACCACGCCTTCTTGATCAGCATCACCACCACACCGGCGGCGGCGAGCGGCAGCAGCACCGCAGGAACGTGCACGAGCAGGGGGTGGGCAGGAATGCCGAAGACGGAGTTCACTCGCCGAAGAGTACGAATCGGCGACCCTTCGCGTGGGGACCCTCGGCAGGTGGCCGCGGGACTCTCTTCAGGTTCGGCGCACGGTGAGGCGCGACCATGCACCGAGGAAGATCTGGTCGCCGTCGTCGAGCACGGCGGGCACGCCGGAAGCCAAAGGCGCGAGCGTCTCGGTGGGAGCGACGTCGCGGTTGGCGACGTGGGTGCCGTTGGTGGACGCCAGGTCGACGACGCTCAACTTGTCGTCCTCGAGGATCAGCTGAGCATGACGACGTGAAACAGCCGTGTCGGCATCGAGTGCCACCTCTGGGCGAAGCCCCCTCGACTGGCTCGACCTGCCGATCAGCGAGGCGTGCTGCGTGATCGGCACGGTCGAGGTTGATGGCGGCGGTAGCGGGCGGTCGGCCAACTCGCCTTTCACCGCGTACCAGACCGGGTCGACCTCGACCACCACGATCCACGACGCGGCGACCGCCGGTCGAACGACATCGGGAGCGGCAACCGCGGGTTCGACGGGCTCTGGTGCCTGTCCCGTCGTGAAGTCGTACCCGCACGACTCGCAGAACAGGTTGTCGGCACTGTTCATCGATGCGCAATGCGGGCACGACACCGGAGCGACAGCGACGGACGGTGCGACGACGGAGAACGGCGGGGGCGACGAAGCGCCCGCGCCCGACATCGGCGCACCACAGGTGTCGCACCACTCGGGGTCGCCGGAAGCGTGCCCGTTCGGACAGGTCGCGTTGCTCATGGCTCGCGCTTGATCCGCGTGGTCTTCGTGCTCCGCGTGTCGAGCGCCATCTCGTCGGCCCGATCGATCTCCTGCTTCAATCGCACGGTTCCGGCTTCGAGATCGACCACATCGACGACCTTGGCGAGCAGACGTGTGGTGGCCTCGTTGCCGCTCTCGTGAGCGATCTTCGCCGCCTCGCCGAGCAGCACCGTGGCAGTGCGGTCGTCGCCGGCCGACTTGGCGGCCAAGCCGCGTTGGATCACGTCGGCAAGCTGGGCCTGGCCCGTGTAGTGCGCCACCGCCGGATCGATGCGCGTGGTGAGGTTGCTGTCGGCGGTCCAGATCGCCTTCACCAGCCCCTTGGCCATCACACCATCATCGACCACCACCTCCACGCGGGCGGCGAGTCGCTCGTTGCCCACTGGTGCCGCCGGCACGCGGACCGCCACGTGATAGTCGCGGCTCTCGTCGCTCCACGCGCCTGTGGGGTACTCGACCACGAGCGGGCTCACCTGTGCGGCTCGCGAGGTGAGGTCCTCGACCTGTGGGGCCACCTGGCGCACGAACTGCACGGTGCTGCCCTGCGGAGCCCACACCCGGAGGCGGGCATCGGCCACGCCGCGGCTCATCGCGACCTTCATCATCTGCTCGAAGTCGGCTTCGAGGTCGTCGGGCTTGGCGACGATGTCGACCGTGCCGAGCAACGCTGTGGAGATCTGGCGCAGCTCGTCGACGACCCAGTCGTTGCCGATGCCGCGACAATCGCATTGGAAGAGCCCGGTGGCCGCAGCGAGGGAGCGGTCGAGGGCGCGCTCGTCCTCGCCTTCGATCTTGCCGTCGGTTAGCAAGATCGCATGCCGCTGCCCTGCAGGTGCCTGCTCGAACAGCGCCGTTGCTGCGGCGATCCACGCGCCGATCGCCGTGGCGCCGCCAC
>CXWL01131349.1_pt1 | contig 11479 bp, 5 predicted proteins | sample 590931 | NCBI WGS metagenome assembly CXWL01 (sample SAMEA3498368, study PRJEB10139) | groundwater metagenome | biome: water well; material: biofilm material | place: Germany | collected 2015-04-27 | reverse complement strand
CAGTACCGACACCAGCCAGTTCCACATCATCCAGCCGCAGGTGGTGTAGTAGAACAGGCAGTCCTCGCGCGTCAGGTCGGCATGCAGGCCGTGTTCCTTGAGGTGGGTGAGCAGCACGCCGCCGGTGCCATGGATGATGCATTTGGGCACGCCGGTGGTGCCGCTGGAATAGAGGATATACAGCGGGTGGTCGAACGGCACGGCAACAAATTCAGGCTCGCCGCCGGGTTGGTAAAAGTCGTTCCACAGCGCGACGCGGGCGTGGGTCCGGTAATCCTCTACCCGTGCCTGGGGCCGGGCGTACGGCACGATAATCAACTGCTCAAGGGACGGCAGGCGTTCGAGGATTTCATTGAGCTTGGCCGTCTGGTCGATGGTCTTGCCGGCGTAGCGGTAACCGGCGCAGGTGAGCAGCACCTTGGGCTCGATCTGGCCGAAGCGGTCGATCACGCCTTGGGTGCCGAAGTCCGGCGAGGAACATGACCAGATCGCGCCCAGGCTAGTGGTGGCGAGCATGCCGACCAGGGTTTGCCAGGTATTGGGCATGCACGCCGCCACCCGATCCCCCAGGCCCACACCGGCCGAGCGCAGGCTGTGTTGCAGGCCGGCGACGTGGGTGGCCAGCTCGGCGTAGGTGATTTGTTCGCGCTGGCCATCTTCGCCGATGGCGACCATCGCCGGGTGGTCATCACGCCGGCGCAGCAGGTGCTCGGCAAAATTCAGGGTCGCGCCGGGGAACCACTGGGCGCTGGGCATCTGTGCGTCTTCGATCAGTACGGAGGTGGGCGGGGTGCGAAATTGCACGTCGAAGAACGCGATGATGGCCTGCCAGAAGTCCGGGCGCTGGTCGATGCTCCATTGGTGCAGGGCAGGGTAGTCGCTGAGCTGCAAGGCGTGGCGGTCATTGATAAAACGCCGGAACTGATCCATCCGGGTAGTGCGGATACGCTCGGCGTTGGGCTGCCAAAGAATGTCGGACATTAGGGAACTCTTGTGGTGTGCTCAAGCTGGGTCAGTTGTAGGACGCATTACATATCTTTGTACTATTTAGCGTGAACCTTTTCCAGGTCAGCAACCAATCAGGTGTAGGTCAATAACCCTGAGGTGCAAGTAACATGTCGTTCTCCGGCGTAGGATCTTTGTCGTCATATCGTTTGAATAGCCAACCTTCAGCTTCAAGCCATCCTCCTGCACTTGAGCCCCCGCTATCTGCGGGGGATGTTACTGCTCAACAAAGGTTCACGCGGGAAGCGCGACGTCCACGGCCTGTCGTTGCGCCTTTGGTACCTGTTCCGGGGACACAAGGGGATGCGGACAAAGTAGTGTTGGCGAAGTACATAAAAGGGTTGGAGTCGGCGGGCTGGACCGATTCGGTCTCCTACGCACAAACCAAGCTCGTGGATGTCCCCAGTAACTCGACCTTCGGACTGTGGTGGCAGCAATACCGCGATGCCTTGAGCAGCCCCCTTTTTGTGCAATGGAGCAAGGAAGTGGGCCTCAACATTGCTAGCATCCGGTTGAATCCAAGGAGTGGGGTTTTAAGGGGTAAGTTCCACGGTGAAACCAAGGTACTGCACCCGGACAAGAATGCTGATTGGTCGGACGTCGCGGGGCCGATCCTGACTGCGGCGAGAGCACTCGCGCCAAAGCGTCGTGACCCACCCGTTTTCCTGAGAGACCCCGATGCTGGTGTTCCGCTTGAGGTGGTGGGTAACTTTTATGGTGAGCAAAATGCCGGCTTGAGCGTCGAACAGGCACGGGCACGGGCACGAGAACTGAAAAAAACTGCAGTGTTCCAAAACGCTGCGGCCGACGACCTCGAGCGTTCGCAAGGTGCACGTGGACCAGGGGCACTTGCGGCCCATCAGCAGGTGCTCGCAGAAATTGACGATCACCACAGTGTTGTCACAGGGCAGCCGGAAAAGTCTGCTCGGGCAAAGGCTGATAGATTGTTTGCTGCTCGATATGCCGCTGTAATTCGTAGCGCTCCCTGGGGCAACTATAATGCCATCGAGAGGACACTTGTCACCGACATACCGAAAGACTCGACCTTTGGGCAATGGTGGCAACTTTATCGTGACAGCTTTGAAACTCCACAATTTCAGGCGTGGGCTAAGGCGAGTGACGCTGACATATCGACGTTGCGTATTTCCCTTGGCTATCGTCAAGTCTACGGTACGTTCGGGGGGCGGGACGACGACTCAGTCCATGACAGTTACAACGGCGGATCAGAAGCGCTGGCGTCGGTCCGAGCGGCGTCGGTGGTGGCGTCACTCAGCAAGCACTCCTTCGTAAGATCTCCTGTTGGCTACCCTGAAAACTCTGCTCCCCTGAATGTGGTGGCGGCGTTCTTTCATAATGGCGTCGTAGACCAGACTCAGGAAAGGGCAACCTCCACGGCAGATGAGATCGACAATAACCCTGACTTGTTCATCAGAGGCAGCAAGGGCGCCAGCCTCACAGAGGATTCGCTTAAAGCCCAGCAACTGGCAATAGGCAACTTGCATGACAAATATAACGTTACCCAACGCCTGATCGAAGTGGAAAAGGCCTTTGCTGGAGGGGGAGTCAACGCTTTAAGCACGTTGTTCGATAACACCATTATGCCGGTGCATCCTAATTCATCTTTCGGGCAGCATCACGCCGAAAGGGCGGGTCAACCCGTAAGCCTGAAGCAGTTCATTCAGGGCAGTGGCTTGAGTGTCCCGAAAAATCGCGAGCAATTGTCGAACTTGCGTGAAGTGTTGGGCAGCCCCCAGTTGAATTCACCTGAGCAGGGCAATTATTGGCGGGTATTGGCCCAGCCCCTGTTGAGCAGCACACAGCGCGCTCAGGTGGCGGCGGCGAACTCTGAAGCACTCGGGTCATCGAAGTACGGGATAGTCGACCTGTTCGGCGGCTACGATAGATCGCTTGGAAGCCGAGGTCCGGTGCGAACGCTTGAACTGCTACTTTCCAGCGAGAAGGCGCATGCGGTGGGTGAAGCGCTACGAAAGAAACTGGGAGGCAAATCCACAGCGACCAGTACCGCAGATTGGGCGGCGGCAGCCATGGTGCTTTATCTTGACCCGGCCGCCGGCACACAACGCAATCGCGTGGCAGGCTACGCCCTGGACAAGGAAAGCAACTGGGGATTGACGCCCCAGTCGATCGTCAGCGGCCTGACACAGCATTTGGTCAACCAAGGCAAAGTCAGCGAGAGACTGGCACCTGCTGCCAGCCGTTTGCTATTGGCCGGCATGGCTCCCGCGTTTCTGGTTGCCGAGCTGCCCAGCACCCTTGTGTATGGTTCCCATGCATGGTTCAGCTTTAGCGTGGCGGTGGCGCGCATTGAAAAGATGGCACCGGGCGCGTCACAGTCCATGACCTACAAGGAGGTCATGAAGTTCGGTCACACTCAGCCGATCTCGGTCAGCGAGCATGACATGCAAGCGGGGGCTCAACGCGATGCCATTGTGGATTGGGGCATCATCAATGGCTTTATCACCAAGCGTTCGGACAATGTGTATTCAAGCGGCGATATCGAATTGGCGCGAGGACGATTCAATCAGCAGCGCGCCGAACTGGCGACGGCCAGTGATGCACAGCAGGCCGCTATTGCGTCACGCAAGGGCTTGGCGTTAGCGCAATTGAAGGCCGCGCTCGGTAACGATATAGATTTTGAAAAGAAGTCAATTAAGCATGACAGCTCATTCAGTCTGGTGGAGTGGGTTAGAACGCGGGGCGTTTCGAATTCCGTGCTGACGGATAAAGCGAATGCGCGATATTCAATTTTGGAGCTCTACCTGTCGGATCAACTGAATCAGCCGGAGCTGAAGTGGGAATCGGTCGATCCGAAAATCCCATTCGACCGCGTAAAAGCAGCTGCCACGTCATTGCCAAATATAGAGCAGCTTTATCAAACGAAAGTGGACAGTTACAGCGCAGGGCTGAAAAACAGCGTTGCCCTGAATATCCGCAACCTGATCGCCCGGTTGCCACTGGAGGATCGTAAGAACTTCGAGTTCGGCACTCCCGACCTTTACGCCGTGCGCGGAGGAGATTCTGGCCTGATCGTTCGTACTCGAAGAACGTCACCACCAACCGATTACGAGCTGTTCCCGAGCCAGAAGATGTTGCGCAAATACGTCGGTTTGCCGGATCCATTGCCATCGAGTGACAGTGGTGGGCATGCGTTTTTGCTGGATTTCGACGCCTATAAGAATGGGGGTAGACCTCAGGCGGGCAAGACCTCTGTCAATCTTATTCTCGATAGGGTGCCTGTTTCAGGTGTAACTGGCACAGGGGTGACGTCCGCTGATGAACCCGCCAATAGTGGCAGTGTGCCCAGAAGCTTCTTTACCCAGCACACAAAAAGCCTGGCAAACGCTGCGGCGGGTTTTTTCGTCGCGCGTTTTGAGGCAGTCAAGGAAACTTCAAAAGCTGCGAAGGACGATGAACAAAAACTGAAGACTGATACAAGCCTCAAAGACACGCTGATCAGGATGATCCCGCTCGTCGCCGCTGCACAAGACGCGAAGGCCGGCAATTATGGTGAGGCAGCGGTAGACCTTGCGTTTGACGCGTTTGGCTTTCTGGCGCCCGAACTCAAATTGATCGAAGCCGGTGGAAGCGCTTTGGCGAAACTCGGCAGCAGAGAAGTCGAATCGCTTGCCAGTTCGGGGGCCAAAGGTGAAGTGGCGTCATCGGTAAAGCTGGGAGATGGAGCAGGCGAATTGTCGTCAGTGGGGCATGGCATAAATCGCCAACACATTTTGGGCCCTGAGGCGTTGAGCCAACTCGCGCAGCGTGGGGACGTGGCAGTGGGGTCAGTAAAGGCAGGCACTGAATCGGTGGCTGTTCTCGCGCAATACGATCAGGCTGCGCAAAAATGGTATGCCTACGATGCGCGCGCCGGTAAGCCGTACGGCGCCCCGTTGAGCGATTTTACACCCGAGGTCTCTGCCGCTCCCGCTAGCACCCCCGGCGTAACGCCTGTTGCGCCAAGCCTGCTGGAACAGGGCCTGAGTCAGGATAACATCGTACAGATGGGCGGAGCGATGCAAAACCTGCAACTGATCGGCAGTGAAATTCATACCTTCACCGACACGTATAAAGGAGTAAACCGGCTCAATATCGTGGCCCACGGTACCAGCCGTGATTGGTTGGACAAGCTGTTACTCAACAGCTCAGAAGTGGTGGTAGATGGTAAACCGTACAACGCAAAAGCACTGGCAACGCTGCTGAGGAGTAAAGGCGTGGACCCATCGAAATACGACAATGTTCGATTGCTGGTTTGCCACTCGGCAGAAGGAAAGAGCAGCTCTTTCGCCAGCCATTTTCAAAAAGAAATCAACCGCCCGGTGAAAGCGTTTGAAGGCACGGTGGCCGTTGACCTTGGATCCACCGCCGTCACCAATCGCCGTCTCAAATTGACGGGTGACTTTCAGGCCAAGTACCCGAAACTGACACCGATACGGGCACAACAGCTGGCGGATACCCAACTGCAGCGCGAGTTCGTGAACAAGGTGACGGTGAAAGTTGAGAAGCGCCACGGCAATCTGATTTTTATGAACGCAGCGGGAGTGGGTCAGCCACCTAGAAGCGTGTTGCGGAAAGTCACCTACAAACCGCGTTATTTTTCCTGACGGATAAGCCTGATAAGCCCCGCTATCCCTGGAGAGCGGGGCTCACTGCGCCAACCAGCCCCCATCAATATTCCACGCCGCGCCCCGCACCTGGCTGCCCGCTTCACTGCACAAGAACAGCACTAGCTCACCCAGTTGCGGCGGCGTCACAAACTCCAGCGACGGTTGTTTTTCGGCAAGCAAATCATGCTGCGCCTGCTGGGGGTCCACCCCGGTGGCGATGCGATCGTCGATCTGCTTCTGCACCAACGGCGTCAGCACCCAGCCTGGGCAAATCGCGTTGCAGGTCACATTGCTGGTCGCCGTTTCCAGGCCTACCACCTTGGTCAAGCCGATCACGCCGTGCTTGGCCGCCACATACGCGGCCTTGCCCACCGAGCCGACCTGGCCGTGAACCGAAGCGATATTGACGATACGCCCCCAGCCCTTGGCCTTCATGCCCGGCAGGCCCAGGCGCGTGCTGTGGAATACCGAGGAAAGGTTGATCGCGATGATCGAATCCCAGCGCTCTACCGGGAAGTCTTCCACGGCGGCCACATGCTGGATGCCGGCGTTGTTGACCAGGATATCCACACCGCCGAATTCGTGCTCGGCGTAGGCGAACATGTCGGCGATCTGCGCCGGGTCGCTGACGTCTGCCGGGTGGTGTCCGACCTTGCCGCCAAACGCCTGCACCTGGGCGATCACCGCACTGGCGTCGCCGAAGCCATTGAGGATCAGGTTGGCGCCGGCCTTGGCCAGGCTCAGGGCTATCCCCAAGCCGATGCCGCTGGTGGAGCCGGTAACGAGGGCGGTCTTGCCATTCAATGTCGTCATGAAAACCTCACACAATGCCGGTGGCGTAGAAAGTACCGATCACCACGAACACCGCGAGGGTCTTGATGATCGTGATGCCGAAAATGTCCTTGTAGGCTTCGCGGTGGGTCAGCCCGGTCACGGCCAGCAAGGTGATCACCGCGCCGTTGTGGGGCAGGGTGTCCATGCCGCCGCTGGCCATGGCCGCGACCCGGTGCAGCACTTCAAGGGGGATATTGGCCGCATGGGCCGCCGAAATAAAGCTTTCGGACATGGCCGCCAGCGCGATGCTCATGCCGCCCGACGCCGAACCGGTGATACCGGCCAGCAGGGTCACGGTAATCGCTTCGTTGACCAGCGGGTTGGGGATGCCCTTGAGCCAGTCGGCCAGCACCAGAAAGCCCGGCAACGAGGCGATCACCGCACCAAAGCCGTATTCCGACGCGGTGTTCATCGCCGCCAGCAGCGCGCCGCTGACTGCACTTTTACTGCCTTCGGCGAGCTTGCTTTTGATCGCCGACCAACCGAACGCCAGCACCATGAGGATGCCCACCAGCAGCGCGGCCTGCACCGCCCAGATCGCGGTGAGCTTGGCTATTTCAGTGGTCACCGGCGCGCTCATGCCCGGCAGGCTCAGGCTGTGGGTCTTGCCGTACCACTGCGGGATCCAGTGGGTGAACAACAGGTTCATCACGCCGACCAGAATCAGTGGCGACAAGGCGACCCACGGGTTGGGCAAGGCCAGGTTCTCGGCGGTTTCCGGCTCGTTGCGCAAATCGGTGCCATAGCCTTCACCGGCGCGCTGGGCCTTGTTGCGCTGGCGCGCGAGGTAGAGCATGCCGGTGCAGAACACGAAAATCGTGCCGATCAACCCCAGCCACGGCGCGGCCCAGGCGGTGGTGTTGAAGAAGGTGCTGGGGATGATGTTCTGGATCTGCGGCGTACCGGGCAGGGCGTCCATGGTGAACGAGAACGCGCCGAGGGCGATGGTCGCCGGAATCAGGCGCTTGGGAATGTTGCTCTGGCGGAACATTTCGGCGGCGAACGGGTACACCGCAAACACCACCACAAACAGCGACACGCCGCCGTAGGTGAGCAGCGCGCAGACCAGCACAATCACCAGCATCGCCTGGCGGGTACCGAGCAGGCGAATCGCCGCAGCCACAATCGAGCGCGAAAAGCCCGACAGCTCGATCAGCTTGCCGAACACCGCGCCGAGAAGGAATACCGGGAAATACAGTTTGATAAAGCCGACCATTTTTTCCATGAACACCCCGGTAAACGCTGGGGCGACGGCGGACGGGTCGGTGAGCAGCACCGCGCCGAGGGCGGCGATGGGGGCAAACAGGATGACGCTATAGCCACGGTAAGCAGCCAGCATCAGCAGCGCCAGGGCTGCCAGGGCAATGATCACACTCATGGTGTGTCTCCAACGAGTTGTTATTTTTGTGGGGTGGTGCTGTAGGAAGGGGCTATAGCGAGATGTGTGCCATATCTATAAATAATTGAAATATAAGGATATTTTTTTGTGTTTGGCGAGTTGTTCCGATTTTTGTCTCGGTATAGAGACAAATAGATAACCAATGTGGGAGGGGGCTTGCCCCCGCCCCGATAGCGGTACATCAGCCAGCAAATAGGGTGACTGACCCACTGCCATCGGGGGCAAGCCCCCTCCCACATTGAATATCTGCGTATTGAGAATTGTGTCTCTAAAGTGAGATCAGGCGATGCCGAGGGCGACCATTTTCTTGTACAGGGTTGATCGACCCAGGCCCAAGCGCTTGGCCGCTTCCACCACATTCCCCTCGCAGGCCTTGAGCGCTGCCACAATCACCTGCCGATCAAAACGCTCCCGCGCCGCCGCAAACGTCTCACCCTCGACCGCTTCCACCGCAGCCCGCGCCACCGGGCTGAACGTGCCGATGGCGGCGCGAATCTGAGTGTCATTCAGCATCAGGTCATCACTGAGCAACGCCGCGCGCTCCAGCACATTGCGCAGCTCGCGGATATTCCCCGGCCACGCGTGCTGGCCCAGCAGCGCCAGGGCTTCAGGGGCCAGCTCATGCTGGCTGCGCAGTTCTTCCAGGATCGCCTCGCTCAGCGCCGCAATATCCTCCAGCCGTTCGCGCAACGGCGGTACCTGGATGGGCAGCACATTCAGCCGGTAATACAGGTCGGCACGAAACTCACCGCGCTTGATTGCCGCCTCCAGGTCGATGGACGTGGCGGCGATTACCCGCACATCGCTGTGCAGCATCTCGTTGGAGCCTACCGGTTCGAATTCCTTTTCCTGCAACACGCGCAGCAATTTGCTTTGCAGTGCCAGCGGCATGTCGCCGATTTCATCGAGGAACAATGTGCCGCCTTGAGCCAGCTGGAATTTGCCGGGGCGGCCCTTGCGGTCGGCGCCCGTAAACGCGCCCGGCGCGGTGCCGAAAAATTCGGCCTCCAGCANNCCATGGATCGCCTGGGCCAGCAGCTCCTTGCCGGTGCCGGTTTCGCCCAGCAGCAGCACCGGTGATTCGGCGCTCGCACTGCGACGTGCCCGGCGTTTGACTTCGAGGCTAGCGGCGCTGGTGCCGATAAAATGCGCGAAGGTGTACTTGCTCTGGCGCTTGCGCAGCAAGGAGCGCGTGGAGGCCAGCTCCTGTTGCATGCTCAGGTAACGCTCGATCAGTGGCGACAGGCTGCGCAGCTCATCGAACAAGGCGAAACCAATCGCGCCGATCACCGCGCCGGCGTCGTTGTGGATCGGCAGGCGCATCACCACCAACGGGCCTTTGGGCGTGTCCTGGATATCCAGCAGGATCGGCTGATCCGTGCGCACCACCTGGCGCAACAGGCTGTTGATGATCACCTGCTCGCAGGGCAGGCCGATAGCCTCATCGGCGCTGTTGAGGCCGAAGCGCTTGGCGTAGCGCTCGTTCATCCAGACGATATTCGCGTCGCGGTCGACGATCACCGTGCCTTCGCTGGACTGCTCGATAATCTCGAACAACGACTGGATAGCCAGGCCGCGAACCTGTTGGTAGTCCGTGAGGCTGGTGCTCATGTCGGCAGCCCGCCGGCCGCCGCCAGCAGCTCTTTGGTGTAGGGGTGCTGCGGCGATTCGAACACATCATGGCTCGCGCCGCGCTCCACCACTTTTCCGTCCTTGACCACAATCATGTCGTGGGCCATGGCGCGCACGACGGCCAGGTCATGGCTGATAAACAGGTAGGTCAGGCCGTATTTTTCCTGCAGTTCACGCAGCAGCGCCACCACCTGTTTCTGCACCGTGCGGTCGAGGGCCGAGGTGGGTTCGTCGAGCAGCATCAGCGCCGGCTTGAGCACCAAGGCGCGGGCGATGGCGATGCGCTGGCGCTGCCCGCCGGAAAATTCGTGAGGGTAGCGATGCCGGCTGGCGGGGTCGAGGCCCACGTCCTTGAGCACCTGGATCACTTGCGCATCGCGGTCGGCCAGGCTGCACGGCGCGTGCACTTCCAGGCCTTCGCTGATGATCTGCTGCACCGACATGCGTGGGCTGAGGCTGCCGTAAGGGTCCTGGAACACCACCTGCATCTGCTTGCGCCACGGGCGCATCTGCTGGTTGTTCAGCGGGTCGAGGGCTTCACCCTGGAAGCGGATGCTGCCGGTGGAATCCAGCAGCCGCAGGATCGCCTGGCCCAACGTGGATTTGCCCGAGCCGGACTCGCCGACAATCCCCAGGGTCTTGCCGCGTTGCACACTGAGGCTGATGCCGTCCACCGCGCGCAGGTAGGTCTTGCGCCGAAACAGCCCGCCGCCGAGGGGAAACTGTACGCTCAGGTCTTCCACTTCCAGCACCGTCTCGCGCGGATCGCTGCACAGCACATCGCCGGACGGTTCGGCGTCCAGCAGCAAGCGGCTGTAGGGATGTTGCGGCGCGGTGAACAAGGCCTCGCAGTCGGCCTGCTCGACAATCTCCCCGGCACGCATCACGCACACGCGCTGGGCAATGCTGCGCACCAGGTTGAGGTCGTGGCTGATCAGCAGCAGCGACATGCCCAGGCGTTGTTGCAGGGACTTGAGCAGCAACAGGATCTTGCGCTGCACGGTCACGTCCAGCGCCGTGGTCGGTTCGTCAGCGATCAGCAACTCTGGCTCGCAGGCCAGGGCCATGGCGATCATCACCCGTTGACGCTGGCCGCCGGACAGTTGATGTGGGTAGGCCTTGAGCCGTTCCTGGGGTTTCTGGATGCCCACCAGCTCAAGCAATTCGAGGATGCGCGCCTGCGCCGCCTTGCCGCCCAGGCCCTTGTGCAGCAGCAGGGTTTCGCCGATCTGCTTCTCGATGCTGTGCAACGGGTTGAGGGACGTCATCGGCTCCTGGAAGATCATCGCAATGCGATTGCCGCGCAGCTTTTGCAGGGTGGCGGCCGAAGCGCCGATCAGCTCCTGGCCGCGATACTGGATGGAGCCGCTGGTTTGGGTGCCGGCCTCGGGCAGCAATTGCAGGATCGAATGGGCGGTTACCGATTTGCCCGAGCCCGACTCGCCCACCAGCGCCAGGCACTCACCGGGGCGCACGTCCAGGCAAAGCTGGCTGACCACGGTCTGGCCGCTGAAGGCGACGCTGAGGTCGCGGATTTCGATGAGGTTCATACGCGTTCACTCATGAGCGTGGGTCGAAGGCGTCACGTAACGCCTCGCCGATAAAGACCAGCAGCGACAGGATCAGCGCCAGGGTGAAAAACGCCGTCAGGCCCAGCCACGGCGCTTGCAGGTTCTGCTTGCCCTGGGCGATCAACTCGCCCAGCGACGCGCTGCCCGCCGGCATGCCGAAGCCGAGGAAATCCAGGGCGCTCAAGGTCGAAATCGCCCCGGTGAGGATAAACGGCAGATAGCTCAGCGTGGCGGTCATGGCATTGGGCAGGATATGCCGGCGGATAATCTTGCCGTCGCCCAGGCCCAGGGCCCGCGCGGCCTTGACGTATTCCAGGTTGCGCCCGCGCAGGAACTCGGCGCGCACCACATCCACCAGGGCCAGCCAGGAAAACAGCGCCATGATCCCCAGCAGCCACCAGAAATTCGGCTCG
>CXWL01027836.1_pt1 | contig 11479 bp, 14 predicted proteins | sample 590931 | NCBI WGS metagenome assembly CXWL01 (sample SAMEA3498368, study PRJEB10139) | groundwater metagenome | biome: water well; material: biofilm material | place: Germany | collected 2015-04-27 | reverse complement strand
TCGCCCACCTCCGCCGGATCCGAGGCGATGGTCGCCTCGCGCGGCGCGCCGCCCTTCGCGGCCATGGCCCCGCCGTAGCCGCGCGACACGATGCCGGGCCTGCGGCCGTTCTGCTTCAGGAATTCCGCGATCCACAGCACCAGCGGCGTCTTGCCGCTGCCCCCGGCGACGAGGTTGCCGACCACGATCACCGGCACGCCGGCGCGGTGGCGCGGCAGCAGGCGAGCGGCGTACAGGAGGCGGCGGACGGCGGCGACCGCGCCGTAGAGCAGGCTGGCCGGCCACAGCAGCCACTTCAGGGCGCCGGGGCGATACCAGTGCTTCACGCCGGAACGGGGACTACTTGGTGGATTGCGTGGTGAAGGTGATCTGCGACAGGCCTGCCACCCGCGAGGCCTCCATGACGCGCACCACGGACTGGTGCGTGGCGCTGGCGTCGGCGCTGATGATGACCACCGGCTCGCGCAGGCCGGCGCCGGCCTTGCGCAACTCGCCCGCGAGCTGCTCGACGGAGGCAAACGCCACCGGCGCCTTGTTGATCACGTACTGGCCCTGGGCGTTCACCACCACCGAGACCTCGCCCGGGCGCTCGAGCTGCTTCTCGGCGTCGGCGGTGGGCAGGTTGATCTGCAGCTCGGTGTACTTGGAATAGGTGGTGGTGATCATCAGGAAGATCAGGATCACCAGCATGACGTCGATCATCGGAACCAGGTTGATCTCCGGCTCCTCGCGGATGCGGCCGCGCTGGAAGTTCATCGCGCCCCTGGGGACGCGCCGCCCGCGCCGTCATGCGCGCGGTCGCCGTGGATGATGTCCACCAGCTTGGCGGCGGCCTGCTCCATGTCCACCACCAGGCCGTCCACCTTGTTGCGGAAATGGCGGTGGAAGATCAGCGCCGGAATGGCGATGGCGATGCCGAACGCGGTGTTGTAGAGCGCGATCGAGATGCCGTGCGCGAGCTGTTGCGGGTTGGTGCCGGTCGGGCCCTGCGAGCCGAAGATCTCGATCATGCCGATCACGGTGCCGAACAGCCCCAGCAGCGGCGAGGCGGTGGCGATGGTGCCCAGCGTCGTCAGGAAGCGCTCCAGGTCATGCGCCACGGCGCGGCCGGCCTCGTCGATGGCCTCTTTCATCACGTGGCGGGGGCTGCCATGGTTGCGCAGGCCGGCGGCGAGCACTTCGCCCAGCGGGGAATCCTTGGCCAGCTTGTCCACCACCTCCGGCGAGACGCCCTGGCGCTGGTAGACGCTGACGACCTGGTCGAGCAGCGTCGGCGGGACGATCTTCGCCGCGCGCAGCGAGATGGAGCGCTCGATGATCAGGGCAACGGCGATGACCGAAGCGAGAAGCAAAGGCCAGATGGGCCAGCCTGCGGCCTGGATGATGGCAAACAACTTGATTTCCCGGTCGTTTTGGGTGCGCGCACTTTAGCCCCTGCACCGCGCTGCGGCAAGTTTGGCGGCGTCGCTTCACGACGTCGCCCTGGGCTTCGGGCGGATGGACAGGACGATATCCACAAAAGCTGTGAGTAAGGTTGTGGATATCCTTCCGATCGCGCTCCGTTACAGGCAAGGGAGGGTCCGAAAGTCGGGTGCGATTAATAATTCAGCAACGATTTCTGCTTACCCATCAACGCGTTACGGATAAGAATCGGGCTCCGCGCAGAGTCCCTCCGTGGCGCGGGGGCGCCGCGCCGCCCGTGTGGATTAGTAGTATCGTCCGCGCTGCCCATGGAGCCCGGCCCGTCGAACGACTTTGCGAAGGGAAATGCGCCCGCTGCGCACGGAAATGCGCCCATCCTGAGCATTTCGCAGCTCGTCCGCAGCGCGCGCGACCTGCTCGAACACCGCTTTCCCCTGCAATGGATCGGGGGCGAGATTTCCAACCTGCGCCCGGCAGCGTCCGGCCACCTTTACTTCGTCCTCAAGGACGAGCAGGCGCAGGTGGACTGCGTCATGTTCCGCAGCCGCGCCGCCGCGCTGGGCTGGGAGCCGAAGGATGGCCTCAAAGTCGAGGCGCGCGCGCTGGTGACCCTGTACGAGCCGCGCGGCCGCTTCCAGCTGACCGTGGAAGCCATGCGCCGGGCCGGGCTGGGGCCGCTGAACGAGCGCTTCCTCAAGCTGAAGGCGAAGCTGCAGGCCGAGGGCCTGTTCGACCAGGACGCCAAGCGCGACATCCCGTCCCATCCGGGGCGGATCGGCGTCGTCACGTCGCTCGCCGCCGCCGCGCTGCGCGATGTCCTCACCACGTTGCGGCGCCGCAATCCCTCCCTTCCAGTCATCGTCTACCCGGTGCCGGTGCAGGGCGACGGTGCGGCCGCGAAGATCGCGCAGATGCTGGCCACGGCAAGCGAGCGCGCCGAATGCGACGTACTGCTGCTGGTGCGTGGCGGCGGCTCGATCGAGGACCTGTGGCCGTTCAACGAGGAAGCGGTGGCGCGGGCGATCCGCGCCAGCGCCATCCCGGTGGTGGTCGGCGTCGGCCACGAGACTGACTTCACCATCGCCGATTTCGCCGCCGACCAGCGCGCGCCGACGCCGACCGCGGCGGCCGAATTGGTGAGCCCATCGCGGACGGAACTGCTGGCCAGGGTGGCGGAACTCGGCTGGCGCGCCACGCGCGAGGCGCGGCGGCGCATCGAATACGCGGTCCAGTCGGTGGACGCCCTGGCCCGGCGGCTGGTGCATCCGGCGGAGAAGCTGCGCGGCTCGCGGCAGCTGGTGGGCCAGCTCGCGGCGCGGCTCGCTTCGCTGATGGGGCACCAGTTCGAGTTGCACCGCTACCGGCTGCGCGACACCCCGCAGCGGCTGTCGTCGCTGCTGGCGCGGCGCATGGAAATCGCCGCTTCGCGGCTCGCCATGCTGCGCGCCGGCCTCGGCAGCCTGGACCCGACCGCGGTGCTGGCGCGCGGCTACTCGATCACTCGCCTGGCGGACGGCACGGTGGTGACCCGCTCGTCGGCCGTCCGCGAGGGCGACCGCCTGACGACGACGCTGGCGAAGGGCTCGATCGAGAGCGAGGTCCGGCGCCGGGGTTGAGCGCTCGATGTAACCGATCGGTTACATCGGCTTCCGCCTATAATGCCCCGCTGCATGGGCAACCGCCTCTCGAAGATCACCACCCGCACCGGCGACCGGGGCGAGACCGGCCTCGGCGACGGCACGCGCGTGCCCAAGGACGCGGCCCGCGTCCAGGCCATGGGCGACATCGACGAGCTCAACTCCGCGCTCGGCGTCCTGCTCGCGGAGAGAATGCCGAAGGCCATCCGCGACGCGCTGCTCCAGGTACAGCACGACCTGTTCGACCTCGGCGGCGAGGTCTGCATCCCGGGGCACCAGATGGTCGGCGAACCGCACGTCGAGCGCCTGGAGAAACTGACGCAGTCGAACAATGCCGGCCTCGCGCCGCTGAAAGAGTTCATCCTCCCCGGCGGCACCCGCGCCGCGGCGATGGCCCACCTCGCCCGCACCATCTGCAGGCGCGCGGAACGCAACCTTGTCGCGCTGGGCCGCAGGGAAGACGTGGGCGGCCCGGCCCGCCGCTATCTCAATCGGCTGTCGGACCTGTTGTTCGTGCTCGGGCGGAAACTCAACCAGTCCGCCGGCCGCGGCGACGTGCTCTGGCGCCACGAGCGCGGAACCAGCGGCAGGCGCGGCAAGAAAACCTGAGCGGCCCGCGCCGCGTTGGTTAGAATTCCGCAATGCCACCACGCAAGGGTCCGCGCCCGCCCGCCGTCAAGGCGCTCGTCTTCGACGTCTTCGGCACCGTCGTGGACTGGCGCGGCTCCCTCATCCGGGAAGGCCGGCGCCTGGGCAAGCGCAAGAACCTCAAGGTCGACTGGGCAGCCTTCGCCGACGCCTGGCGCGCCGGCTACAAGCCCGCCATGGCGCGCGTGCGCTCCGGCGACCTGCCCTGGACCACGATCGACCGCCTGCACCGCATGATCCTCGACGACCTGTTGAAGCAGTTCGGCGTCCGTGGCCTGTCGGAAGCGGAGAAGTTCGAGTTCAACCGCGCCTGGCACCGGCTCGCGCCCTGGCCCGACGCCCGGGACGGCCTCGCGCGCCTGAAGCGGCGCCACGTGATCGCCACGCTGTCCAACGGCAATGTCGCGCTGCTCGTGAACATGGCGAAGAACGTCGGCCTGCCCTGGGACACGGTGATCTCGGCCGAGTTGTTCCACCACTACAAGCCGGACCCCGAGGCCTACCTCGGGACCGCCGCGCTGCTCGACCTCGCGCCGGCGGATGTGATGCTGGTCGCGGCGCACAAGGACGACCTGCGCGCGGCGGCGGCCTGCGGGTTGAAGACCGGCTTCGTCCCGCGACCCCTTGAGAAAGGGCCGACGTCGGAGCCCGACACGAAGCCCGAGCGCGATTTCACCGTGAACGCGAAGGACTTCGTGGACCTGGCGCGGAAACTGGGCGCATGACCGACGGCGCCGCAGCCGGGGGCACGCCGAGCCGCCACCGCGTCCTGATCGTGGACGACGAGGAGTCCATGCGCCTGCTGCTGGCGCACATCGTCAGCAACGACCTGCAGGTGGACGTGACGCTGGCCGGGACCTGCGAGCAGGCGCTGAAGCTGGCGGGCAATTACGCCTACGACGCCATCCTGCTCGACCTGCTGATGCCGGGCATCGGCGGCATCAAGGTGCTGGACGAGATCCGCACCTCCTCCCCCAACACCACCACGCCGGTGATCATCGTCTCGGTGATGTCGGACCCGGACACCAGGAACCGCTGCATCGCGGGCGGCGCCACCGCCTACGTGGTGAAACCGGTGGAACGCAAGTCTCTGGTGGCGACGGTGCGCTCGCAGATCGAATCGCGCCGGAAACCGAAATTGTCGAGCAACTGAGGCAAGGAATAGGACATGGCGGACATCAGCATCGAGAACGTGGAAGCCCTGGGCAAGCCCCTGGGCCAGTATTCGCACATGACGCGGGTGCGCAACGCGAAGGACACGCTCTACATCGCCGGCATGCTGGCGCCGGGCGATACGTTCGACGCGCAGTGCAGCGGCTGCTTCGAGCAGGTGGGCAAGGCGCTGAAGGCGGCGGGTGGCGGCTGGGCCAACGTGGCGCAGTTCACCACCTACCTGGTGCACTCCCAGGACATCCCGAAGTTCATGGCCTGGCGGCTGCGCGAGTTCCCGAAGCTGTTCCCGGACGGCAAGTACCCGCCCAACACCCTGCTCGTGATCGACCGCCTCGTCCAGGAGCAGTTCGTGGTCGAGGTTCAGACCATCGCAGCGTTCTAGGCGCTGCGATCCTTCATGCAGCGTTCTAGGCGCTGCGATCCTTCATGCGGCGTTCTAGGCGCTGCGATCCTTAACGGCGTGCTCTAGTCCGGCTTCGCGCCGGAGCGCTTCACCAGTTCGGCGTAGGTCTTCTGCTCCGCGGCGACGAACGCGGTGAACTGGTCCGGCGTGCGGATCGCCGGCTGCTCGGAGCCCATGGCGCGCAGGCGATCCCGGACATCGGGCGTCGCCATCGCCTTGAGGATCTCGGCGTTGAGCCGCTCCACCACCGGCTGCGGCGTCCTGCCCGGGGCCATGACGCCCCACCAGGTGGTCATGTCGAAGCCCTTCAGGCCGGACTCGTCCAGCGTCGGCAGCTCGGGCAGGAAGCCCGAGCGCGCCTTGGTGGTGACCGCCAGCGCGCGCACCTTGCCCGAGCGCACGTTGCCCAGCGCGCTCGCCAGGTTGTCGAACATCAGGTGCACCCGGCCTGCCATGAGGTCGATCACCGCCGGCGCCGCGCCCTTGTAGGGGATGTGGACCATGAAGGTGCCGGTCATGCCCTTGAACAATTCCCCGGCCAGGTGTCCGGTGGAGCCGGTCGAGCCGGAGGCGAAGTCCAGCCGCCCGGGGCGCGATCTGGCCAGCGCAACCAGCTCGCCGACGCTCTTCGCCGGCAGGTCCAGGTTCACGATCAGGATATTGGGCACCTGCACCATCAGCGCGACATGGCGGAAGTCGCGGATCGGGTCGTAGGGCACGCTGCCCATCAGGGTGGGGTTGATGGCGTGGGTGGCGATGGCGCCGACCACGACGGTGTAGCCGTCGGGCGCGCTCTTGGCGACGTAGTCCACGCCCAGGTTGCCGCCGGCGCCGGGCCGGTTCTCCACCACCACCGGCTGCCCCAGGGACTCCTGGAGCTTCGCCGCGATCAGGCGCGCCGAGATGTCGATCGGGCCACCGGCCGCGTAGGGCGCGACGATGCGGACCGGGCGCGAGGGCCAGGCCTGGGCCGCCGCGAGGCCCGAGGCGACCGAGAGAGCCAGGAACAGTGCGAGACGCTTCATCGAATCTCCTCTCCAAATGAAAAGGGCGCGCCGCGGCGCGCCCTCGAAAACACGCCCCGGCCCTACTTCTGCTCGTCCCCGGCGAAAGCCTCTTCGCGCTTGGACCGCAACGAGGGCAGCGCGATGACCACCAGCAGCACGATCGAGATGATCAGGAAGGTGGCGCTGATCGGCTTCTGGAAGAACACCAGCGGGTCGCCGCGCGACAGCAGCATCGCCCGGCGCAGGTTCTCCTCCATCAAGGGCCCCAGGATGAAGCCCAGGATCATCGGCGCCGGCTCGCAGGCCAGCTTGGCGCAGATATAGCCCAGCACGCCGAAGAAGGCCATGATCAGGACGTCGAACGGGTTGTTCGACAGGCTGAACACGCCGATGCACATGAAGGTCAGGATCGCCGGGTACAGGATGCGGTAGGGCACCGTCAGCAGCTTGATCCAGATGCCGATCATGGGCAGGTTGAGCACCACCAGCATCAGGTTGCCGATCCACATCGAGGCGATCATTCCCCAGAACAGCTGCGGCCGCTCGGTCATCACCTGCGGTCCGGGGGCGATGCCCTGGATCATCATGGCGCCGATCATCAGCGCCATCACCGCGTTGCCCGGGATGCCCAGCGTGAGCAGCGGGATGAACGAGGTCTGCGCCCCGGCGTTGTTGGCCGATTCCGGCCCGGCCACGCCCTCGATGGCGCCCTGGCCGAACTCATGCGCGTACTTCGAGACCTTCTTTTCCACCGTGTAGGCGGCGAACGAGGCAAGCAGCGCGCCGCCCCCCGGCAGGATGCCCAGCGCGGAGCCAATGACGGTGCCCCGCAGGATGGAGGGCGTCATGCGCCTGAAGTCCTCCCTGGTCGGCATCAGGCTGCCCACCTTGCTGGTAAACACCTCGCGCTTGTCCGTCTGCTCCAGGTTGACGATGATTTCCGCCAGGCCGAACATGCCCATGGCCACCACGACGAAGCCAATGCCGTCGGCCAGTTCGGACACGCCGAAGGCGAAGCGCAGCACGCCGGAGTTGACATCCGTACCAACGAGGCCCAGCAGGAGCCCCAGCAGCACCATGGCGATCGCCTTGATGAGCGAGCCGTGCGCGAGCACCGTCGCCGCCACCAGGCCCAGCACCATCAGGGAGAAATACTCGGAGGGGCCGAACTTGAGCGCCACTTCCGCGAGCGGGGGAGCGAACAGCGCCACGATGACGGTGGCGAAGGTGCCGGCGAAGAACGAGCCGATCGCCGCCGTCGCCAGCGCGGGCCCGGCCCTGCCCCGGCGCGCCATCTGGTAGCCGTCCAGGCACGTGACCACCGATGAGGACTCGCCCGGCAGGTTGACCAGGATCGCAGTGGTGGAGCCGCCGTACTGCGCGCCGTAGTAGATGCCGGCGAGCATGATGAGCGCGCCGATCGGGTCGAGGTTGAACGTGATCGGCAGCAGCATCGCGATGGTCGCCACCGGGCCGACGCCGGGCAGCACCCCGATCAGCGTGCCCAGCACCACGCCGAGCAGGCACATCATGAGGTTGAAGGGCGACAGCGCGACGCCGAAGCCAAGGGCGAGGTTCGAGAAGATTTCCATCATCGCCCCTTAGTAGTAGGCCGCCGGCCAGACCTGGAACGGCAGCGTCAGGCCGTACACGAACACGACGACCGAGAAGATGGAGAGCACGACCGCGAGGATGGCGACCTCCTTGAACTTGTATTCATGCCCGCCCAGCGCCGCGACGAACACCAGCAGGATCGTGGCCAGGACCAGCCCGAGGGGCTTGAGCAGGTAGGCGAACACCATGCCGCAGGCGAGGATCAGGATCAACGGCTTGGTCTTGGGCCGGAACATGAACGACAGCACCGCGAGCAGCACCGAGGCGGCCAGCATGCCGTAGTCGCCGTTCTTGAACACCACCTTGCTGCCGTAGCCCAGCGCGCCGAACACCACCACGCCGAGGACGAACTCGGAAATGCCGAAGGCCATGTTGGCCTTCATCGTCTCGGGCGGCAGCTTCGAGAAGAAGGCGCGCAGGAATACGATGAAGCCGAGGACCGCCAGCAGGCCGCCCAGCATGGTCGGGAAGTACGCGGGCCCCATCCGGACCGCGGTACCCATCTGGTAGTTCAGGCTGGCGATGATGACCGCGGCGAGGCCGAAGCCCATGAACATGAGGCCGGCCCAGAAATCCTTCTCGTTCTTGATCTGCATTCTCCCCCTCCAAAATGCGTCCGCTCATTCCTCAGAGCGGCGGAAAGTGTAGCATGATGCCAAAGCGAGATAGCGTGATGGAGCGACTCGTTCCCCCCATGAATCGCCGGCACTTTTGCGGTGCGTTTGCCGCTCTGATTTTCCCGCTGGCCGGCTGCGGCGACAGGCCCAAGCTGTCCCGGCTGGCGTCGGATGCGGTGGTGCTCGCCTTCGGCGACAGCCTCACCTTCGGCACCGGCGCGAGCGAAGCGGAAAGCTACCCGGCGCAGCTGGCCGCGCTGATCGGCCGCACCGTGGTGCGCGCCGGCGTCCCCGGCGAGGTCAGCGCCACCGGCCTGGCGCGCCTGCCCGCGGCGATCGAGGAACACGAACCCCGCCTGCTCCTGCTGTGCCACGGCGGCAACGACTTCCTGCAGCGCCGCTCGAAGTCCGCGGCGGCGGCGAACGTGCGCGGGATGATTCGCTTGGCGAAGGACAAGGGCATGGACGCGGTGCTGATCGGAACCCCGGAACCCGGCATCACGGTTTCGCCGCCGGAGTTCTACGAGGAGATCGCGGCGTCGTTCCGCATCCCCTACGAGGGCGACGTACTGGGCAAGGTCCTCAAGGACAGCAGCCTGAAGGCGGACCAGGTGCATCCGAACGCGCGCGGCTACCGCGTCATCGCGGAGAAGATCGCCGACCTTCTGAAAAAGTCCGGCGCAGTCTGAATCGCGTCAGGTAGCTGTCAGGTTGTCAGGTTCCGGGCCGGCGGCGCAGCCGGGCCACGTCGTCCGGCCGGTCCACGTCCCAGAGCGTCCGCAGTTCGGTCCAGGTCCAGCCCAGCCGCGCAAGGCGCGCGCGCGTCTCGGAGAGAACCCTCGGTCCACCCCAGGGCATGCCTTCGAACAACGCCGAGGACGCCCGCTTCAGGCCGATCAGCGGATAGCCGCCGTCTTCGGCTGGCGCGAGGACGACGTCGATGCCTGCCCGCAGCGCGGCAAACGCGGCGCGAATGTCCGCCGGGCGAAGCGCGGGACAGTCCGAACCGATCAGGACCGCCGCATCCGCGCGCTCCAGCGCGACCTCGAGCGCGCCGTGCATCCGCGCGCCAAGATCGCCGCCGACCTGCTTCCTCAGGCGTATGCCATGCCGGCGCGCCAGCGCGCGGAACAGGGGATGGCCGGAATGCGGTGCGCAATGCAGCTCCACCACCCCGCACCGCGCCGCCCGTGCCGTAGCCACGGCGCGCGCCAGCAGTTGCGCATGCAGGCGGGCCGCGCCGGCGGCGCCCAGCATGGACACCAACCGGGATTTCACGCGGCCCGGCCGGGGCGCGCGGGCGAAAACGATCAGCATGGGGTCAGTCGGCGCGCGCGTAGCGCCGCGCCAGGTCCTCGGGGTCCGCGCCCATCGCGTAGGCGAGGCGCAGCCGCCACATGTGCACGATCGTGCACATTGCCCCCTGCGCGTCCCAGCGGCGCCCCGAGGTCGTCGCGCGCTCGCGCAGGCAGGCCGGCGCGCCTTGGCGCTTCATCGCCTTGCAGAAGGCGATGTCCTCCATGAGCGCGATCTCGGGAAAGCCGGGGAAGTCGGCGCGGCGCACGAAGAGCACCTGGTCCCCGGTGGCGATGCCGGTCAGGCGCGAGCGCCAGTTCATGCAGAACGCGACCATCCCAAGCAGCCGCGAGCGGCCGTCAATGCGCACGTCGAAGCGCCCCCACAGTCTCGCACCCAGCGCGGCCGACACCATCTGGTCCGCATCCGGCGGCAGCCGGGTGTCGGCATGCAGGAACAGCAGCGCCTCCCCGGAGGCCTGCGCCGCGCCCGCGTTCATCTGCCGCGCGCGGCCGCGCGGCGCGGCGATCACCTTGTCCGCGAAGGGCGCCGCGAGCGCGGGCGTGCCGTCCGCGCTGCCGCCGTCGGCCAGGATCACTTCGTGGCCGCGCGCGCGCAGCGGCGCCAGCGCCGCCAGCGTCGCGGCGATGCCGGAAGCCTCGTCCAGCGCCGGCACGATGATCGAGAGCTTCACTTCCCGGCGTCGTTGATCGACCAGTCGTAATCGAGGAACGAGACCGGCGCCTTGCCCTCGGCGACCCGCTTCTGCTGTGCCGCATCGTCGCTCAGCAGCTTCGCGTATTTTGCGAAATACTGCTCACGCGACTGAATGCCCTGGTAGCCGCTGGTCCAGTCCTCCTTGAACCAATCGAAGATCTTCGACACTTCCAGCCTGCCCTGCGCGCCGACGCGGTTGCGCGAGCGGTCGGAGAGGAAGCGCACCGCCTGCTCCTCCAGCTGCGCCTCGAGGCGCTCCGCGACGAAGGCCTCCTCGCGCAGCATCGGACAGCCGATGGACGCGCAATTGACCGCGAAATGCACCCGCGGCTCGTCGTAGCTGCCCGGCTTGCGCAGGATCTCGTGCTCGATCTGGTCCAGGTAGGATTCGCGCCCCAGCAGGCGGAAGAACTTGCGCTTCCAGCGGTTGCTGAACAGGTCGCTGCCGATGTCCTTGATGGACTTCACCGGGTAGTGCTCCAGGATCAGCTCGACGGTGAACGCGTTGTAGGCGTTGATCAGGAACGCCATCTGCCGCGGCTTCGGCCAGCCCTGGAACCCGGCCTCGGTCACGGCGGAAAGGGCGCCCAGGTAGGCCTTCAGCGCGGCGCGATCCTTCGCGAACTCGGCGTAGCGGACCTGCGAAGCGCTGGACCCGGGCAGCAGGACGACGTGCTTCTTCAGCAGCGCGTCCCAGGCCTTGTGCGAATGGTCGAACCCCTGCGCCAGCGCCGTGCCGGCGCAAAACGCGAGCAGCGCGGCAAGCCATTTCATGCTCATCCCCTCATCCAGGCGTGGAATTTCTCGACCCTGCGCAGCAGGCCTCGCGGCGCGTGCGCCTTCTTCCACACGCCCGCGGCGTACTTGTTGGCCTCGGCCAGCGTCGGGTAGATGTGGATGGTGCCGAGGATCTTGTTCAGGCCGAAGCCATGGCGCATGGCGGCG
>CXWL01014035.1_pt1 | contig 11479 bp, 8 predicted proteins | sample 590931 | NCBI WGS metagenome assembly CXWL01 (sample SAMEA3498368, study PRJEB10139) | groundwater metagenome | biome: water well; material: biofilm material | place: Germany | collected 2015-04-27 | reverse complement strand
TTCAGCGCTTCAGGGCGATGGATTCAAGACCTTGAAAGAAGGCGAACCGGTTGAGTTTGACATTGTGCAAGGAGCCAAGGGGCCGCAGGCTGCCAACGTGTTGAAGGCGGAGCTCTCAGCGTAGGAACCGGTAGAGAACGTCATGTGAGGGGCGTGTTTTTCTTCAGGGAAAACACGCCTCTTTTGTTTCTGCCATTTTCTGGACAAAACCTATTGACACTGTTAGCGTTTACCTATTCTTCTTCATAGAGGTCTGTCTTGGCCGTTGATCGGACAAAAGTTCTGCAGAGCGCGCAGTTGTTGGCGGCCAAAGGCCAGTACGATGCTGCGATTGCTGAGTGGCGGAAACTGGCCGGAGAAGCCCCGAACGACGGCAGCATCCACAACTCAATCGGAGATCTCCATCTCAAACGCAACGCCGTGCCCGAAGCGATCACGGCATTCCTGCAAGCGGCGGCCGGTTTCCGGTCGGAAGGCGCGACGCTCAAGGCCATTGCGACGTATAAGAAAGTTCTCAAGGTCGATCCCACCCGGTACGAAGTCTATCGCCACCTCGGTGATCTCAATGCTGAACGTGGACTATTGAGTAGTGCGGTCCAGGACTATCTCACGCTGGGCAAGTATTACCTCAAGGAGCGGAAAGGCAAAGAGGCGCTGGAGGTCTATAAGAAAATTGTCAGCCAGGATCCGTCGAACCTCGATGCCCAACAGCGCGTCGCAGAGCTGTGTCTCCAGGAAAATCTTCAGGACGAAGCGACCAAGGTCTATCTGCAACTCGGACGAGAGCGATCGGCGCAGGGCCGCTATGACGAGGCGAAGGATGCCTATCTCGCGGTGCTACGGATCGATCCGAAGAACAATGAAGCCGCCCAGTTTGTCGAGAGTGCGCAGAAGGGCGGGGCTGTTCCGGGGAAACCCGCCGCGTCCGGGGGGCCGGCCCCCATGACGAGCCGATTGTCGGAGCCGCTGGATCTGCTTGCTGAAGCGACGCGCCGGATGGATGAGAATCAGTATGCCGGGGCTGAAGCGATTCTCAACCAGTTGCTGACGCGGGAACCGGGGAATCCGCAGGTGTGCCAATTACTCGCCCGGCTGCATTTGCAGCGTGGCGATGTGCAGGTGGCGTTGGGGGAGTATCGCTTTCTGGCCGGAGCCGCGCTCCGCGCACAAGACTACCCATTAGCCGAAGCGCTCGTCTCAGAATTTCTGACCGCAGAACCAAACTCGGTGCCACTCATTGAGTTATCGGCCGAGCTGTTCGAGGAAAAAGGCAATCCGGCTGCGGCTGCCGAGCAGTATGCAAAGGCGGTGGAGCTGTTATTGCTGCATCCTGAACCAGGGATGGAAAGTTTGCACGAAGAGCTCTTTGAGAAAGTGAAAGTCCTGGCCCCGGACTCGGACCTGGTCACACGCTTGACCGCGCTCATGGGGGGGGAGGCTCCGGCCGAATCCGCTGGTGCTGCCGAACCGGTCGTGCAGGCCGTGGCAGAACCGGTCGTTCCCGATCCGGAGCCGGTTCCATCGACGCCGGTGGTCAAGGCTCCGGAATTTACGCTGGCCGGAGCTGCTCCGGATGATCATCTGTTCGCCGTCCGGTCCGCCAAGCCGGTCGAGGCATGGGATCTTCCTGTGAACGAAGTCGTTCCGGCCTTCGGCGCGGCGGCGAGTGCGATCGAACCGGCAGCGGAAGAAGCGGTATCAGTAGAGGCGGGCGTGGCGGCGGCCGATCATCAGCCGTCTCCGGGCGCCTGGCTGACGAAGCCGCCGGAGGAAGCGTCCCTGAGCATTGAGCCCGTCACCGTCGAACCGGTCGCGATGCAGCCAGGCCCGGCCGAGCCTGCGCAAGCGGAAGCTCCGGCAGCGGTCCCCGATTATGAGGCCCATTACACTTTGGGGGTCGCCTACAAGAACATGGGGCTGTATGAAGACGCGATGGCCGAGTTTCATGTATCCAAGTCAGCCGATTCTTTCTACCTGGATTCCTGTCTGATGACCGCGCTGTGTCTCAAGGACCAGCGTGAATATGGACCGGCGATTCACGGATTGGAAGCGGTGTTGGCGGATCCCCGCTGCCAGGGAGCGAAGGGGCAGGCCGTCCGTTACGAGTTGGGGATGTTGTATGAAGCCGAGTCGCAATGGGAGCAGGCGGTCAGCACCTACCAGCTGATTCCGTCGTTCCATGATGTGCCGCAACGGCTGGAGTCACTTCGAGGAAAGACACACGTCGCCCAGAAAGAGTTTCGTCTCGCCAGCTAGTCCTGCCGGTTGACCGGATTCAGCGGAGTCCGTCCTCCGAGTACCGCCGCAATATTCTCCACGCAGAGCATTCCCATCTTGATGCGCACTTGTTGCGTGGCTGATCCCAAATGGGGCAGTAGCACGACATTCGAGAGTTGTTCCAACCCCGACAGAATCACCGGTTCCTGCTCATAGACATCCAAGCCGGCTCCGGCAATCCTGCCTTGTTGTAAGGCAGCGAGGAGGGCGGCTTCGTCGATGACCGGGCCGCGGGATGTGTTGATGAGAAAGGCTGTGGATTTCATCATGGCCAGCTCGCGCGATCCAATGAGATGGCGCGTCGTATCCGATAATGGGACGTGCAACGAAATGAAGTCGGCCTGCGTGAGTACTTCCTCCAATGGCCGGTGAGTCCAGGTGGTGACACCGGGTGGAGGGGAACAGGGCCGGCGGCTGGTATAGAGCACCGGCATGCGAAACCCCTGCGCGCGTAATGCGACGGCCTGACCGATCCGCCCCATGCCGATGATGCCGAGAGTCTTTCCGGTCGCATCGGTTCCCAGCATTTGAGTCGGTGCCCAGCCGGGCCATTGTCCGGAACGAGACCATCGATCGCCTTCCACCACACGCCTGGCCACTGTCAGCAGTAACGCCCAGGTCAGATCCGCCGTGGCATCTGTCAAAACATCCGGTGTATTCGTCACCACGATCCCGCGTCGCGTAGCGGCAGCTACGTCGATGTTGTTGTACCCCACCGCATAGTTCGCCACGATCTTCAGGCGCGGCGCGGCGGCGAGTAGCTCGTCGGAGATCGGATCAGCCAGCGTGCAGATCACGGCGTCGGCTTGCGCGAATCCCCGCCGCTGATCATCGCCGGTGGGAATCTGGTTGCCCACCGGTTCGGACACGAAGGTATAGCGTTCACGCAGAATGGCCATAACCGGTTCAGGGAGCAGGCGTGTGATGTAGAGGGTCGGATGTACCATGGAATGTTCCGATCCGTATTCTAGGGGATCAACGAGCCGGTCAACAAGGTGTTGAGTCGGTCCTCTTGTTCTGATTGTCCGAGCCGTCTAGAATGCCCCACGCTTGAACTATGACTGCGCCAACTCTCATTCTTCCAGACCGTTCCCGCGCCATCGCGGCTGATCTTCGCGCTCAACTCGGTTCCGAGAAAGTCAAAGACGATTTCCCCACGAAGACGGCCTATGCCGTCGATGCCAGCATTTACCGCATGGTGCCGCAGGCCGTGGTGCTGGTGGAGTCCGAAGACGACATCGCCAAGACCATCCGCTATGCCGTGTCTCGCGGCATTCCTCTCACGCCGCGCGCAGCCGGGACGAATCTCACCGGATCGGCCGTCGGGAGCGGGATCATTCTCGATGTCTCGCGGTTGAACCGGATTCTTGAAGTGAATCGCGAGGAACGCTGGGCGCGGGTGCAGCCGGGCATCGTCCTGGCGGAATTGAATAAACAGCTGGCCCGGCAGGGGCTCTTGTTCGGACCCGATCCCTCCAGTGGCGATATGTGCAAGCTGGGCGGGATGCTGGCGAATAACTCATCCGGGCCGCATACGCTCTGCTACGGGTCGGTGAAAGACAATGTCCATCGGCTCCGGTTGTGTTTGGAATCGGGAACGTGGCTGGAGGCGAAATCCTATGCGCTGAACGATCCAAACCTGGAGCGGCTCCTGTCGACGATCCCGGCTCTGCGGGACGTGCTGGTTCTGGCTCAGTCCCATGCGGACCTCATCAGCGGCAAGCGCCCGACGGTGAGCAAGAACAGCTGCGGCTATAACCTGTTCGGTTTGGTCGACGGGCTGGCGCAGGGGCAGTTCGATCTCCCGAAGTTGTTTGTCGGGAGTGAAGGTACGCTGGGTGTGATGAGCGAAGCCACGCTCCGCCTGGTCGAGAAACCGAAAGCGACGCTCACGGCATTGATTCATTTCCGGCATCTAGAGGATGTGGGGGCGGCGGTGCCGCTGCTGCTGGCTTTGCAGCCGAGCGCGCTCGAAGTCATGGATGCCAACACCCTCGATCTGATCGGTCGCGCCAAACACGGCATTCCCGCCGATGCGGCGGCCACGCTGCTGGCTGAACTCGATGCCGACTCGCTCGCGGTGAATCTGCATGAGCGGGCGGAGCAGATGGCCGCCGCCTGCCGGCCGTTCCGACTCGCGGCCGATCTCACGCTCGCCTTTGATCCTGAGCAGCGTGAGCAATTGTGGAAGGCGCGCAAAGCGCTGTATCCCACGCTCTATCGATTCGATCCGCGCAAGAAGCCGATCAATTTTGTGGATGATGTGGTGGTGCGGGCGGAGCGGATCAGCGAACTGATTCACTATCTGGAAGAGTACTTTGCCGGGCAGAAGGTACCGGTCGCGATCTTCGGTCACATCGGGAACGGGAACGCGCATATCGTGCCGCTGCTCGACGTGAACGACCGCCAGGATTTCGACAAGATGGTCCTGGCCTATCGGGAGATTCATTCGACGGTCCTGGACCGGTTTGGCGGCTCCATCTGCGGGGAACATGGCGACGGGCGTATTCGCGCCGAGTATGTCAGGAAGATGTTCGGCGAGGAATTATACGGGTTGTTTGTCGACGTGAAGCGGGCCTTCGACCCCGGCAACGTGCTGAATCCCGGCATCAAGATCAGTGAGGCCTCGTTCACCGAGCATATCGATTACACCAGGCTCTCAAAGTCCTGCGCGACCTGCGCGAAGTGCAACGCGGTCTGCCCGGTCTACGATGTCTTTCAGTCGGAGGACATGAGTTCGCGCGGCTGGTTCGAGATCGTGACGTCGAAGGACTACAGCTATCTCAACTCCAAGCGGGTGGTCGAGGCCTGCGTGAATTGCAAATCCTGCCGGACTGCGTGCCCGGCGGGGGTCGATGTGTCCGACCTGATTCTGAAAAAGCGGGCGGAGCACCCCAACCGCCTGACCGGCTGGATATTTCGCTGGCAGGCGCGGGGACAGTCGTTCGAGCCGTTCCTGAAGTTTCTGGGCCGCACGCAAGGCTTGTGGGATCGGCCGGTTGTCAGGCGCATCATGGAGCGGGGTGCCGCACTGGTGCTCAAGGCCCTTGCGCCGACGGCGCGATTGCCACAGGAGCTACTGCTGCCGCGCATCGCGCCTCGACAACTGCGGGAGCGGCACGCCTCGTTGATCCCGAAGCCTGGTGCTCAGCCCGCGCCGGGCGGCGTCGCCTATTTCCATGGCTGCGCCGCGAACTATTTCGATGATGGAGTCGGAGACGCTGTCATCGGGGTGTTGCGGAAGCATGGCGTCGAGCCGGTTCTGCCGCCGCAACGCTGTTCCGGCACGCCGGTCCAGACGTACGGGCATCAGGACCTGACCCGTGAAGGGGCTCGATTCAATATGCAGTCCTTTGCCTCCTACGACACGATCGTGACCGGTTGCGCCTCCTGTACGCTGATGTTGAAGGACTATCCCACGCTCTTCCCCGACGGCGATGAGCGGCGCCAGGCGGAAACTCTGGCGAAGAAGGTCGTGCATATCGCCGAGTTCGTGGCACGCTCGCCGGAGCATCCGCCCATGGCGCAGGCCGCGTCGCGCACCAAGTGTGTCACGTACCATTCCTCTTGCCATTTGCGGGCCGCCGGGGTGACGAAAGAGCCGCGCAAGATTCTGGCGTCGTTGCCCGGTCTGAACTATGCGGAGATGCCCGATGCCGATCGCTGCGCCGGGGGCGCCGGGACGTTCATCGTGAAGGACTATGACACCTCGCAGAAAATCATGGCGCGCAAAACCAGAGCCGTCGAGCAGGTCGGCGCGGAGGTCGTCGCGACCAGTTGTCCCGCCTGTATGATTCAGCTCAAGCATGGCTTGCGGGAGCGGGCCGAGGTGAAGCATGTGGCGCAATTACTGAACGAGGCCTATGAGGCAGCGGAGCAGCATAAAGGAACACCCCGTTCATGAAGTTGCGAAAAGTCGATTGGCTGTTTGTGGCCTTTGTCGTCGTGGTGGTCGTAGGGGTCTCGCTGCTGCCGACGCCGAAAGACCGGAATCCGGTCATTCCCCGGAATGCCGAGCATCAGGCCGTTACAGTTGAGAAAAACTGTACGACGTGCCATCAGCCCGGCGCCGACAAGCCGCTGCCGGACCGGCACCCCAGGCGGCAGGATTGCTTTCGTTGTCACGCACGGTGAGCCGGTTGAGGTGGGTGTCGGCCCCGGGTCGTCAGGGCCGATGTCGTCGGCCGAGATATGCTATAAGCCATAGGCGTAACCTGTGCGCTGCAAAGGACGAGGAACTATGGTGACCGTATTGGTGTTTGGCAGAGTCATCCAGGAAGCCGTCGGGGAAAACGAATTCTCCATCGAGTCGGCGGAGCCGACAACGGTGAGAAAGTTGATTGAAGCGAACGCCGAATCCCTTGGACCGCTCCTTCGATTTATCGACAGCCGCGAAGCCCTCATTTCTGTGAACAAGAAGGTCGGCACAGAAGATACGGTGGTAAAGGACGGCGACACGGTAAAAGTGTCGTTTCAGTCCCGCATGTCGTACGACGGCACGAGAGACATTCCGACATAGCGGACGAGGCCTGAGAACGGGTGCTCTACAGCCGCGTCGGTTGACGGCGGGCGGATTTTTATCGAAAGGATATGATGATGACCAAAACGTCGTGCATGATCGGGATTGCGTTGAGCGTTGTGTTGATTGCCGGAAACGGGCTGGCGGCGGAGCCGGCCGATATCGAAAAGTTTGTGAAGGCGCGTATTGAGATCGGCGAGATGATGACGAACTATTTCAAAGGCGGGGAGCAGTACGGCCAGGGACAGCGGCCATCCCCTGAACAAATGAAAGAAATGGGCGCCGATATCAATACGAAGCTCGGCGTGCTGTTATCGAAGCACGGTCTGACGATCGAGGACTATCGCGGGCGGAGCAAGGATGTCTTTGCCGATGAAGCCGGAGTGAAAAGCTTTCTCGCGGCGCATCCCGATCTGAAGACCAGATACGAAGCCCTTCCTCTGGACCGGATGGGCCGCGGCGGCAGCACGGGCCGCGGATATTAGCCGGCGGTTGAATAGGGATATTCGGCAGGAAGCCGTCCGTTATTACGAGCCTGGCGCTTGAAGAGCCGTTCTTGCTTCGGCGATCGGCACTTCCCGCCAGGCGCCGGGCGGCAGGTCGCCGACCTCGAAGGGCCCGAATTGAATACGACGCAGCCGGATCACTTCATGCCCCAGCGCTTTGAAGAGCCGCCGGATCTCCCGGTTTTTCCCTTCTGTCAGCGTCACATCGAGATGGGATTCCCGTCCTGAGCGTTTCTGAACCGTGACGCTCTCGCAATGCAACAGTTCCCCTTCGTCCGTGAGGCCCGCGAGGCTGGCCAGGCGGGTCTCTTCGGTGACTTCTCCGCGGACGGTAACCAGATAGCGGCGCGCGATCCGGTTGGCCGGATTGGTGAGAAAGCTGGAGAGGGTCGTGTCGTTGGTCAGCAGGAGCAGTCCGCTGGTGGCTTGATCTAATCGCCCGACCGCGTGGAGCGTCTGCAACTCCTCCGGAAGCACATCGAAAATCGTTGTCCGGCCCTTCTCATCCTGACGCGTGGTCACCACACTCTTGGGCTTGTGAAAGAGGACGAAGCGTTGCGTGCTTTGCTGAACCGGCTGGTCGTCGAGTAACACGCTGTCGCCAGGCCACGCGACCCAGGTATCCGCGGTCCGTACCACGCGTTGATTTACGCGAACCCGTCCGGTACGAATCCATTCCTGCGCGAGGCTCCGGCTGGCCAAGCCCAGTTTTGAAAACAGACGGTCCAGAGTCACGCGCTTCTTCTCATCCGATGCCGGTTGTGCAGCAGGAACGGAGGGCGCCTGTAACGACTGCGCCGGAGTTGGTCTGCCTGATTGTGCGGGTTTTCTGTGCATGGTCTGTGACTCGGGCCGTCGCTGGTCTTCCGGTAGTCTAGCTGGCTTGGCTGATCGGCTCAAGGGCGTGCTGTAGAGGCTGTCAATGCCTACGTGTTGCGGGAGGGTTCGAGGGACGCTGTGCTTCGGTAGTTGATCGTGAGACGGCTGTGGTGGTTGCCGGTGAGTTCGATGGTGATCATGCCGTCAGGCGTATCCCATCTGGCGGCGTAACGGAGGTGACCCATCTGCACGGCGATGCCCCAATAGTCGGGGAGCGGCTGATAGAGATCGTTGGTCCAGACGGTTCGATCCTCACCGGGTTGCCCGTACTGTTCAGTCAGGGATGTCTTGAGCGCGTGGTAATAATCGATGAACTCGTTCAATCCGTTGACCGGTCTCTGTAAAAGAATATACTGCCCGGCGATCAAGTATCCTTCACGAAAATCGTAGCCTTCCAATACGCCATGATCGGCAAAATACCCGGCCACCACGAGCGCTTCCCGTTCGTCCCGCTCGATGTCTCCGTTCACCTGGTTGCGAAGGATGCCGGGGCTCGATCCCCAATGCTGCTGCAATCGATTGAGAAACGTCATGATCTGTCCGTTGAGTTCCGCCTGCGCCACGACCGGATCGATGTCATCGAAAGGCACGTCGAAGGTCGGCGGCGGCAGGGTCTTGCCGGTTTCTGCGCTGAGCGAAGCCGGGAGTGCCGAGAGAATCGCTCCCAGTAGGGCGACGAGGAATCTATACATAGATGGGCACTATACGAGGAGCTGATTTGATAGGTCTATCCCGCGAACGGTGGGCATCAGGACGTCCGCCGTTTGGCCTTCGCCGTCGGCGGGGCGGTAAGGGGATCTTCCGGCCAGTGGTGCTTGGGATAGCGGCCGCGGAGTTCTTTTCGAACCTCTTGATAGGCGTTGGCCCAGAAACTGGCCAGATCTTTGGTGACCTGGACCGGGCGCTTCGCCGGCGAGAGGAGGTGCAGCATGACGGGAACTTTTCCGCCCGCCACGCGGGGAGTGTCCTGACAGCCGAAGAGCTCTTGCAGTCGCACGGCCAGCACGGGGATCTCGCCGCTCTCATAATCCACCCGGATATTCGAGCCGCTCGGCACCGTGATGTGCGTCGGTGCGAGGCGGTCGAGTTGCCGTTGAAGATCCCAACTCAGCAGGGCGAGGAGCGGCTGATCGAGCGGCATCCGCTTCACACGATCCAATGTCGTCATGCCTTGTAAATAGGGACCGAGCCATTGCTCCAGCGTCTGCAACAGCTGTTCATCGGACAGATCCGGCCACGGTGAACCGGGGCCGTCGGTCCGTTTGAGAAATTGCACGCGCGCCTGCCATTGGCGCAGTTCCGGCGTCCAGGCGAGGCAGTTCAATCCGGCCTGGCGCACTCCCTGGAGCAAGGCGGTTGCGATCAACGCCGGCTCCGGTTTGGAGAGGTTACGCTGCGAGAGAATCAGTCCGCCTAAGCGGCGTTGGCGGAGCGCCTGGACCGCCTGCGTCTTCTCATCCCAGCTGACCGCTTCCGATTCGACAATCTGGTCCGCATAGAGGCTCTCAATTTCTGTGTGTGAAATCGGTGCGGCCAATCCGATCTTCGCCCATTGTGTGCCGCCGTCCAGCTCGGCGATGGCGAGGTACGGTTCCGCCCCGAGCGCGTCCGGTGTGGCGAAGAGAGCTCCTCGTCCATTGGCCAGCACGTAGCGCCCTTCGCTGCCTTCCTGCCGTTGCGCGATCCGATCGGGATAGGCGAGAGCCAGCAGGATACCGGCGGCATGCTGATTCCGGCCGGTATGCGCGAATGTCTTCGTTGCGCGGCGGGAGAGCTGTTGCCGCCACATGTCTGCCGTGCGGGTGACGCGATGATAGGTCCCGCGATCGACGGTGACGCCTGAGGTATGGTCGTGCTGTCCATGCAGGACATCGAGTCTGCTGCGCAGATCGGCCTGCTGCCGGCCTGCCGGTCCCCGGAGCAGGTCGCGTTCGCCCAGCAGTGCCGCGAGGTCGCAGGCCAGGTCGGTGAGGCCCAGCGGTCCGGCTTTCAGCAGCATGTGTGAGAGGCGGGGGTGCAGCGCGAGTTCGGCCATCTGTCTGCCATGGTCCGTGATGCGTCCCGATGGATTGAGGGCGCCCAAACGTATCAGCAGTTCCGATGCCAGTGAGACCGATCCCGCGGGCGGAGGGTTGAGCCAGGATAGTTCGGACGGGTCGGCGACGCCCCAGAGCGCCAATTCGAGGACGAGTGACGTGAGGTCGGCATCCAGCATTTCAGGAGGCCGGCGGGCGGCCAGAGATGCCTGTTCCCGCTCAGTCCAGAGCCGGTAGCAGACGCCCGGCTCTAATCGCCCGGCCCGCCCGCGCCGTTGTTCGGCGGAGTCCTGGGTAACGCGAATCGTGTCCAACTGCGTGAGTCCGGACCGTGGATCGAAGCGCGGCACACGCAACAGACCTGCGTCGATGACGATCCGTACCCCGTCGATCGTCAAGCTGGTTTCGGCGATCGAGGTGGCCAGCACGATTTTTCTCGTGCCCGGAAGGGCCGGGGCGATGGCGGCGTCCTGCGCGTCCTGCGGCAGATCGCCGTGGAGCGGCGCGATGTGAATGGTCGATTCCAGATTCGCATCGAGCAACTGCCGTTCGACGCGCCGGATTTCGGCCATGCCCGGCAGAAAGACGAGCAGACTGCCCTGATCCCGTGCCAGCGCGCGGCGAATGATCTTCGTGACGGCGGTATCGAGATGACCTGTGAGGGGTTCATCCAGATACCTGGTCTCGACCGGAAACATCCGCCCTTCGCAGGTGATGATCGGTGCCCCGCCCAGCAGTTCGCTGACCGGTCCGCAATCCAACGTGGCCGACATGACGAGCAGGCGCAAGTCGGGACGGAAGAGCCGCTGCGATTCGAGGCAGAGCGCCAGGCCGGTGTCGGCCTGAAGGCTGCGTTCATGAAACTCGTCGAAGAGGACGGCGCCATAATCACTGAGGGAAGGGTCCTGTTGGAGCAATCGGGTCAGAATCCCTTCGGTCACAACCTCAATGCGGGTCTTGGGACTGATCTTTGTGTCGAGCCGCATGCGATAGCCGACCCTGTCGCCGGGACACTCGTTGAGCGTGGCCGCCATGCGATGGGCGGCGGCTCTGGCGGCGAGGCGCCGGGGCTCCAGCATGAGGAGCTTTCTGCCCTGAAGCCAGGGGGCCTCCAGCAGAGCCAACGGCACGCGGGTAGTCTTTCCGGCGCCCGGTGGGGCGGTCAGGAGCCCGTTGGGGGACCGGATGAGCGCTTGGCGGAGGTCCGAAAGGACATCTTCTATTGGGAGCCGAGACATGATAGGGTGCAACCTCACGTGGAG
>CXWL01129545.1_pt1 | contig 11480 bp, 9 predicted proteins | sample 590931 | NCBI WGS metagenome assembly CXWL01 (sample SAMEA3498368, study PRJEB10139) | groundwater metagenome | biome: water well; material: biofilm material | place: Germany | collected 2015-04-27 | reverse complement strand
TCGCCGGGCTTGTCGGCCACGGCGCCGGCATCGACGAACACCACGCTCTCCCATTCGGTGAGCTTGTTGTTGTAGACGAAGGGGCGCTGCCATTCGACGCTCGCCACGCCGAGGTAGCGGCCGGCCACGGTCTGGCCGTCGGCGCGCACGGTGCCGATCTGCTTGTAGCTGTAGCCGCGCACGGTGGTGTCGCCGCCCGTGAGGAACATCAGCGTGGACGGGATCTGCGCGGAGTCTTTCGCCGAAACCGCGCCGGCCTCGAGGCGCAGCTGCAGCCGGCTGCGGCGGGCGCGCGCTTCGGTGTCGTCGGCCGAGCCGATCGGCAAAATTCCCAGCCCGCGCACATAGGTGCGGGTGAAGGGCGTCTGCTCGCCCGTGAGCGTGTAGCCGGCCGCGAGTTCGAGCGCGAGCGCGTAGCCGCGCGTGGGGGCCGAGTTGTTGTCGAAGTAGCGCCCGGTCCAGCCCCAGTTGGCGGTGACCGCCGAGGCCGAAGGCGGCGCGTCGACGCCGCGGTTCTGCGCGTAGTCGTACTGCAGGAAGTAGCTGCGGTCGATGTGGTCGCTGGACTTGTTGCGCCCGCCGCGCAGCCGCCCGCTGTCGACGATGTAGCTGCCCGCTTCCTCGCGCTTGAGTTCGGCGCCGGAGAACCAGCGCCAGCCCTTGTCGTCGGGAATCGCGTTCCACTCGGTGCCCAGCGACTTGATGTCGTTGTCCACCGAGAGCCGCGAGACCGCGCGCCAACCCAGCAGCGGAATCTGGTTGTGGATGTGGTCGATCGACAGGCGCGGGCCGTTGTCGGTGGTGAAGCCTGCCCCCAGCACCACCTTCTGCAGCGGCGCCTCGCGCAACTGCGCGATGACGGGTGCGGCCAGCGGGTTGCCGCTTTCGGTGTCGAGCGTGAGGAANNCTTCTGCTGGTCGTAGTCGGTGCCGCTGGGCAGGCGTGCGATGCGGCGCGCGCCGTCGGGGTCGTAGCGCGAAAGGCCCCGCAGCACGAGCGGGCCGAACTTGTAGGCGGGGCCCGACTGGTAGGTGACGCTCAGGCGCGCCTCGCTGCGGTCGGCATCGACCTCGGCGCGGCTCACCTCGATGTTGCCGGTGGGGAAGCGCTTGGCCGTGAGGCTGCGCAGCGCGGTGGTCTTGGCGTCGTCCCAGGCCTGCTGGGTGAAGGGCAGGCCTGCGCGCAGGGCCCAGCCGGTGCGGATCGAGTCGCGCTGCGCCTCGGCCGCGGCGTCGTCGGCAATGGCGCCGGCATAGCTGATCTGCACGTTGCTCACCTTGGTGGCCTCGCCGGGCGCGACGGTGATGACGATCTCGCGCGGGGCCTTGGTGCTCTCGGGTGTCTCGTTGAGTTCGAGCGTCAGCGTGGGGGTGAAGTAGCCGAGGGTGCCGAGCAGTTCGCGCGCATTGGCTTCGGCGGCGACCATGAGGCGGGAGATTTCNNCCGCCTCAGGCCCGCGCACGTCGACGGTGAAGGCGTCGCGCTTGTCGGCTTTCTTCTCGTCCTTGCTGTCCTTTGCGGCTGTGCTGTCGGCATCGCCGCTACGGACCAGGCCCGCGACGGGCTTGCCCTCCGTGCTTTCTTTTTTCGGCAGCAAGCTGCAGCCTTGCAAAAGCAGGACGCCACAAAAAAGCAAAGCCGGCCACCACGCCGGCGAAGAAACGGATACCACCCTGACCATGGGCAGATTCTGACAGCAAGATTTGGCGGTTCCTGAAGCTTCCGGATACAGGTCGCGCTGTCCTGCGGATGCGCGACTGGTGTCCTACTCACGCATTACTTGGACAGCATGCGCATCGCGTCTTCCAGGCCGCGCAGCGTGAGCGGGTACATGCGGTTGGACATCAGCTGCTGCATCACCGCGATGCTCTGCCTGTATTGCCACACGCCCTGGGGCTCGGGGTTGATCCACGCGAACTTCGGGAAGGTGTGCGTCAGGCGCTGGATCCACTCGGCGCCGGCCTCTTCGTTGTTGTATTCGACGCTGCCGCCGGGCTGCAGGATCTCGTAGGGGCTCATGGTCGCGTCGCCGACGAAGATGAGCTTGTAGTCCTTGTTGTACTTGCGCAGGATGTCCCAGGTCGCGAACTTCTCGGAGAAGCGGCGCTTGTTGTTCTTCCACATGAAGTCGTAGACGCAGTTGTGGAAGTAATAGAACTCCAGGTGCTTGAACTCGGTCTTCACGGCCGAGAACAATTCTTCGACGCGCTGGATGTGCTCGTCCATCGTGCCGCCCACGTCCATCAAGAGCAGCACCTTGACGTTGTTGTGGCGCTCGGGCCGCATCTTGATGTCGAGGTAGCCGGCGTTGGCCGCGGTCGAGTGGATGGTGTTGTCGAGGTCGAGCTCTTCCTCGTGGCCTTCGCGCGCGAACTTGCGAAGGCGCCGCAGCGCCACCTTGATGTTGCGCGTGCCCAGCTCCTGCGTGTCGTCGTAGTCCTTGTAGGCGCGCTGGTCCCACACCTTCACCGCGCTCTTGTTCTTGCCCGCGCCGCCGATGCGGATGCCCTGCGGGTTGTAGCCGCCGTTGCCGAAGGGCGAGGTGCCGCCGGTGCCGATCCATTTGCTGCCGCCCTCGTGGCGCTCCTTCTGTTCCTCGAAGCGCTTCTTGAGCGTTTCCATGAGCTCGTCCCAGCCCATCTTCTCGATCTTGGCTTTCTCTTCGGCGGTGAACTCGCGCTCCAGCGTCTTCTTGAGCCAATCGAGCGGCACTTCCTTCGTGAAGTCGGTGAGCATCTCCACGCCCTTGAAGTAGGCGGCGAAGGCGCGGTCGAACTTGTCGTAGTGCTTCTCGTCCTTCACGAGCGCGGTGCGCGAGAGGTAATAGAAGTCGTCGATGCCATAGGCGCCGTCGGAGTTGGGCCCCACCACGTCGGCCTTCAGCGCCTCGAGCAGCGTGAGGTATTCCTTGACGGACACCGGCAGCTTGGCCGAGCGCAGGGTGTAGAAGAAATCGATGAGCACGGGGTCGCTCCTTGTGGTTCGGTCAGTCGCGCGGCTTGTCGAGCAGGTAGAGCAACTGCGCCTTCACCTCGGGCCACTCGCCCGAGCGGAGGCTGTACATGACGGTGTCGCGGATGGTGCCGTCGCGGCGCATCACGTGGCCGCGGATCACGCCGTCTTTCTTCGCACCGAGGCGCTCGATGGCGCGTTGCGAGGCGAAGTTGAAGTTGTCGGTGCGCCAGCCCACCACGTTGCAGCCGAGCGTGTCGAACGCATGCGTGAGCATCAGGAGCTTGCAGGTGGTGTTGACGTGGGTGCGCTGGCAGCGCGCCGCGTACCAGGTGTAGCCAATCTCGACGCGCTTCACGCCCGGCAGGATGTCGTGGAAGCTGGTGCTGCCGAGCACGGTGCCGGTGGCGGCTTCGGTCACGGCAAAGGCGAAGCGGTCGGGCGTCTGGAGCGCGGTCTCGATGTAGGCACGGGTGTTCTCGGGCTCGGGCACGGAGGTGACGCGCAGCTTCCAGAGCTCGCCATCGGCGGCCGCGGCGCGCAGGCCCTCTTCATGGTCGAGCGACAGCGGCACCAGCGCGATGTCGCGGGCCTTCAGCGTGACAGGTTCGACGAACGCCATCTCAAACACCTCTGAATTTCAGCTTCTCGGATTGCCGTACTTGCGCACATACCAGGCGCGTGCGATCTGCACCCCACCACCGCCACCAAGGCCGATCAGGAGGATGCCGAAGATCTCCTTGTTGCCGTAGCCGCCGGCACCGAAGGCGTCCAGGCCCAGCAGCAGCCCGACCCAGCGGCCGAGCAGCGCACCCGCGACGAACAGCACCGCCTGGGCCACGCCCAGCTTGAGCAGTTGGCTGGTGGAATGCGGCCGCGGAGATTCGCTCATCGGTTGTTGCGCTGCATGAAGACCAGCTTCTCGAAGAGCGTCACGTCCTGCTCGTTCTTGAGCAGCGCGCCCACCAGCGGCGGCACGGCGACCTTGTCGTCCTTGCTCTGCAGCGCTTCGAGGGGGATGTCTTCGGCGACCAGCAGCTTGAGCCAGTCGAGCAGCTCGGAGGTCGAGGGCTTCTTCTTCAGGCCCGGCAGGTTGCGCACGTCGTAGAAGGTCTTCATCGCGGCCGTGAGCAGCTCTTGCTTGAGGCCCGGGAAGTGCACGGCGACGATGTGCTTCATCGTCTCGGCATCGGGGAACTTGATGTAGTGGAAGAAGCAGCGGCGAAGGAACGCGTCGGGCAGCTCCTTCTCGTTGTTGGAGGTGATGAACACCACCGGCCGGTGCTTGGCGCGGATGAGTTCGCGCGTCTCGTAGCAGTAGAACTCCATGCGGTCGATTTCGCGCAGCAGGTCGTTCGGGAATTCGATGTCGGCCTTGTCGATCTCGTCGATGAGAAGGGCCACCGGCTCGTCGGCCGTGAAGGCCTGCCACAGCACGCCCTTGACGATGTAGTTCTGGATGTCCTTCACCCGCTCGCCGCCGTCCACGTCGGACAGTTGCGAATCGCGCAGGCGGCTCACCGCGTCGTATTCNNGAATTTCATGAGTGAACGAGAAGCGAGGTGGAAAGGCGGGGTGGAGAAAAGAACACACTCGACGCGCATCGCACAGCCTCTTGGGCAGCTCTGCGGGGTTCCCGGAGGACCCTTGCATATAATCGAATGTTGATTCGAAAAACTGTATCTCCACGAGATTGTGCGCGCAAAATGAACAAGCTGTTGACCACGATGTTTGCCCTTGCTGTCGCTTGCGTGACGCTCTCGGCACAAGCCCAACAAGTCACTGGCAAGGCCCAGGACGGGGCAAAGAAGGTTCAGATGTGCGTGGGCTGCCACGGCATCATTGGCTACCAGGCCAGCTTCCCTGAAATCCACAAGGTGCCGATGATCGCGGGCCAGAGCGCCACCTACATCGTCTCCGCGCTCACCCAGTACAAGGCCGGCGACCGCAAGCACCCCACCATGCGCGCCATTGCCGATTCGCTCTCCGAGCAGGACATCGCCGACGTGGCCGCCTACTACAGCCAGTTGGGCGTGAAGGAAGGCGATGCACCGCCCGCCGCGCTCGCCAAGGCCATGCCCGAGAACATCACCGCGCTGGTCGGCCGCAACGGCCCTGACAACAGCTGCACCAAGTGCCACGGCGCCAACTTCAACACCCCGAACGACGGCACCGTGCCCAAGCTGGCCGGCCAGCACGCCGACTACCTCTTCGTGGCGCTCAAGTCGTACCGAGTCAAGAACAACGCCCACCTCGGCCGCTCGAACGCGGTGATGGCCGGCCAGGTCGAACCCAAGAAGTTCACCAATGCCGAACTCAAGACGCTGGCCAGCTACATCAGCTCGGTGCCCGGCGAACTGAAGACGGTGCCCGAGTCGCGCATCCATCACGCAGCGCAGTAAGCCCGCTTCAGCGCTTCGTGTTTCTCCCAACAAAAAGCCCGCGCGATGCGGGCTTTTTGTTGGGGATTTCCCTGAGGTCAGACGTCGAAGAATGCCGTCTCGTCCGCGCCCTGCATGCGGATGTCGATGCGGTAGCTCACCGCGCCGCCTTGCTCCACGCGCTNNAGCACGATCAGGTTGATGTGCGGTGCTTCGCCGGGCGCTTGTGCGCCGGGCTTGACGGTGTGGAACACGAAGCGGTTCTGCGCATCGGTACCGGTGCCCACGCGGCCGAAGGCGCGAAAGCCCAGCGCGCGCGCTTCTTCCGGCGTCTGCGGGTAGCGGCCTTCGCCGTCGGGCTGGCTGATCTCGACCAGCGCATCGCCGATCGCATTGCCGTCGCCGTCGATCACCCGGCCTTCGAGGCGGATGCGTTGGCCGGCGGCATCGGCCAGCGCCACGACGGCGTCGAAAGGCTGGTCGAAGTCGTAGCCGTATTGCGTGGCGGTGAGGCCGTAGGCGAAGTAGGGGCCCACGGTCTGGGAAGGCGTCTGGCCGAAGTCGGCTTCCTGTGCGGTCATCAATGGCATGGGGAATTCCTCTTTCAGCGGTTCTCGAACGGCGTTTCGTCGGCGCCGCGCAGCACGATGTCGAACTGGTAGCCCAGCGCGTAGCCCTCTTCGGTGATGTCGAGGCTGAAGTCGGCAATCAGGCGATTGCGGTAGCGCTCGGGCGTGCCGGTGATCATCGGGTCGTACTGCATCAGCGGGTCGCCGGGGAAGTACATCTGCGTGACCAGGCGGCTTGCAAAACTCTGGCCGAACAGCGACAGGTGGATGTGCTGCGGGCGCCAGGCGTTCGGGTGGTTGCCCCACGGATAGGCGCCGGGCTTGATGGTGAGGAAGCGGTAGCGGCCTTCGCTGTCGGTGAGGCACCGGCCCGCGCCGAGGAAGTTGGGATCGAGCGGCGCATCGTGCTGGTCGACCTTGTGCACGTAGCGCCCGGAGGCATTGGCCTGCCAGAGCTCGACCAGCGTGTTGGCGACCGGGCGGCGGCGCTCGTCGAGCACCTGGCCGGTGAGGATCATGCGTTCGCCCAGCGGCTCGCCGTTCTTGCGCGCGTTGCGCGTCAGGTCATGGTCGAACTCGCCGATGCTGTCGTGGCCATACACCGGCTGCTGCAGCTCGCCGAGCGAAGCCTTCAGCGGGATCAGCGGCTTCTGCGGGCCGCGCTTCACCGTGGACTTGTAGCCGGGGTAGACGTAGGCGGGATGGGAGTCCCAGTCGCGCGGGGTGAGCGCGGGAAGGGTGCCCTTGGTGGGGGTCGTCATGTGCGTTGTCTCCTGTCGTGGGACGAATTCTCGAGGCGCCACTTTAGAAGCGCAGTTCAATGATGTAAATTGAAGATTGCTCCAGTTTTCATAACCAACAGTCATTGAACAAGCCAGCCGATCTTCGCCAGGATTTCATCCGCAACGTGCAGTTGCGGCACCTGCGCGCCTTCGTCGCCGTGGCGCAGGAGCGCCATCTGGCGCGCGCGGCGGCGCGGCTCGCGCTGAGCCAGCCGGCGGTGTCGAAGACGCTCTCTGAACTCGAAACCATCGTGGGCACGCGCCTGGTCGATCGCAGTCAGGCCGGCCGCCGCGGCGTGCAGGGGCTCACGCCGGCCGGCGAGCAGTTGCTCGCGCATGCGTTGCGCGTGCTCGAAGCGCTCGAAGCCAGCGCCGAGGCGGTGTCGCCGACGGCCGGCGGCCGCATCGAGCGCCTTCGCATCGGCGCGCTGCCGAGCGTGGCGCCGGCGTTGTTGCCGTTGGCGCTCGCGCGGCTGCGGGCGCACTGGCCGGCCGCGCAGATCGCGGTGAAGAGCGCCGCCAACGCGGTGCTGCTCGACGAGCTGCGCGCCGGCGAGCTCGACCTGGTGGTCGGCCGCATGAGCGATCCGCGCCTGATGGCCGGCCTGAGCTTCGAGCTGCTCTACACCGAGCCACTGGTGTTCGCGGTGCGCGCGGGGCATCCGCTCGCGCTCAAGCCGGCGCCGGTGCAGGCAGTGCTCGACTATCCGCTGGTGGTCTACGGCGAGGGCACGATCCCGCGCCACAACACCGAGAGCTTTTTGTCGGCGCGCGGCCTCGTGCTGCCGACCCATGCGCTGCAGACGCTCGACGTCGGCGTGGCGAGCGCGCTGGTGGCGGTGTCGGATGCGGTCTGGATCACGCCGCTCGGTGCCGCGCGCAGTGAGTTGGCAGAAGGCCGGCTCGTGCGCTTGCGCATCGACACCGCGGGCACCGAAGAGCCGGTCGGCCTGTTGTTGCGCAGCGATGCCGAGGCGTCGTCGCTGCGCGTTGCGATGGCCGCGTTGCTGCGCGAAGGCGCCAAGCAGCAGGGCACCTTGCCGTCGCGCAGTAGGCAGAAACCCTGATCAGTCTTTCGTGGCGCGGCGCTGAACACAGGCCACGTAACCCTCGCCATCGGGCGGGCGCCCCGCGCGCTGGCTCTCCCACATCATCTGGCCGAGGCAATCCATCGCCTCGTGATGCGCATGCAGCAGCGAGCCGCGGCGCGCGGCCAGCAGCTCGACGGCCTGGCGGATGCCGCGCGGCTGGTCGATGGAGCACTGCTCGCTGATCGACAGATGCATCGACAGATGAAGGAACGGGTTCTCGCGCCCGTTCGATCCGTCGTACACGCGCGCCACCGCGGCGTCGGCATCGGCCAGGTCCTCGTGGTACTCGGGGTGCTCGTCGATCCAGCCAGCGGCGATGGTCTCGAGCGCTTCCATCGGAAGGCCCTGCCGGTGCTTGGCGTACACATCGCAGAAGAAGCGGCGCACGTCTTCCTGGGAGGGGTTGAACATATATAGATGGATAAGAAGAAGAGAGTGAAGAAAGCGCGTGGAGGAAATCGCTCCAAGGGCCATCGCGGATCGGCTTGCGCAGCACCCGGAACACGCTCGGCGTTCCGGGTACGGGGCGTTACATCGTTACGTAACGAATCGCGAAATGACCTCCTTACGCGCTGTTTCGATGTGCGGCCGCGCCGACGTTTTTCAAAAAAATTCTCATGTAAATCAACGACTTGAATCGCTTCCGGCGCCTCGTTGGCAAGGCTTGCAAAAAGCGGCACGCAAGTTGCCCCTGTACATGCATCTTTTGTCACAGAGGCTGCCATGAACGCTCCACAAGCATCGACCGTATCGACCGAAGGACTTGCCGCATCCAGCGCAGCTCCTGTGGTTCTCGCCCAAGCCACCGTCACCCCGCTAGGCAGTCCTGCCGCGATGGGTTCGACGGCTTCCGCCGCCCCTTCCGGGCCTGCCAGCATCGGGACATTGTCCAATGCTACGCCCGGCACTGCCGTGATGCGCGACGGTGTCCGCATCCCGGTGGATGGCAACCAGACCCTGATCGCGGGTGACCGCGTGATCGTTCCGCAGGACGGCCACGCCAACGTGCTGTTCCCCGGCTCGGCTTCCAACAAGGCGCCGCTGGCCGGCGTCTTCACCGGCGGCACCGATGCGACCATCGGCTCGACCAAGCTGCCCGGCGGCCTCGAACAAGTGAACGTGGATGTGGCCTCGGGTGACCTGCAGGTCACCCCGCCCGACAGCGATGCAGACGCGGCCGCCCTGGCCGTGACCAAGAAACTTGCAGGCGGCAGCGGCATTGGCCTCGGCGAATTCGCGCTGGGCGCGCTGGGTGCCGCGGCACTGGGCGCTGCGCTGAGCGGTGGTGGCGGTGGCGGCAGCAGCGGCGTGCCGTTCCTGGTTCCTGGCATCGGCGATGGCGGCGATGCGGATGCCGACGCGGATGCCGATGCCGATGCGGATGCAGACGGTGATGCCGATGCAGACGCTGATGCCGATGCAGACGCTGATGCAGACGCCGATGCCGATGCCGATGCCGATGCCGATGCAGACGCTGATGCTGATGCTGATGCTGATGCAGACGCTGATGCTGATGCTGATGCAGACGCTGATGCCGATGCCGATGCCGATGCCGATGCAGACGCTGATGCTGATGCTNNTGCAGACGCTGATGCTGATGCTGATGCCGATGCCGATGCCGATGCCGATGCCGATGCAGACGCCGATGCCGATGCCGATGCAGATGCAGATGCCGATGCCGATGCAGATGCAGATGCCGATGCCGATGCCGACGCAGACCACCTGCTCGACCCATCCGACAACCTCGTCCACGGTGCCATCGACGCGATCGACGACACCCTCGGCCTGGGCGGCGCCCTGGCACCCGTGTCCGGTGTGGTCGACGGTGTGACCGATGTGGTCGACAGCGTGCTCGCTCCGCTACTCGGTTCCGAATTCACCCCGAACGACCCCAACGAGTTCGACCCGGTGGACACCGCCGTGGGCAACATCCTCGATCCGCTGGGCGAGACGCTCAGCCCCGTCGTGGACAACATCCTGGGCGCAGGCGTGACCGATGCGCTGCTCGGCTCGCTGCTGGGCCAGGTCGACTACGTGACCGACGGCCTGAGCAACCTGCTCGGCGGTGACGGCCCGCTGGGCGGCCTGACCGCCGGCCTCGGCCTGGACGGCCTGCTGGGTGAAGACGGCCTTGTCGGCGGCCTGCTCGAGGGCGTGCTGGGCGAGGACGGCCTCGTTGGCGGCCTCTTGGGCGACGACGGCCTGATCGGCGGCCTCCTGGGCGACGACAGCCTCGTCGGCGGCCTGCTCGGCGATGACGGTGCACTGGGCGGCCTCCTGGGCAACCTGCTGGGTGACGACGGCGCCCTGGGCGGCCTGCTCGGCGAAGACGGTCTGCTCGGTGGCGTCGTGGGCGGTGTGCTCGGTGCGGACGGCCTCCTGGGCAGCCTGCTCGGCGACGACAGCGCCCTCGGTGGCCTCCTGGGCGACGACGGCCTGGTCGGCGGTCTGCTCGGCGAAGACGGCGTGCTCAGCAACCTGCTGGGTGAAGACGGTCTGGTCGGCGGCCTGCTCGGCTCCGATGGCCTCCTGGGCGGCCTGCTCGGTGAAGACGGTCTCCTGGGCGGCGTGCTGGGCGAAGGCGGCCCGCTGGGCGGCGTGCTCGGCGGCGACGGCCTGCTCGGCGGTCTCCTGGGTGATGACGGTCTCCTGGGCGGCCTGCTCGGCGACGATGGATTGGTAGGCGGCCTGCTCGGTGAAGACGGCCTCCTCGGCAGCGATGGCGTGCTCGGCGGTCTGCTCGGCAACGACGGCCTCGTGGGTGGCCTGCTCGGCGACGACGGCCTCCTTGGCGGCGTGCTGGGTGACGACGGCATCGTCGGCGGCTTGCTCGGCAATGACGGCCTGCTGGGCGGCGTGCTCGGCGACGACGGCCTGGTCGGCGGTCTGCTCGGCGGTGACGGCCTCGTGGGCGGCCTTCTCGGCGACGACGGCCTCCTCGGTGGTGTGCTGGGCGACGACGGCATCGTCGGCGGCCTGCTCGGCGACGACGGTCTGGTCGGTGGCCTGCTCGGACCGGACGGCCTGGCCGGCGGCCTGCTCGGCGACGACGGCATCGTCGGTGGCCTGATCGGCGACGACGGCCTCCTGGGCGGTCTGCTCGGCGGCATTCTGGACGGCATCGGCGGCGGCAACCCCGGCACGCCTGGCGGCCCGGCGCTCCTCGATCCGACCGACAGCATCGTGGGCGGCATCGTCGGCGGCCTGAACAACGGCGTGCTCGGCGACCTGGGCCTGGGCGACCTGCTGACCCCGGTGGTCGGCCTCACCGACAACGTCACCGACGTGGTCGACGGCCTGCTGGCTCCGATCTTCGGCGACGTGTTCACCCCGAACAACCCCAACGTCCTCGACCCGGTCGACGGCGTGGTGGACCAGGTGACGGACGGTGTGAGCGGCCTCGTGAGCCCGCTGGCCGACCAGCTGCTTGGCGCGGGAACGACCGCGGCGCTGCTGAATGCGGTGGACACGCAAGTGGACTTCCTCACCGACGGCGTGGCGAACCTGCTGGACGGCGGCCTCCTCGGCGGTGTGCTGGGTGACGACGGCCTGCTGGGCGGTCTGCTCGGCGGTGACGGTGGTTTGCTCGGTGGCGTGCTGGGTGACGACGGCCTTCTGGGCGGCGTCCTCGGTGGCGACGGCGGCCTGCTCGGCGGCATCCTCGGCGACGACGGCCTCGTAGGCGGTCTGCTCGGCGGTGACGGC
>CXWL01027895.1_pt1 | contig 11480 bp, 12 predicted proteins | sample 590931 | NCBI WGS metagenome assembly CXWL01 (sample SAMEA3498368, study PRJEB10139) | groundwater metagenome | biome: water well; material: biofilm material | place: Germany | collected 2015-04-27 | reverse complement strand
GCGGGGAAGACCACCCTCGTGCGGCACTTCAACGGGTTGTTGCAACCCGCTTGCGGGTCCGTTTTGATCGGCGATTGGGATACAAAAAAAACTTCGGTGGCAAAACTTGCTTCACGGGTTGGATATGTATTTCAGAATCCTGATGAGCAATTGTTCTCACGGGATGTATTAACTGAAATCACCTTTGGCCCGCGTAATTTGGGATATTCAAAAGAGAAGATTGATGGCTTGGTCAAACGCGCGCTGGCTCTCACTGAATTAAGTGACAAGACCGAGACCAACCCGTACGACCTTTCCCCCACCTGGCGCAAGATGGTGGCGCTGGCTTCCATCATCGCCATGGACACGCCCATCGTCATTTTCGATGAACCAACGACGGGGCAGGATGCCCTCAACGTGGCGCGGATTGCGAATGTGATTGCCGAGTTGCGGCAGGAGGGCAAGACCGTTGTCACCATTACGCACGACATTGATTTCTGCGCCGAGAATTTCGAGCGCGTGATCGCGCTTTCAAACGGACAGGTTTTGCTGGATGGTCCCGCTCGTGAAGTTTTGGGGCGGGAAGAAATCCTCGCGCAAACGTACGTGGACCCGCCGCAGTTGACTCGTTTGGGAAAAAGATTGGGATTGAAAGAGACCGTGAGAAATCAGGAAGAATTTTTGAAGGCAATTTGGTAAATAAAAAAACATGGAATGCGTATTTTGCAATCCATATTTTATTTTGCAAGCTCAAGCTACCAGAGTGGGAGACCGATTAATGAAACAAGCCAGTCCACCATGGGGGGATAAATTTGCAGGCCAACCAAGCCAACGATAATGCCGAGGATTGCGCCTGCCACAACATCAGAGAGGTAATGCACGCCCATGGCTACGCGGGCTAAAGCTACCAGCGGCGCCCAAAGCCAAAGAGCAGTAGCAAGCCAGGGCGGGGCAAGAAGCGTTCCTACAACGGCAATCAGGAAGGAGCGGGCGGCGTGTCCAGATGGGAAGGAGTGCGGGTCGGTGTTGCGATAAATCCCGCCCCATTCGCCAGCGGGTCTTTCGCGGCGGACGAGGAATTTAATCGCAAGCACCACGCCAGCCAAACCCAGAATGCCGAAGAACTCAACAACTTCCCATTGCTTCCAGGTGGGGTTGCTGAAGAACCAGCCAATGATCAGCGCGGCAGCCCAAAACCATGAGTCGCCGGAGTGGGCGAAGAAAACGGCGAGGTTGCGCAAAAAACCCGGCTTTTCAGCCACTCGCAATTGACTGGAGAGTCGGGCGTCCAATTCAAGGATGGAACGAAGACTCATTTTTTCTTTGCCTTCGTTTCTGTTTTAGGAGTCTTCTGTTTTCGACTCGTAAAATCGTCGCGCATCAATTCCAGTTGATGGGGTTTATCCACATCCATGCACGGTTCAGCCTGCGACCAGATGAGGACTCGCCCCTTGATGCCGATCCTCGCTGATGCACGTTCGACCAAACCCTGCAAAGTAAACTGGCGCGTGAATAATTGAAAGAGGGTGTCCCAGCCAATGACTGCCGCCTGGCGCAATGGACTCTTGCGGTTGCCGATGAGTTGCTCCCAGGTATCCAGGTGTTGTGTGGTTTGATTTACATGGATCACATTAATGTCTGCGCCGCATACTTCCATGTCTTTTAGTTTGGTGAAGGTGCGTTTCGATGTCGGGAAACGCGCCTCCATTACTTCCCGCGGACAAACGCCGTAGTACAGATCGTCCTTCGTTTCCATGCAGGTTTTCACCAGCCAATCCACCATGTCTGCTTTGAGGGCGGGGATGTCGGAGGAGACGAGGAGAACGTATTCGTTCTTTTTATTTAATTCAAGGGCTTTGTTCACGCCTGTAACGATGTTCGCCAACATGCGTCCCTGATTGGAGATGTAGTGCAGGGGCTTTTTGCAGGTCAGTCCGCTTTTGGGGGACAGGCCAATGATGATGACGTTATCCACTTTCTTGGCGTCGCCGAGGGCATCCAAAATCCATTGCACCATGGGCTTGCCTGCCACGTCGATCAGGGCTTTCGAGTCGCCTTTGGAATAGGCGTATAGTGGGTCACCGGGCAGCGGAATTCCGCCAGCGGTTATGATTGCATCCATACATTCTCCTTGCGCTCTGCGATTTTATATTTGGGATTTGGGATTTACGATTTTAGATTACACCATCAATCCAATACCAAATCGTCAATCGTCAATCGTCAGTCGTCAGTCGTAAATTAGTTAAGTTCCTGCAATTGAGGTTCAAAGCCAAGTTTGTCGAGGAGTTCGGTTAATTCGGGCCAGGTGAGGGGGCGTCCCTTGCCGGAGACGGCCACGAGCGCGGCTTCCATCATGTTTGTGCCGAAGGAGCGGCCTTCCAACACGGGGGTGGTTGTGATGAGGTATTTCACGCCCGCTTTTTTAAATTGGGCCACATCTTCGGGGGTGGTGGTGTTGGTGACGATCACTTTTCCCGTCAGGTCGTCGGGCATAAAGCGTTTGATGTAATGACAATCGCCCGCAATCACCGTTGCCCAGGCATAATATTTTCCCCACTTGGGTGTGCGCTTTTCCTGCTTTTCGCCTGTGGGGTAGATCCACGCGAAGGGCAGGCGGCCTGCAATGGGCATGAGCAAAGCGGCTACGGTCTTAAGCTGGCTGATCTTGTGAATGGCAATTGGAATATCCAGCCCAAACATCAGGTCGCCAAAGATGGTTTCGTAACCGGCATCTGCAAACGCCTGGGAGAGTCCCCAACGGTCCACGCCTACGGTAACAAGTACTTTGCGTCCGCGAGAGTTAATGTACTCGCCAATTTTCTGATCTAAAAATGCAGGGGCTTTATTCTCAAGTGTGTTCTTTAATCCGCCGCCATCCACCAGCGGGGTCTTTTTTACAAAACGCACGATCGGAGTCACTGAATGAAACGGGTATCGTTTTCCATCTGCTACAACCTCCAAATCGGCGCCGCCGACGCCGAAAGCATCCACTGTGCCATCGAGTTCCTTGTATTTTAGCGCGGCGGCTTCCATGTCACCGTCGGTGCCGATACGCTCGATGCTGACCTTTTCGCCAAGCAAGGTCACTTCCACAGCTTTGTCGCGTTTGGATGAACCAATGCTAATGCTCACGGCTCGTTTCATATATTTTCTCCTCTTAATGATGGGTTACTGAAAGTATACCCCCAAGTCAGATGTGTGAGAATGATGATGAAACGGGATCAGGATTCAGGTCCGCTCGGAAGCGTAAAGAAGAAAGTGGAGCCGCTTCCCGCTTCGCTCTGGACCCAGATCCTGCCTCCGTGTACTTCGACAATTCTCTTCACGAGAGTCAGCCCAATGCCCGTGCCTTCGGAAACTGCATCCAGTTTGTTGAACAGCCCGAAGACCCTGTCGTGGTGAATGGGGTCAATGCCAATGCCATTATCCCTGACAAAGAAAATCGGTTTATCATCCTCGTATCCATCGAGCCCAATCTCGATGCAGGGCGCGGGAACATTCCCCATGAATTTTGCGGCGTTATCGATCAGGTTCTGCAAGACCTCGATCAAACGCTGGCGGTCTCCATACACGGCTGGGAGGTTTTCATCAACCTGCACCCGTACGTTTTTTTCCTGCAAACGCCCATGCACGATCTCCAGCGCTTCAAGGATAAGCTCAGAAAACGGAACAAGCTGGTATGGGTTTGTCAACCGTCCCACGCGTGACAATTCAAGCAGTTCATTGAGCAGGGTTTGCATTTTATCGGTTGCATCGGCAATGCGTTGGATATCCGCTCTCAAACGGGCGATGTTTCCACTGGCGGCATCCTGTTCCAAAAAGCCAAGAAAGCCTTTGATGGTGATGAGCGGGGATTTCAGATCATGCGAAACGGTATAGGTGAAGCGTTCCAGTTCGCTGTTTTTCTCCTCCAACTCATTGATGAGTTTCTCGCGCTCGGTCTCCACCCATTTGCGCTGGCTGATGTCGCGTACCATGATGATGGTTGATTCCGAGGTAACTGCCGTTACGCGCGCCTCGAAAAACTGAACCTCCTCGCCGGGCGGCAGGCCGTATTCGAAAGCATGTACCTGCTCGGTGGCAAGGGATCGCTCGATGGCAAACATGGCTTGGTCGGCGATCATGGGCGGGAAGAGTTCCTTGATATTCCTGCCAATGAATTCGGAAGGCGGCATTAAGGGGGCTATTTCGGCGGATGCCATGAAATCCAAAAACGTTCCGTTCCTGGCAACTTCAAAGATCATATCGGGAATGGATTGCAGGATGGCGCGCTTGCGGGCTTCGGCGTTTTGCAGGTCATTCTGAGCCTGTCTTTGCTCGGTAATATCATAGAACATGGACAAGATACAGGGCTGCGTATCGATCTCGATCAACTCGTAGAAGGCGATGGCATGGCGGGGCTTATTGGTGTTGTATTCGACGAATTCGTAATTGGGGTTGAGGATGGAATGTTTTTGTGTTAGCTCGTTCACAAACCGCTGGCGTTCTTCGCTTGAATCCCACATCTCCAGTTCTTTCGCCGCCCTGCCAATGGAGGTTTTGGGGTTGTACCCGGTCATATTCCAATAAGCGGCGTTGGCATCCTGCAGGCGGCCTTTATCCATTGTTGTAATACAGATCGCCACCGGGCTGGCGTGGAAGACCTTGCGGAAGCGTTCCTCGCTTTCCTTCAAGGCCCGCTCAGACTGCCTTTGTTCCGAGATATCGTAGAACATGCAAAGAATGCACTGCTGGTCTTTGATGTTGATCAATTCGTAATACGCAATGGAGGTTTTGTGGGACTGGTCTTTTCTTTTGAATTCAACCGGCACATTTTGCAAATAGCCCTTTTCCAGCAAATCCCGCTTAAATTTGTCCCTTGCCTGAGTATCCTCCCATAAATCCAACTCCAGGGAGGTTCTTCCCAGGAGCTGTTCAAGCGGGAGGCCGCTCAGTTCCCGAAATGCCTCATTGGCTTCCAAAAACCTGCCTTCCTCCAGGGTTACGATCACAATGGCAACGTAGCTGTTGTTGAATACCTTGCGGAACAATTCCTCGCTGGAGCGCAGGGCCTGCTCCGCTGCCTTGCGTTCATTAATTTCTTTCTGTGCCTGTTCGTAGAGACGGGCATTATCGATGGCAAGCGCAGCCAGCGCGGCGAATTTCTCCATCAGGCTGATCTGTTCCTGCGTAAATTTTCGCTCCAGCTCAACATAGGAAATTGCAAGCACACCAATAACCGTATTGCCCACCTTAAGAGGCACACCCATGACCGCATTAAAACCCGCATCAACGAACTCCGGCAGACTTTTATTCCAGGTGCGATAATCTTGAACGACAAGCGGCTCTCCGCTAACCCACACATTCCCAGTTACCCCTTCATTTTTATAAGTAAGCGCCCCATTATATTTGGAGAGAACCCCATGTCCTACATCCTGCCGAAGCGCTGACCCATCTGGCAATACCAGATCAATCAAGCCATGCCGGGTATTAAGCAGGTCGCAGGCGCGCGTAAGAATGGATTCGAGTAATGGTTGAAGTTCAGAGCGGTCCAATAACCCCAGCGCTGTTTCATTCAAGGCAGTGAGATAATCCGCCTGCCTTTGTAATTTCTCCTCGCTCCGCAGGCGTTCTTTTAACTCAAGGCGGGCATCGTAGAGCGAGCGGTTTAAATTATGGATCAACAGATAGATGAGAAAGCCTGACAGGATAAAGACTGCGGTAAGGTCGCGGGCATAACTGTAGGGATCGTCCATTTGGAATATGCGCATCCCCTGCTGTTCCTGAAATGCGAAATACCAAAGCAGGGCAATGCTAAGCAGGCCAAAGAAAAGTCCCTCACGCCAGCCGAGCAAAAGGGCTGCAAGCAGGATGATCACAAGGTAGGAGATGGCCGCCACATCCCGAAGACCGTCTGAGTTCCAGGCTTGATAGGTCATGGTCAGCCATGTGGAAGTCACTAAAAACAGGCCGGCTCCGCGTACATATCCCCGGCGCAGCATGATTTGTACAATGAATATGATCAGGATCACCAGCGGTAACGTAAACATGGATGAACGACTTAACCATCCCCCGGTCAACATACGGATCAAGATAAGTGAAAAAACGATGGCGAGTGCGCTCCACCCAAAGGAATTCAGTGTTTGCGCGAGGCGGGTTTTCTCTTCGTTATCGAAGATCGGACTACTTAATAAACGGTGAAACCGATCAGGCATGTAAACGATTATATATCATGTCTGTCTCAAACAACCAGTAGTGTGCAAGCAAAAGGTATCAGGGGAGGCAGAGGGTTCGCTGGGCTGTGAAAGGCCCTCACCCTGCCCTCTCCCTCTGGGAGAGGGGGAAGTCGACACGGCGAAAAGTCTTCCTAATTGGGGTGAGGGAAAAGGGTAATCCTGACAACCTTTGCTTGCACACAACCAGTACAATAATTGGGCGGAATGTTGAACATCCCGCCCAAAGAATTAATACGGTCTTTCGAGCAGCTCGTCCAACACTTTTTTAGACGCATCATCCACAACGGTATGCTGGCTGCCCCCATGCGAATCCATCGTCACGACCACGGGAAATTCCTTCACTTCGATCACCCACATGGCTTCGGGGACGCCAAAGTCCAATTTGAAGACGCCATGTACCTTCGTCACCGTCTGCGCGAGGAAGGAGGCCGCGCCGCCAATCGCGTGGAAATAGACGCCCGGCGTTTCCTGGCAGCCTTTGAGCGTCTTTGCGCCCATGCCGCCCTTGCCGATCACGCCTTTGACGTTGAAATGCTTCATCACATCTGCCTGATATGGCTCTTCACGGATGGAGGTTGTCGGCCCAGCGGCGATAAATTTATAGTCTTTCGTATCCAGCCCGGTGACGACAGGCCCGCAGTGATAGATGATGGAACCGTTCAACAGCTTTTTCAATTCTTCGTACACTTGCAGGTCATCGCCCTGGGGCTGGCGGGTTTTCTTGATGAAAGTATCGATCATCCATTTGTGCGCTGCATCACGCCCGGTGACCATCATGCCTGAAAGCGCCACCGAATCGCCAACTTTTAGATCACGAATGGCTTCATCACTGACTGGGGTGGTTATGTGTTTCATGGTTCTCTCCTACGGATTACGTCAATCGTAAATCTCAAATCGTCAATCGTAAATGATCTCTTCACCCTTCACCGTCAACTTGCGGCGGCGATATGCCCAGCACATATAGGAAACCGATACGAAATACGAAGCGGGCAAGCGGCTTAAGCCAACGATCTTTGTATCCAGCACAGTGGTCTTGCCGCCAAAGCCCATGGGCCCAATTCCCATTTCGTTGGATTCCTTCGTCAGGCGTTCTTCAAGCTCGGCAAGTTTCGGGTCTTCGTTGCGTGTGCCCATTTCGCTGAACAACACTTCCTTGGATTTGATATAGGACGAGCCGCGGTCGCCGCCAATGGACACGCCCAAAACACCGGGCGCGCATCCCTGCCCCTGCGCTTTTTGGACTGCATCCAAAACGACTTTGCGAACGCCAGCCAGGTCACGTCCCGCGCCGAGGGAATTCTCGGGCAGGGAATACTGGCGGCCAACATTCTCGCATCCGCCGCCCTTGAGCATTAACTCGATAACGAGTTCATCACCTTCCACTTCTTCAAAATGGATATAAGGGAAATCATCGCCGCCGAGATTGTTGCCGCTGTTTTTATCGTAGATGGCATCCACGGCATTCGGTCTCATATAGGATCGTTTGGTTGCTTCTGCCATCGCGGCACGGATCTGCGCCTTGAGCTTGATCGTAGACCAGCCCAGTGGATAATGCACCTCAAAAATGGGCGTGCCCGTATCCTGACAAATGGGCGTAGAATTGGCGCGCGACAGGTCGATATTTTTCAGAATGGTTTCCAGCGCCCCGCGCGCCGCAGAGCCTGGCTCCTCCTTTTCAATGGACGCTCGCAGGCGTTTCTCCACATCGGGCGGCAGGGAACTGGATGTGCGCCGAATGAGTTCCAGAATTTCGTTGGTTATATCTCGCATGGGTATCTCCTGTGTAATGCAAACGATTCGAACGAATCAGCAATTCATTGATTCGCTGAATACTAATCCCAAAGATAAAAAAATGCCATTCAAAAATTAGCCGTTTACAATGACCCTCACCCGCATCACATACTTGTTCATCCCGCCGAAGCGATATTTACAGGACTTTCGCTTGTCATTCTCCCGAAGGACATCGGGACGATGTGAGCGGAGCGACACTTGCGCCGCGCGCCAGTGCGGTGAGAATCTCTTAGATTATCGTAGAGACCCTTCGCTGTCGCTCAGGGTGACATGCAAAACAAGAGGAGCGGAGGTTCACCGCCACCCTATCAACGTGATCGGATTATTCCAAAAAATCATCCAACACAAGAACGTCAATAAACTCCTGTAACCTGGACAATCTCTTATCGTTCGTCAAAAATGCTTTTGCGCCAAAAGAAAGGCTGGCCGCGACTTGTAACGCATCTGGCGGGGCGACATTATATTTGGCGCGCAATTGAGCGGTTGTGCGTGCAACGTTACGGTCAATATCAACAATGGACAGGTTTGGGAAATGCACCAGAAGCGCTTCGTACTCACGCACCGCTGACTCACGTCCCAATTGCCACGGGCGGACAGTGATCTCCATCAACGTGATCGTGGATGTCACCCCCTGCCACTTTCCTTTTTCAATACCGTTGATGGTGACCTGAGCCAAAGGCCCGTACCGCTCGTTATTTTCAAGGAAATAAATAAAAATGGATGTGTCCAGTCCAATGACTTTTGCTTTTGCTAATCGCTTACTGAATTCGTCCATGCGCCGCGCTCCCCGTTGAGATATTTTTGTGTATCAATGTCTTTCCAAATCTCGCTGTGCAGACCTTGCAAATAATCGGTATATCGTTTTGGTTGTGGAATCAAAATAATTACGCCGTCCTGCACATCCACAAGCAGACGATCTCCCTGTTTGATATTCAATTTCTTGCGCGCCATTTGTGGGACAGCGATTTGATATTTCGAGCTGACTTTGACAGTGGTGGTAGTCATAAAATCTCCTTGCTAGGCAAAATTGACAATTTGCTAAGCATTTTACCACGGCCTTCGCTTCGGGATAAATCCCTCCCTCAGCACATGGAAGCGCTCTGCGCTGAGTCGGCGCAGCCGACTTCCACGAACTGAGGAAGGACTTTAGTCCGCACCGACCTGTGGGCCCGAAACAAAATACCCTCTCCTTTAGGAGCCCACAGGGGAGCCCACAGGGTGCTTCGCAAAGGGACAATTCATCCACCTCAAAAGCGGACTCAATCAGGGTGAGGTCCGTCTCGCTCAAAAACTACTTTATTCGGGGAGAGGTCGCCTCATATACTCCGCCATTGATTTTAGAATCATGCCAACTGTACTGTTAACTTCTTCCCCAACGCGGATGCGGCGTGTTCCAATGTGATTAAAGTGATCGAGGCATTGTCGGGATCGAGCAAACGTTCCAGCGCGGCGCGGCTGGTCTTCATGCGGCTTGCCATTTCAGTTTTTGACAGTTTCTTTTTCTTCATTTCCTCTGCAATTTGATAGGCAATGACACGCTTGATGGCAGCAGCTTGCGCCTGCTCGTAAAGGTTTTCCTCTTTGAGAAAATCGTCAAAGTTGCTTCCAATGTGTTTTTTGTTCATGGCTTAATCCTTCTCTAAATTCCTCAAACGACGGCGGGCAGTATCCAATTCGTCCTGGGGTGTTTTTTGTGACTTTTTGACAAACCCATGCAAGAGGATCATGGTCTTATCCATAACTGTAAAAAATACCCTGGCAATTCCAGCGCTGATGTTGGAACGTACTTCCCAAAGCCCACGCTCGATCTTGCGGATCAAGGGCATTCCAAGAGGCCAGCCATATTGCGCGGTTTTGATATCCTCACCAATGGCTTGACGATCTTCTTTCGACATATCTTTCAGCCATTCCCGCACAGGCTCTTTGCCTGATTCGGTTTTGTAGAACACCACGTTAAGAATTGGCTCGCTGTCTTTGTCTTTATTCATACGGACAGTGTACCATAATTGATACGCAAGTCAAAGGTCGCCCTCCCTACGGACAGAAACAAAATGCCCTCTCCTTTTAGGAGAGGGACAAGTCAACTAGCTCATAAATCGTCTCAATCAGGGGGGCTGTCCAGCTCGAAAATTACCTTGATCAGGGGGAGGTTCCACCCACACCCTTACAACGTGGGCGGTTCCTATGATTTTATTTTTCTGGCTCTCCCGTTTTTAACGGGAAATTGGGTCAAAAGCGACCAGAACGTGCAAACGAAAGGAACTGAAATTGCGGTAGCCATAGCCGCGACGATTGAGCATTTTGATTTTCAAATTCACTCCTTCGGCAAAGCCATTGTTGAAGCGTCCATCAAAGTAATTCAAGATTTGCTCCCACCAATTTCGCAACGTGGCGACAAACGACTTCAAGGCTTTGAATGGCATGGCTTCCACTTGAGCGATCCAACGCCGCAATTGTTTTTCAGCGGCTTTGACAGTGAGGTTCTGATTGAACAAATCTCGAAAGGCTTCTTTCAGTTCGTAGCACCTTTTCAGATCAGGCGAAGCCTCCAACATGCCCGCCAATTGTTTTTCTTGTTCTTCGGTCAAGTTCTCACGGTTCTTGACCAACAGCCAGCGACAACCTTTGAGTAGTTCTCGGGTCGCTTCATCAGCGTCTTTCTGGATGATGCGCCTGGCTTTGGTCAAAGCTTCATTCAGGTTCTTCATGATGTGGAAGCGATCCACCACACGGCGTGCATTGGGTAATTTTTGTTTGGCAGCCTGTTGATAGGCGTCCCACATGTCTGAGCAGGCAAATTGGACGGCCGCACACCACTCGATTCCGCGTTCGTCCAGCCATTTCAGCAGGGTTTCCTTGTTGCGATCTTCCAAAATGTCCAAAACCAGCCCCAATTCAGGAGCCGAGATGACCAATACAAACTTGCCGTGTCCGCGATGAAGCGAAATCTCGTCAAAACAAATCGCTCTCACTTGTGGGTAGCCGCGTGTCGCAATCGTTTTTTTGCCCTATGTTCGAAGATGGCTTGCACTGCCTCTTCACTCAGGTCTTCATCCTGCGCCACCTGGCTGACGCTCTCTCGACGGACACGTTGATACACATATCGTTCATAGCGATCTGTATAACTGACGCCTGATCGTTTCCAGTCGACGCGCTCGACGAATGTCTTTTTGCAATGTTCACATTTGAACCGCCGCGCACGATACACCAGGTAACATCGTCTTTCCGCTATCGATAGGTCGCGAATCATCTGGACTTCACTCTCATCATGTACCTGATTGCTCACCCGACCACAATCTGGGCAACTCGCAACGGGAAGGGTTGAGGCAACCATCAGGTGGAGTTTTTCTTCGCCAATGAATTCGGACTGTACAACATGGAGTTTTGCTATGCCAAGCAATTTGTTGAGTAACTCGTTGTTATTCATCGGAGAGTTCCTTTCTACTCCGATGGTAGCACATCCTTTCTGCTTTTCCCGTTAATTACGGGAGAGCC
>CXWL01009538.1_pt1 | contig 11480 bp, 16 predicted proteins | sample 590931 | NCBI WGS metagenome assembly CXWL01 (sample SAMEA3498368, study PRJEB10139) | groundwater metagenome | biome: water well; material: biofilm material | place: Germany | collected 2015-04-27 | reverse complement strand
GATGAAAGCGTTGGTCAGCTCGAGCGAGGAGAATTGCTTCTTCTCCATGCCATCGAGAGCCGCAGCCAAAGTGAGAGAGGTGAGGTCGGTCATTCGGTCAGCAGTTTTTCGTAATAGATGTTGTGTGGGCTATCGGGCGGATAATCGAGAAACGCTCCGCACCGTTTGAATCCTGCGCGCTCATAGACGCGCCAGGCCGCGACGAAGCCGGGAACGGCGCCCGTCTCAAGCGCGAGACGCTGCAAGCCTTCCTGTCGCGCCAGGCTTACGATCCGGGCGACGATCTGGCTTGCGAGGCCGGTGCTACGGGCATCCGGCATCGTGTACATGCGTTTCACTTCGCCCAGGCCTTCGCCATGGCGCTTCAAAGCGCCCATGCCCATCGCTTTTCCCGACGCATCGCGCGCGATGAACACAGTCGTGTCCGGCTGCGCCATCTGGTCAACCGTCATGTGGTGCGTGAACTCGCGCGGCGTCTGATCCAGCGCCCAAGTGTTGAGCGCAGACACCAGCGCGCGCACGTCATCCGAGAGCGGCGTTTCGGTGGCGATCGTGAAGCTCACGTCGCTGACGTTTCCGGCGCGGGGGCAAGCGTGTAGCCGTCTTCGGGCCGAATCCACGTGAACTGCGCGGCGAACTCGGGTCGCTCGACGCCGTCGAAGTAGACCGTGACGGATGCGGCATCCCCCTCGGTGGTGACGCGTGAGCAAAGCTCGTTCACACCTACGAACACGCTCCAGACCGTGTTCTTGATCTGCTGATCGATTTGGGGCGGCGCCGGTTGGCCATCCATGGTGATCCGGGCTGAATAGATGACGGCGCGGTCGACATGCTCGCACACCATGGCGTCGCGCGCATAGACGGTGCTCGTTGAATAGACGATGATGAGGGGCTGGGCGTTCACGTGCAGCACCGCATCGTTGTGCACCTCGCCCGAGCCGTCAAAGCGATAGGCACTGAAAGCCGAGCACGTGCGCGCGACGGTGTTTGCGTCGTGGCACTCGACCCAACCGTCACGCGCACGTGCGAATGGATCGGTGCTTTGAGCGTGCGCGAGAGCCGGCGCGAGTGTGAGCGCGGCGGCGACGAAAATTGCGCGTAACGTCACTCAACCACCTTTGGCACGACGAAGAATCCATCCTCGGACTTCGGCGCGTTCTTCAGCACCTTCTCCGGATCACCTCCGGCAGTGACGACATCGTCGCGCATCGGCAGCGAGAGGCCCTCGACGGCGCTCGTCATCGGCTCGACGCCTTCGATGTCGACTTCGTTCAGCTGCTCGATCCAGGCCATGATGCCGTTCAGCTCATCGGCCATCGGCTTCACGCGGTCTTCGGGGAGCGCCAGGCGCGCCAGTTTGGCCACCTTGCGGACGGTTTTTTCATCGATCGACATGGGGCGGGGCTTATAGGCCCCGGCCTAGCCGTTCAAGACCCGGCCACGCTGCATTCGCCAGTCCATGTGCTTATGCCGCCATCATTGGCCTCGCTGAGCGTGAACGTGCGCTGATCGGGGGCAATATCGAGCGCCGCTGTGTACTCGGTGCGGTCATTCGTGCGCATCGTGTTGGNNCTCGGTGCGGTCATTCGTGCGCATCGTGTATCCATAGCCAGCGCGTGACGGCCGCGGTGTGAAAGTCGCGTCCTCACAACCGGTGGCGATACAGAAGCGCCCGGCATTGCTGTGCGCCGGCACTTCCAAAGAAATATAGAGCGTTGACCGCTCGCCCGGGTTCTCCCGGTTGCACCCGCCCGCCGGACATTGGAGGACATCGCCAGCGTTACACGTCAGATCGGAGCTTTGTGCAGGCACGTAAACAATCGGATCGACAGCGGGGGCGGCACAGGCCGCAAGGCCCAGCACAGCGATTAGAATAAGGGTGCGCAACATGACCTCATTGAAGACGTATGCTTGACCTCGCGCAAGCGCGCGCCGATGGGATGGGCGCGTTTTCATGCCATTGCTTGACCTCCCCGCCTTCGCCGCCGCCCTGCCAGCGCGCGCCGCCCTTGTCGGCATCGACCCGGGCGAGAAGCGGATCGGCGTGGCGGTGAGCGATACGACACGGCTGATCGCATCTTCACTGGACACGATCGCGCGGGGAAAATTCGCGGACGATGCAGCAGCAATCCTGAAGCTTTATGACGCCCGCGCGTGTGCGGGATTTGTGATTGGCCTGCCGCTCAACATGGATGGTTCGTCCGGCCCAGCCGCGCAAAGCGCGCGCGCGTTCGCGCGCAACTTACTGGCCAAGCGCGACGCGCCACTGCTGCTGTGGGACGAGCGACTTTCAACCGCCGCCGTGACGCGCACCTTGCTTGAGGGCGACGCCTCGCGCCGGCGGCGCGGCGAGGTCGTCGACAAAATGGCCGCCGCTTACATGCTCCAGGGCGCGCTCGACGCGATGCAGGAACGGCGCGTCGATGGCTGAGGTCTTCGCGGCGCTTGTCCCCACCTTCATCCTGATCACGCTGGGCTATATTGTCCGCGCTGCCCGGATCGCCACGGCCGAGCAATTCGGCATGGTCAACCGCTTCGGCTATTTTGTGCTCTACCCGGCGTTTCTGTTCACGCTGGTCTCGGGCGCGAACTTTGCTGGCGAAGACGCGCTACCGTTTCTCGGCGGACTGCTGGGCGGCTTTCTCGCCTTGGTGCTTGTCGCGCTGGCGCTGCGCTTTGTGTTTCGCGGCGACGGTCCGGCTTACACGAGCGTGTTCCAAGGCAGCGTCCGCTGGAATGGATTTGCACTACTCGCTGCAGCGACGGCACTGTTCGGGCCCGAGGGCCAACAACTAATCGGCCTTGCGTTCGGCCCGCTGGTGCTGACGCTCAACATCATCTGCGTCATCGTTCTGGCGCGCTGGGGCGCGTCAAAAGCAACATCGATGCGCGCGGTTCTTGATCAGATCATCGCCAACCCGCTCATCCTCGGCTGCGCGGCGGGCATCGTGACCAACCTCATGGGGCTTCGCGATCTGGGATATGTCAACGACGCGCTGCACTTGATCGGGCAAGCGGCAATGCCGATCGCACTCATGTGCGTTGGCGCCGGGCTTGATTTCGGCGCCCTGCGTGCGTCTCTTCCAAGAGTGACGACCGCTTCGGTGATGCGCTTGCTGCTGGCGCCGACGCTGGTTTGGGGTGCGTGCATGCTGACGGGCGCAACCCCGCTCGCCACCGCCGTCGCCGTCGGAATCGGTTCAACGCCGACGGCCGCCGCGGGTTATACGCTGGCGCGGGAAATGGGGGGCGACGCGCAACTCATGGCCGCCATCATCACGGCAACGACGCTTCTGTCGTTTATCACCATGCCGGTCGCCATTTCACTGGCGTTGCACTAGCGCTTGCGCAGCGGCTCCACCGCCTCGCTGCGACCGATCACCATGCCGGCGTCTTCCTCGAAGCCGGGATGGTTCGTCGGGTCGACCACGTAGGTCTTTTCAGTCGCGATCGGTTCAAGTGGCGCATGCGCTTCCACCGCGGCCGCTTTGCCTGCGCTCAATCCTGCAACAACCGCCGCTAGCGCGATCCCCACCGGCCGCAACGTCTGTTCTTCTTTCCTGGGGTGCGATTTCAGCATCACGCCCTCCTACCTCTCGCCCTCCAAACCCGCCGTCCCACCATTGGAACGAAACAAGTACAGCACCGAGTCCGCGTCGGCAACATGGCTGAAACGATTATCCCCGCCTTAGTGTCGCCGCGCTTGCGGCGAAGCGGCCATAGCGCTTAACAAGCGCGCATGGCTCAGCGACCGACTGGCGTGAAGAAAAACGAAGCGCGCTCCAGTCCTGTTAGATTCCGGCAGAAGCACCTCCTCGCCATCGCAGATCTGGATCGTTTCGAGGCCGAAAATCTTCTAGATCGCGCCGAGACATTCGCGCCCTTACTCGATCAGAAGATCAAGAAACTCGACACGCTGCGCGGGCGCACGCAGATCAATCTTTTCTTCGAGAATTCCACAAGGACGCAAAGCTCGTTCGAACTCGCCGGCAAGCGCATGGGCGCAGATGTCGTGAACATGAGCGTGAAGAGTTCTTCGGTGGCGAAGGGCGAGACGCTGATCGACACTGCGGCGACGCTCAACGCCATGCGGCCAGACCTGCTCGTTGTGCGCCACGGCTCCTCCGGCGCGGCCGAACTGCTCTCGCGCAAAGTGGACTGCGCCGTCATCAACGCTGGCGACGGCAAGCATGAGCATCCGACGCAAGCGTTGCTCGACGCCTTCACTATCCGTTCGCGCCTCGGCGGCTTCGAAGGTTTGACGGTCGCGATCTGCGGCGATGTCCTGCACAGCCGCGTTGCGCGTTCCAACGTTGCGCTGCTCACGCTTCTCGGTGCGCAAGTGCGCTTGATCGGCCCACCGACGCTGATGCCGCCGGGCGCGGAGAAGTGGGGCGCGAAGGTCTTTCACGACATGCGTGCGGGTCTCAAAGACGCCGACGTCGTCATGATGCTGCGCGTGCAGCGCGAGCGCATGACCGGCGGCTTCTTCCCGAGCGCGCGCGAGTTCTTCTGGTTCTATGGCCTGGACGAAGACAAGCTCCGCCACGCGAAACCTGGCGCGCTCGTCATGCACCCCGGACCGATGAACCGCGGCGTCGAGATCGACAGCGCCATCGCGGACGATCCCAACGTCTCGCTGATTGAAACGCAGGTGCGCATGGGCGTCGCTGTGCGCATGGCCGTGCTCGAAGCGTTGGCCGAGAGCGGCTCGAACGAGGAGCGCGCCTAATGTGGCTCTTCCTGCTCTGGTGGTGCGTCGACGACCACCTCGCAACCGCACTCGACGCGCCCAAGCTGGGCGATCTGCCGATCTGGGTGCCCTTCATCGTCGCCATCGCATTCTCCACGACGCTCAACGTCGCCATGAAGAGACGTTGAGCAGATCAGATGACCAAGCCGACGCTCATCACCAACGCCAAGCTGATCGACCCCGCCAAAAAAACGGTCGAAGACGGCGCGATCCTGTTCGCGGAGACGATCCTCGATATCGGCAGCGTGAGCAGCGCGCCGGATGGCGCTGAGATAATCGATGCTGACGGCGCACACGTTGCGCCCGGTTTGATCGACATGCGCGTCGTCATCGGCGAACCGGGCGCCGAGCACAAAGAGACGTTCAAGTCCGCTGGCCGCGCGGCGGCTGCAGGCGGCGTCACCACCATGGTGATGATGCCGAACACGACGCCCGTGCTCGACGATCAGAGCCTCATCGATTTCGTGCTCCGCCGCGGCATCGATCGCTCCGGCGGCGTCCGCATCCTGCCTGCAGCCGCGCTGACGCAGCACCTCGACGGCGAGCTGATGACTGAGATCGGCCTGATGGCCGAAGCCGGCGCCGTGCTCTTCACCAATGGCGACAAGCCCATCGTTTCTAGCCGCACCCTGCGCCGTGCGCTCTCCTACGCCAGCGCTTTTGGCGCGCTGATCGCGCATCGCCCGGAAGATCCGTATCTCGCCGAAGGCGGCGTCATGCACGAGGGCGAACTCGCCGCGCGCTTGGGCTTGCCCGGCATCCCCGCAGCCGCCGAAGTCATCATGGCAGAGCGTGACCTCGCGCTCGCTGAACTCACCGGTGGCAAGCTGCTACTCGACATGCTCTCATCGGCGCAAACGTTGCCGGCGCTGAAGCGCGCCAAGCAACGCGGCGTGAAAGCGTTCGCCAGCGTCAACGTCCATCACCTCGTGCTCAACGAGAACGACGTCGATGGCTATCGCACCTTTGCCAAACTCTCGCCGCCGCTGCGCGCGGAAGATGATCGCGTGGCGCTCGTTCAAGCCGTGAGCGATGGCCTGATTGATGTAATCGTCTCCGGCCACGATCCGCGTCCGGCCGAAGACAAGCGCCTCCCGTTCGAAGAAGCCGCGTTCGGCGCCGTTGGCTTGGAAACTCTCCTGCCCGGCGCGCTGACCCTGCACCACAAGGGTGACGTGCCGCTCAACACGCTCTTCCGCGCCATGACGCAGCGCCCCGCCGAACTTCTCAATCTTCCGCAGGGGCGCTTAACCAAGCACGCCCCTGCAGACATTATCCTGGTCGATCTCGGCGCACCGTTCCGGCTAGACAGGGACAGGCTGCGTTCCAAATCCAACAACTCGCCGTTTGACGAAAAGCTCCTGCAAGGCGCCGTGAAACGGACATTCATTTCAGGCAAGACCGTTTTCGGCGGCTAACTCGGAGGGACGCCCCATGCGCAAACTACTGATCGGCGCGGCGCTGCTTGCGCTCGCCGCCTGCGGCACCACCGGCACATCCGGTCCCGTCCCCGAACCGATCGGCCCCGGCGATCCGGGCCCAGGCGAAACACCGCCACCGATCCCGCTCGACGGCCCGATCATGTATTCGTGCAGCAACGGTCAGCAGATCGTCGTCGACGTCGAAGGCACGAGTGCACGCGTGCAGATCGTCGGTGGAACGTCGATGGTGCTGCCGCGCTCCAGCGACGGCTACTACACCAACGGCCGCTACGGCTTCCGCGGCGGCGGCGCCAGCGGCCAGTGGGAAGTCGGCCGCGCCGCGCCGGCCGACTGCACCGGCAGCTAAGCCAACTTTCTCTCCACAGGCGCAACCCGGCCTGATAGAGAGCCAGGGTGCTGTTGTTCTATTTCATTCTCGCCGCCGTTGGCGGCTACCTCCTGGGCTCGATTCCGTTCGGCCTCGTGCTGACGAAGGCTGCGGGGCTGGGCGACATCCGCCAAATCGGCTCCGGCAATATCGGCGCGACCAACGTTTTGCGCACGGGGCGCAAAGATCTCGCGCTGGCGACGCTTGTGCTCGACGCCGGCAAAGCCGGCATCGCGCTCTTCCTGGCGCGGCTCCTTGCCGGCAACGACACACCCTACCAGATCGAGCTTGGCCTTGTTGCGGGCTTCGCCGCGTTCATCGGCCACTGCTACCCAGCTTGGCTGCAGTTCAAAGGCGGCAAGGGCGTTGCGACCTATTTCGGTTTGCTGCTGGTTGGCATGCCGCCACTCGGTATTGTGATCGGCATCACGTGGCTGGCGGTCGCGATGATGTTCCGCATCTCGTCACTGGCGGCGCTGGTCTCGGTGACCCTGGCGCCGGTGCTGGCGCTCGTTGGCGGCTACTCGCCGGCGGAAGTCGTTTGCTTGGTCGCGTTGGCCGCGCTGATCTTCTGGCGCCATAGCGCCAACATCGCCCGCTTGCGCGCAGGCACAGAGCCGCGCATGGGCGACAAGAAAAAGGACGAGGCGCCCGTCGCCGCCGTCGCGACGCCAGCGCCTGCGCCGGTCATCGCTGAAGCCGCGCCCGAACCCACCGACCCGGAGCCGGCGCCCGAACCCAAGCCCGAAGCATGACGCGCACGCTGTCGCGTCCTGAGCTGATCGCTTGGACACGGCTGGCGCGCACGCCGCGGATTGGTCCGCTCACATTCCATCGTTTGATCGCCCGCTTCCGTACGGCATCCGCCGCACTCGAAGCGTTGCCGCGCGTTTCAAATTTGAGCGCACCTCCCGAGGACGGCGCGCACGCTGAGATCGAAGGCGTTGAAGCACTCGGCGCGCGCCTCATCGCTTGCAGCGAACCGGACTACCCGCCTTTGCTCGCACAACTCGATGCGCCGCCGCCGCTGATCGCGGTGCGCGGCGACGCAAAATGGCTGAAGCGGCGTCCAACAGTTGCGATCGTCGGCTCGCGCGAGGGGTCAGGCTCCGCCCTTTTATTTTCGGAGCGGCTAGCTGCGGATCTTGGCATCGCCGGCTACACGGTGGTCTCGGGTCTCGCGCGAGGCGTCGACGCCGCCGCCCATCGTGGCGCTCTGGCAACCGGCACCGTGGGTGTGCTCGCGGGCGGCCTCGACCACCCCTATCCGCCACAGAACCAGAAGCTGCACGACGCCATGTGCGAGCAAGGCGCAGTGATCACCGAGGCGCCGCTTGGCGCCGTCCCGCGCGCGCGTGACTTTCCGCGCCGCAACTCCATCATCTCCGGCGTGTCGCGCGCCGTCGTCATCATCGAAGCGGCGCTACGGTCTGGCTCACTCATCACTGCACGCGCGGCGGCCGACCAGGGCCGTGATGTCATGGCTGCGCCCGGTTCACCGCTCGACCCACGTGCGCGCGGTTCGAACGCGCTGATCAAGCAGGGCGCAACTTTGATTGAAGACGCCAACGACGTCATCGCCGCGCTCGGCGAAAGCACGCCGCCGCTGCGCCCGCTCTCCGCCGGCCCGCTCTTTGAAGACAGCGACGCACCAGCGCCGCCGCCTGGCTTGCCGAAGAAGATCGCGGCGTTGCTGTCGCCAACGCCCATCCATGTGAACGATCTGGCCCGCTTGGTGGAAGCGCCCGCGGGAATCGTCGCCGCGGCGCTTACCGAGCTTGAGTTAGAAGGACGCGCGGCGTCGCTGCCGGGCGGATACGCAGCGCAGGCACGAGCCGCTTTCGCGCAAGATTGAGCCGCTCAAAACTCGCGTTCGACCACATCGCGGACGGTCATAAGCGCGTCCGCGGTCTGGCTGAGGCCGGCCGCTTCCGCGAGCTTGGCGAGTTGGCCGGCGAGGTCATGGACATACTCACCGACCTCGCTCCGCGTCGGCGCCGCTTGCTCCTCCCGCCTCACGTCAGTCACGGCCGCGCCTCGCTCAATACAACTTCCCCTTGCATATAACAGCCTATGGTTGCATTTGCCAGAATTTCTGAACGAGCTGCTAACCAGCGGAACCACAAGGGAAAATTAGGCTGCCCCTCGCATAACTCCGCCTCCGAACCCATCTGGGCGCGTTGACAGCTTCGGGTCACGCCCCCAGTTTCCGGCCCGTTTTTCCGCGAAAGCCCCCCTTCAGAATGAACGTCGTCGTCGTCGAGTCCCCGGCTAAGGCCAAGACAATCAACAAGTATTTGGGCAAGGACTATACGGTCCTGGCCTCCTACGGCCATATCCGCGACCTCCCCCCCAAGGATGGCTCGGTGAAGCCGGACGACGATTTCGCCATGGCCTGGGAAATCGATCCGAAATCCTCAAAGCACGTCAAAGCCATCGCCGACGCGATGAAAAGCGCCGACCACCTCATCCTCGCAACCGACCCTGATCGCGAAGGTGAGGCCATCTCCTGGCACGTCCTGGAGGCACTGAATCAAAAGAAGGCACTGAAGGGCAAGAGCGTCCAACGCGTCACCTTTAACGCCATCACCAAACCCGCCGTCCAAGCCGCAATGGCCGCCCCGCGCGACATCGACATGGAACTTGTCGACGCCTACCTCGCCCGCCGCGCGCTCGATTATCTCGTCGGCTTCACGCTCTCGCCTGTTCTCTGGCGCAAGCTCCCGGGCTCACGCTCCGCGGGCCGTGTTCAATCCGTGGCGCTGCGCATCATTGTCGACCGCGAAGTCGAGATCGAAAAGTTCAAGCCGCAAGAATACTGGTCCGTCGACGCAACGCTCCAAAGCCTGCGCAACGAGAGCTTTACTGCCCGTCTCTCCGCGTTCGAAGGCAAGAAGCTGAAACGCCTCGACATCGAGAACCAAGCAACAGCGCACGCCGCGCGCGACGCCGTGAAGAACGGTCGCTTCACCGTCAGCGCCGTCGAAGCCAAACCCACGCGCCGCAATCCACCGCCGCCGTTCACAACGTCGACACTGCAACAAGAGGCCGCCCGCAAGCTCGGCTTCAACGCCTCGCGCACGATGCAGACCGCGCAACGGCTCTACGAAGCCGGCCACATCACCTATATGCGTACCGACGGCGTCAGCATGGACGAAGGCGCGATCCGCGAACTGCGCACCGCTATCGGCGGCCAGTTCGGCAACAATTACGTCCCCGCCGAACCGCGCAAATACGTCTCGAAGATCAAGAATGCGCAGGAAGCGCACGAAGCAATCCGCCCGACCGATCCCACGAACACGCCACAAACCCTGCATCTCGATGGCGATCAGGCGAAGCTCTACGATCTCGTCTGGAAGCGCGCTGTTGCTAGCCAAATGGAAGCGGCATCAATCGAACGCACCAGCGTCGATTTCACCGAGCCGACAGGCAAAGTCGAACTCCGCGCCACCGGCCAAGTCATTCTCTTCGACGGCTTCTTGAAGCTCTATCAGGAGGGCCGCGACGACAAGGAAGACGAAGAAAACCGCCGTCTGCCGCAATTGAAGCAAGGCGAGAGCGTCAAGGTCGATGACGTGAAGGCCGATCAGCACTTCACCGAACCGCCGCCGCGCTATTCAGAAGCCAGCCTCGTCAAGAAACTCGAAGAGCTCGGCATTGGCCGCCCATCGACGTACGCGGCGATCCTCGAAAAGCTGCGCGAACGCAACTACGTGAAGATGGACAAGAACCGCTTCATCCCGGATGACCGCGGCCGTCTTGTTATTGCATTCCTCGAAAACTTCTTCGGCAAGTACGTCGAATACGATTTCACCGCCGACCTTGAAACCCAGCTCGACCAAGTCAGCGCCGGCGAACTCAACTGGAAGAAGCTGATGCGCGACTTCTGGAAAGACTTCAACGGCGCCATCACGGACATCGGCGATCTCCGCATCACGCAAGTGCTCGACACTTTGAACGAGGTGCTTGGCCCCCACATCTTCCCGCCGCGCGAAGACGGCAAGGACGCACGCCTCTGCCCGCTCTGCAATGTCGGCCAGCTCTCGCTGCGTCTCGGCAAGTACGGCGCGTTCGTCGGCTGCTCGAATTATAACGGCGATCCGCCGTGCAAGTTCACACGGCCCCTCGCCGGCGGCGAAGACGCAGCAACCGCGATCCCGTCAGACGGATTGCCGGTTGGCGACGGCCCCAATGGCCCGATCCTGCTGAAGAGCGGCCGCTTTGGTGCGTACTTCGAAACAACAAATCCGGACGATGCGGATAAGCCGAAGCGCGCCAGCGTGCCGAAAGGCCAAGCGCCGACGGAAGTCACGCTCGAAACCGCGATCAAATTGCTGTCGCTACCGCGCGAAGTTGGCATGCACCCGAGCGAAAACGAGCTGATCGTCGCCAACATCGGCCGCTTTGGGCCGTACATCAAAATGGGCAATCTCTACGTGAACCTGCCCGGCGCTGACGACGTGCACGAAATTCAAATGAACCGCGCCGTCGCGCTGATCGAAGAGAAAAAAGCCGGCGGCGGCAAAGGCCGCTTCGGCCGCGCAGCGCCCGCGCCAATCAAAGAACTCGGCGAAAGCCCGGTGACTGGCAAACCGATCCGCGTCCTCAANNGGCCGCTACGGTCCCTACATCACGGACGGCGAAACCAACGCCAATACGCCGAAAGACAAAAAACCCGAAGACATCACCGTCGACGAAGCGCTCTCGCTCCTAGCGGCGCGCGCCGAAGCCGGCGGCGGCAAAAAGAAGAAGAAAGCGCCCGCAAAGAAGGCCGCTGCGCCGAAGAAAGAAGCCGCACCAAAGAAGGCGGCGGCGAAGAAGCCTGCCACTAAGAAGGCGCCTGCCAAAACGGGTGCGAAGAAGGCGCCGCCAAAGAAGAGTGCCAAAGCCTGACGCAGCGTCCTTCTCCTGGCTAAGT
>CXWL01106552.1_pt1 | contig 11482 bp, 12 predicted proteins | sample 590931 | NCBI WGS metagenome assembly CXWL01 (sample SAMEA3498368, study PRJEB10139) | groundwater metagenome | biome: water well; material: biofilm material | place: Germany | collected 2015-04-27 | reverse complement strand
GCGCAACCCGGCGGTGATCGCCGACAACGTGGGCGACAACGTCGGCGACTGCGCCGGCATGGCCGCCGACCTGTTCGAGACCTACGCCGTCACGCTGATCGCCACCATGGCGCTGGGCGCGCTGATGGTCGTCGCCGCGCCGATGCAGGCCGTGGTGTACCCGCTGCTGCTGGGCGGCGTGTCGATCATCGCGTCGATCATCGGCTGCTCGTTCGTGAAGGCCTCGCCGGGCATGAAGAACGTCATGCCGGCGCTCTACAAGGGCCTGGCCGTGGCCGGCCTGCTGTCGTTCATCGCCTTCATCGGCGTGACGATGCTCGTGATGCCCGACACCGCGCTGGGTGCGGGCACGCAGTGGAGGCTGATCGGCTCCTGCGCCGTCGGCCTGGTGCTGACCGCCGCTCTGGTGTGGATCACCGAGTTCTACACCGGCACGCAGTACTCGCCGGTGCGGCACATCGCGCAGGCTTCGACCACGGGTCACGGCACCAACATCATCGCCGGCCTGGGCGTGTCGATGCGCTCGACGGCCTGGCCGGTGCTGTTCGTGTGCGCGGCCATCATGGCCGCCTACGGGCTGGCCGGCCTGTACGGCATCGCCATCGCCGCCACGGCCATGCTGAGCATGGCCGGCATCGTGGTCGCGCTGGACGCCTACGGCCCGATCACCGACAACGCCGGCGGCATCGCCGAGATGTCGGAACTGCCCGCCAGCGTGCGCGACATCACCGATCCGCTCGACGCCGTGGGCAACACCACCAAGGCGGTGACCAAGGGCTACGCGATCGGCTCGGCCGGCCTGGCCGCGCTGGTGCTGTTCGCCGACTACACGCACTCGCTCGAAGGCCGCGGCATGAGCGTGAGCTTCGACCTCAGCGACCCGAAGGTGATCGTCGGCCTGTTCATCGGCGGCCTGATCCCCTACCTGTTCGGCGCGATGGCGATGGAAGCCGTCGGCCGCGCCGCCGGCTCGGTGGTCGTCGAGGTGCGTCGCCAGTTCAAGGAGATCAAGGGCATCATGGAAGGCACCGCCAAGCCCGAGTACGGCAAGGCGGTCGACATGCTGACCACGGCGGCGATCAAGGAAATGATCGTGCCGTCCCTGCTGCCCGTGGTGGTACCGGTGGTCGTCGGCATGACGCTCGGCGCGGCGGCGCTCGGTGGCCTGCTGATGGGCACCATCGTGACCGGCCTGTTCGTCGCGATCTCCATGTGCACCGGCGGCGGCGCCTGGGACAACGCCAAGAAGTACATCGAGGACGGCAACCACGGCGGCAAGGGCAGCGAAGCCCACAAGGCCGCGGTGACGGGCGACACGGTCGGCGATCCCTACAAGGACACCGCCGGTCCGGCCGTGAACCCGCTGATCAAGATCATCAACATCGTCGCGCTGCTGATCGTGCCGTTGCTGCCGATGTCGCCCAAGGCAGGCGCTGCGGCGCACGCTCCGGCACCGGCCGCCACCGCCCCGGCTGCCCCTGTCGCGGCAGCCGCCACGACGGCGAAGTTCNNACGGTGCCGAGAGCATCGCCAAGCTGGCGGTTGCCGGCAAGGCGGGCGGCAAGGCGGTCATCAGCGGCTACCACGATGCGACGGGTGACCCGGCGCAGAACGCCGAGCTGGCCAAGCAGCGTGCGATTGCCGTGCGCGATGCGCTGAAGGCAGCCGGCGTGCCGGAAGACAAGATCGAGCTGAAGAAGCCAGAGCAGATCAACGCAGGGGATGCCGCCGAGGCTCGCCGCGTCGAAGTGACTGTGCAGTAAGCCTGCCGGGCGGACGGTTCGCCCGTCCGCTCAGCGCGACAGCCAGGATCGGCTGAAGTGCACCAGATCCTGGTGCACGCTCTTGACCTGATCCAGCTCCGGCCCGGTGTTCGGGCTGCCGTTCGGCGCCCGCAGCACCAGCGCCTTGTGCACCGTGTCGGGAATGCCGCGGAAGTACGGCAGGTAGTCGTCGACGAAGGCCGCGGGGCGCAATGCCTCGATCGCATCGGCCTTCGGGCTGCGTTCGGACTCGCGGTTGCCTGTGGCGATGACTCGCTCGATGGGGAAGTCCAGGCTGCGCAGATTGTGCAGCCGGGCCGCCTCGAACCGCGCATCGAGCGCGGAGATGCACACCAGGTTGTAACCCGCCTCGCGCAGCTGATGGCAGGCCTGCACGGCGCCCTCGAGCGGCGGCACGCTCGACCAGAAGTACTCCCCGAACTCCGACTTGAAGCGCTGACGCCTGAACATGCCCAGGCGCGGCACCTTCCACCGGTCCATCGGCCAGTAGGCTTGCGGATCGCGTTCGTCCGGATAGTGGCCAAAAGCGCGTTGCCAGGCCGATGCATAGGCCAGGTGGAAATCGAGCAGAACGCCATCGGCATCCAGGGCAATCACGGGTCGGCGCATGCAGTCACTCTATCGTTTCGGCCCGAGCTTGCATTGACGTTCATGGGCCGGCTGTGCAACCGTTTACGCGGGTGTTGCGGAATGCTGGGACAATAGCGGGTTGACGGGGCGCCTACCCGGCCCCATCTCTGCGTCTTGCACTTCGGATTGACCGCGCCATGACCACACGCCGCTCCTCGCCCCCCGCCACGCCGGACGCTTCGCTGAAGCTGCGACAAACCCAGGCCGAGTACACGGCAGCCCGGCCCAGTTCCGAACCCGGCATCCGTCCGCTGATGTCGAGTTCGAAGATGTACGTCTGCCGCCGCTGCCAGGCGAACTTCAAGACCGGTGACGGCAAGCCCGACCCGCGCCTGCCCGGGCTGGGCAAGTGCAACGCCTGCCTGGCCACGGCAGCCACCACCGCCGCCTGACACGGCTGGCAAAGCAAAAAGCCCGGTACCAAGAAGGTACCGGGCTTTCACTGTTTTTGGTCGGGGTGGCGGGATTCGAACTCGCGACCCCTTGCACCCCATGCAAGTGCGCTACCAGGCTGCGCTACACCCCGACGAAGCTTTGCATTATAGGGTGAAAACAGTCACCCTCTCGAACCTCACAGCATGAGGAGCGCGCGGATCGCCAGCAACTCGCTTCTGACATCGCTCGGCGCGAGCACGGGCTTGGGATCTGCGGACCGAGCGGGCTCGGTCGGTGGCGCGTGATCCTCCAACGCCTCGGCCATGTCGATCACCTCGTCGGGTTCGTCGATCGCCTCGGCGGCATCCGCATCACGCGGGACGCCGGCATCCGACAGCCGGTTGCGTGCCCCGCTGATGGTGAAGCCCTGTTCATACAGCAACTCGCGGATGCGCCGGATCAGCAGCACTTCGTGGTGCTGGTAGTAGCGCCGGTTGCCTCGGCGCTTCATCGGCTTGAGCTGGGTGAATTCCTGCTCCCAGTACCGAAGCACATACGGCTTCACCCCGCACAAGTCGCTCACCTCACCGATGGTGAAGTACCGCTTGGCGGGGATGGCTGGGAGCGCTTTCTCCATCAAAATCAATAAGATCCCAAGAGAAAGCTAGACTTTACTCGAACTCTTCCCCCGCCGGTATGTCACCTTGCACGACTCCCTTGAGTTTGTGACTCGCGTGGAAGGTGACGACGTTGCGCGCCTTGATCGGGATCGCCTCGCCGGTGCGCGGGTTGCGGCCGGGCCGGGGCGCCTTGCGGCGGATGTTGAAGTTGCCGAAGCTGGACAGCTTGACGTCCTCGCCCGTCACCAGGGTGCCATGAATGATCTCGAAGAAGGCCTCGACCATGTCCTTCGACTCGCGCTTGTTCAGCCCGAGCCGTTCGAACAGCAGGTCGGCCAGTTCCGCCTTGGTGAGCGTCGGCGTCTCGATGGTCGGCAGGACGACCCGGTTGCGCAGCTTGTCGTTGTCGCTCATGGTCCTTCGCCTTCAGCCCCGCAGCCGCACGCCCAGGCGAGCCTGGAGCGTGGCCAGCACTTCGGCCACGGTGGCCTCGATGCGTTCGTCGGTGAGCGTGTTGTCGTTGTCCAGCAATTCCAGGCGCACGGCCAGGCTGCGCTCCCCGGCCTTCAGGTCGGGCGTGGCGGCCGCCGGCTTGTAGATGTCGAACAGGCGCGCCGAGCGGACCAGGCCGCCACGCCCGGCCCCGATGGCGTCCATCAGCGCGGCATGCGTGACCTGGTCCCCCGCCACCAGCGCGATGTCGCGGACGGCGGCCTGCTGCCGCGAAATCGTCGTGAAGGCCGGTAGATCGCGCTCCAGCAGTGCATCGAGGTCGAGTTCGAACAGGATCGGTGCCGAAGGCAGCTCGTAGCCCTGGCGCCAGCGCGGGTGCAACTCGCCGACATGCCCGATCGGCCGCCCTGCCAGTTCGACGCGCGCGCAGCGCCCCGGGTGNNCCGCCACGAAGGCGGCGCCGCGCGGTGCAAGCAGGGTTTCGACGTCGCCCTTGACGTCGAAGAAGTCGACCGCGCGCTCCTTGCTGCCCCATTGCAGGGGGTCGACCCGGCCCCAGGCCAGTCCGGACACGCGTCGCGGCTGGATCAGCCCGGCCACAGCCGTCTCGCCATCGACTGCCGATGCGTCGCGGCGGAAGACCCGTCCTGTTTCGAACACCCGCACCCGACTCGCCTTGCGGGCCAGGTTCGACTGCAGCACGGCGACCAGACTGCCCAGCAGGCTGGAGCGCATCACCGACAAGGGGCTGGCGATCGGGTTGAGCACACGGATCGGATCGGCATTGCCGGCCAGTTCATGCTCCCAGCGTTCTTCGACGAAACTGAAGTTGATCGTCTCCTGGTAGCCCAGGCCGGCCAGCACCTGGCGCAGCGCGCTCGCACTGCGTTGCGACTCGGTGTGCACGCGCGCCGTGACCGGCGCGAGCGGCGGCGTGTCGGGCAGCTGCTGGTAGCCAACCACGCGCGCCACTTCCTCGATCAGGTCTTCCTCGATCTTCAGATCGAAGCGCCACGACGGCGGCGTGACGGTCAGCGCGCCCGGTTCGCTGGTGAACTGCAGGCCCAGCCGCTGCATCACGCCCTCGCACTGGGCCTGGGTGACCGGCATGCCGATCACCTTGGCCGCACGGGCCACGCGCAGGGTCACCGGGTCGGCCGCGGGCAGGCGCAGCACCTGGTCGTCCATCGGACCGGCCTCGCCGCCGCAGATGTCGATGATCAGCTGCGTGATGCGCTCGATGTGCTCGACCGTCAGCGCCGGATCGACGCCGCGCTCGAAGCGATGGCCGGCGTCGGTGGCGAAGTTGAAGCGCCGCGAGCGCCCGGCCACCGCGTCCGGCCACCAGAAGGCGGCCTCGACATAGACGTTGCGCGTCGCGTCGGACACTGCCGTGGCTTCGCCGCCCATGATGCCGGCCAGCGATTCGACGGCCTGGTCGTCGGCGATCACGCCCACCTGGCCGTCGACCTCGATGGTGCTGCCGTTCAGCAGCTCCAGCGTCTCGCCGGCCCGGCCCCAACGCACCGTCAGGCCGCCATGGATCTTGTCGAAGTCGAAGATGTGGGACGGGCGGCCGAACTCGAACATCACATAGTTGGAGATGTCCACCAGCGCCGTCACCGAGCGCTGGCCGCAGCGCGCCAGCCGATCAACCATCCAGACCGGCGTGCGCGCCGCGGGGTTCACGCCGCGCACGATGCGGCCGGAGAAGCGGCCGCACAGCTCGCTGGCTTCCACCTTCACCTTCAGCACCGCATCGTGCGACACCGGCACCGGCGGGAAGGACGGCGCCTTCAGCGGTGCGCCGGTCAGGGCCGACAGCTCGCGGGCGATGCCGTACACGCTCAGGCAATGCGCGAGATTGGGCGTGAGCTTGAGCGTGAAGATGGTGTCGTCGAGCCTGAGATGCTGGCGAATGCCCATGCCGACCGGCGCTGCGTCGTCGAGCACCAGCAGCCCGCCATGGTCGTCCGACAGCTTGAGTTCGCGCGCCGAGCAGAGCATGCCCTGGCTCTCGACACCGCGCAGCTTGCCGAGCTTGATCGCGAAGGGCTTGCCATCCTCGCTCGGCGGCAACAGCGCACCCACGAGCGCGCAGGGCACGCGGATGCCCGCGCGCACGTTCGGCGCGCCGCAGACGATCTGCAGCGTCGTGCCGGTGCCCGCATCGACCTCGCAGACATTCAGGCGGTCCGCATTCGGATGCTGCGTGACCGAGAGCACCTTGCCGACCACCACGCCGGTGAAGGGCGGCGCCGCCGGTCGCGCCTCTTCCACCTCCATGCCGGCCATCGTCAGCAGTTCGGACAGCTCGGCGGTGGGGATCGGCGGATCGCAGTACTCGCGCAGCCAGGATTCGGGAAACTGCATGGCTCTCGGATCAGTTGAATTGCGACAGGAAGCGCAGGTCGTTCTCGAAGAACAGCCGCAGGTCGTTCACGCCGTAGCGCAGCATGGTCAGGCGATCGGGCCCCATGCCGAAGGCGAAACCGATGTGGTGCTCGGGGTCGAGTCCGAAGTTGCGCACCACGTTCGGATGCACCTGTCCGGAGCCGGCCACCTCGAGCCACTGGCCCTTCAAGGGGCCGCTCGCGAAGGCGATGTCGATCTCCGCCGACGGCTCGGTGAATGGGAAGAACGAGGGTCGGAAACGCAGCGTCAAGTCGTCGGTCTCGAAGAAGCGGCGGCAGAAGTCGGTGAACACGACCTTCAGGTCCTTGAAGCTGACGTTCTCGCCGATCCACAGGCCTTCGCACTGGTGGAACATCGGCGAATGCGTGGCGTCGCTGTCGACGCGGTAGGTGCGGCCCGGCGCGATGACGCGGATCTCGGGCATGTGCTCCTTGCCGGCGTGCTTCTTGGCGTGTGCCCGCGCGTAACGCACCTGCATCGGCGAGGTGTGCGTGCGCAGGTTCAGCCAACGGCCTTCGGTGTCCTTCAGGTCGACGTAGAAGGTGTCCTGCATCGAGCGCGCCGGGTGGTTCTCCGGGCTGTTCAACGCGGTGAAGTTGTACCAATCGGTCTCGATCTCCGGGCCATCGGCCACGTCGAAGCCCATCGATCCGAAGATCGCCTCGATGCGCTCGATGGTGCGCGTGACCGGATGCAGGCCACCGCTGCCGCGCTGGCGGCCGGGCAGTGTGATGTCCAGCGACTCGGCCTTCAGCTGGGCTTCCAGCTCGGCCTGGCCGTGCGCGTTGCGACGCGCCTGGAGCAAGGCTTCGACCTGTTGCTTGGCGCCGTTGATCAGTGCGCCGCGGGCCTTCTTCTCGTCGACCGACAAGGCGCCCAGCGCCTTCAGCTGCTCGGTGATGCGCCCGGACTTGCCAAGGTAGCGCGCCTTGGCATTTTCCAGTTCGGCGGGCGTCGTCGCCTTCGCGAAGTCCGCCTTCGCATCGTCGACGAGGGGAGCGAGATCGTTCATCGCATCGGAGCCTGAGAGACTTTCAACACAAGAAAAAAGGCCGCACACGAGGTCGGCCTTGGAAAGCTGAGCCGGCACCGCCTTCGCGGTGCCGGCGCTGCAGCGACCGCGGCGCATCAGCGCCCCGGCCGTGCAGCGGTTCAAGCGAGCTGGGCCTTCACCTTCTCGACGATGCTGCCGAAACCGGCAGGATCGTTCACAGCCATGTCGGCAAGGACCTTGCGGTCGATGTCGATCTGGGCCTTCTTCAGGCCGGCCATGAACTTGCTGTAGGTGAGCCCGAGGCCCCGGCTCGCCGCGTTGATACGGGCGATCCAGAGCTGGCGGAAGACGCGCTTCTTGGTACGGCGGTCACGGTAGGCATATTGCCCGGCCCGCATCACCGCTTCCTTGGCGATGCGGAACACGTTCTTGCGGCGGCCGCGGAAACCCTTGGCCAGTACCAGAATCTTCTTGTGACGTGCGCGGGCGGTGACACCACGTTTGACGCGAGGCATTTTCTACTCCTTCAACAATGGGTCAGACGTTCACAGGCCGGCGAATGGCAGCATTTGCGCCATGTGGCCCATGTTGGTCTCGTGCACGGCGACGGCACCACGCAGGTGGCGCTTGTTCTTCGTGGACTTCTTGGTGAGGATGTGGCGCTTGAACGCCTGGCCCCGCTTGACGGTGCCCCCCGGACGCACGCGGAACCGCTTGGCCGCGCTCTTCTTGGTCTTCATCTTGGGCATGACTGCTCCTTCTATGTTGCTGCTGCAGGCGCCGGTGAAGGGTCCACCGTCTTGTTGGCCTGCAGTCGCTTCTGACAGCACCCCGGCGACCAGACCGAGGCACTGAACTCTTCAATCACTACTTCCGTTTCGGTGCCAGCACCATGATCATCTGGCGACCTTCGAGCTTGGGCATGTGCTCGACGACCGAGACATCCGCCAGTTCGTCGCGGATGCGTTCCAGCAGCCGCATGCCGATGTCCTGGTGGGTGATCTCGCGGCCGCGGTAGCGCAGCGTGACCTTGCCCTTGTCGCCGTCTTCCTCGATGAAGCGGCGCAGGTTGCGCATCTTGATCTGGTAGTCGCCTTCGTCCGTGCCCGGACGGAACTTCACTTCCTTGACTTCGATGACCTTCTGCTTGGACTTGGCTTCCGCTGCGCGCTTTTGCTCCTGGTACTTGAACTTGCCGTAGTCCATCAGGCGGCACACCGGGGGGTCTGCCTGGGCGACGATCTCCACCAGATCGACGTCCATCTCGCCCGCCATGCGCAGGGCTTCCTGGATCGACACGATGCCCAGAGGTTCGTTCTCGGGGCCGTTCAAGCGGACNNCGGACTCCAAGGCAAGAGAAGCCCAAAAAAAACGATTAGCGCGCCGGGCCTCCAGCGTGTGACCACCGTCGTGGTCACACCTTCCGGGCGATGTCGCCGGCGATCCTCTCGAGGAAGTCGGTCAGCGGCATCACACCGAGGTCCTGGTTGCCCCGGGCGCGCACGGCAACGGCCCCGTTTGCCTTCTCCTTGTCGCCAACGACGAGGATGTACGGAACCTTTTGCATCGAATGCTCGCGGATTTTATAGGTAATTTTCTCGTTGCGCAAATCAGTCGCGACTCTAAGTCCTTGTTTTTGCAGCGTTTTGGCCACGTCCGCGGCGTAGTCGGCCTGCCCGTCGGTGATGTTGAGCACGCTGACCTGGCGCGGCGCCAGCCAGGCCGGCAGCGCGCCGGCATGCTGCTCGATCAGGATGCCGATGAATCGCTCCAGGCTGCCGACGATGGCGCGGTGCAGCATCAGCGGGGCGCGGCGGTTGCCGGCCTCGTCGACGTACTCGGCACCCAGTCGCTCGGGCATGTTCGGATCGACCTGCATGGTGCCGCACTGCCATTGCCGGCCGATCGCGTCCTTCAGCGTGTACTCGATCTTCGGGCCGTAGAAGGCACCCTCGCCGGCGGCAATCTGAAAGTCGCAGCCGGAGCGCCGCAACGCCTCCATGAGCGCGTGCTCGGCCTTGTCCCAGGCTTCCTCGCTGCCGATGCGCGCCTGCGGCCGCGTGGCGACCTTGTAGATGATGTCCTTGAAGCCGAAGTCGGCGTAGACCTTCTGCAGCAAGCTCGTGAAGGCGACGCACTCGTCGAGGATCTGGCTCTCGGTGCAGAAGATGTGGCCGTCGTCCTGCGTGAAGGCGCGCACACGCATGATGCCGTGCAGACCGCCGGTCGGTTCGTTGCGGTGGCACTGGCCGAACTCGCCGAAGCGCAGCGGCAGGTCACGGTAGCTCTTGATGCCCTGCTTGAAGATCAGCAGGTGGCCGGGGCAGTTCATCGGCTTGAGCGCGTACTCGCGCTTCTCCGATTCGGTGGTGAACATGTTCTCGCGATACTTGCCCCAGTGCCCGGTCTTCTCCCAAAGGTGCTGGTCGAGGATCTGCGGCCCCTTCACCTCCTGGTAGCCGTTGTCGCGGTAGACCGCGCGCATGTACTTGTCCACTTCCTGCCAAAGTGCCCAGCCCTTGGGGTGCCAGAACACCGTGCCCGGCGAATGCTCGTCGAGGTGGAACAGGTCGAGTTCGCGGCCGAGTTTGCGGTGGTCGCGCTTCTCGGCTTCCTCGAGCATCGTCAGGTACTTCTGCAGGTCGTCCTTGCTCGCCCAGGCCGTGCCGTAGACGCGCTGCAGCATCTCGTTGCGGTGGTCGCCGCGCCAGTAGGCGCCGGCCACCTTCATCAGCTTGAAATGCTTCAGCCGACCCGTCGACGGCACGTGGGGGCCGCGGCACAGGTCCTCGAAGTCGCCCTCGCGGTACAGCGAGACGTCTTCGCCGGCCGGAATGCTGGAGATGATCTCGGCCTTGTAGTGCTCGCCCAGACCCTTGAAGTAGGCCACGGCCTCGTCGCGCGGCAGCACGCGGCGCTCGACCTTCTCGTCCTTGCGGGCGAGCTCCGCCATCTTCGCCTCGATGGCGACCAGGTCCTCGGGCGTGAACGGCCGCTTGTACGAGAAGTCGTAGAATCAGCCGTTCTCGATCACCGGGCCGATGGTCACCTGCGCATCGGGAAAGAGCGCCTTCACCGCGTAGGCGAGCAGGTGCGCCGTCGAGTGGCGGATCACCTCCAGCCCCTCGGCGTCCTTGTCCGTCAGGATGGCCAGCGACGCATCGGAGTCGATGCGGTGGCCGGTGTCGACCACACGGGCGCCATCGCCCTTCCCCAGGCGGCCGGCGATCGCCGCCTTGGCCAGGCCCGGGCCGATGGACGCGGCCACCTCGGCCACCGTCACCGGGCCGGGAAACTCGCGCCGGGAACCGTCGGGCAATTGAATCGAAACCATCACGAACTCCGAAAAACAAAAAGGCGCGGACCATGCCGCGCCTCGATGAACAAAGGGATGCTGAAAGAAGGTCGACGCGCGCGGCAGTGCTAGACCTTGCCGGTCCAGCTCGTAGTCCGCGGTGTCATAACCGTCATGCCTTTCTCGCCCTTGTTGGTTGAGCCCGGATTGTATTTCAGTAGCGGTAGACCTGGTTGTTCTCGATGCGCACGCGGTCGCCGACACGCAGTTCGGCGAGCTGCTGGTAGTCGAAGGTGCGCACCTGGCCGTGCTGCGTGACGATGGCCACGCGGTAGAAGTCCTGCGCGCCGCGGTTGTTCTTCTCGATCTGGTTGCCGATGATGGCGCCGCCCATGGCGCCGACCATGGTCCCGGCCGTGCGACCCGAGCCGCTGCCGATCTGGCGGCCGACCACGGCGCCGACCGCGGCGCCGAGCAGGGCCCCACCACCGGTGGTCTGGCTCTCGGCACGCACCAGGTCGATGCTCTGCACCTGGCCGTACTCGACGCTGTAGGCCGACGGGGTCGGGGCGACAGGCTGGCTGCCCGGGCGCGTGGCGCAGCCGGCGGTGATGAAGGTGGCGAGCAAGACGGCCGTCAGGCGGATGGTTCGTTGCATGGTGTTTCTCCTCGGGTTGGGGGCCCGCACGCCTGTCGGTGTGCGGGCCGGTTCCCATTCAACGCGCCAAGCTGCGCATGGAAGCACCTCTGCAGAGCAAAGAACTGTTGCTGATGTTCGCCAGTCGCTACGGCGTCACTTCAGCGTTTCCGGCTCGGTGTCGTCGGGCTGCGGTGGCGCGAACGCGGCGACGTCGAGCGGCTCCCGGTCCTCGGGCGCCGTGGCGGCCACCTGAGCGAGCCAGTTCGCCATGCCGGC
>CXWL01120303.1_pt1 | contig 11483 bp, 7 predicted proteins | sample 590931 | NCBI WGS metagenome assembly CXWL01 (sample SAMEA3498368, study PRJEB10139) | groundwater metagenome | biome: water well; material: biofilm material | place: Germany | collected 2015-04-27 | reverse complement strand
TCCTATAATGAATTTGATGATGATAACGGGTTTAAGTTAAGTGCTTCACTATCGTATTATACCATCTTTTCATTGCCTCCATTATTGATTATTATCTTGTCTATTTTTAGTTTTTTCTTCGGAAGAGAAGCCGTTACCGGAAGATTTTTTGGACAAATTAATGGGATGGTTGGGAACGAAGCTGCTATTCAAATTCAGGAAACCATCAAGAATATTGAATTGTCAAACAGCAATGCTTTTGCAGCAATATTTGGGGGAATAATGCTACTAATAGGCGCTTCGGGTGTATTTGCCGAAATACAAAGTTCCATCAATTCTATTTGGGGATTAAAGGCAAAACCGAATAAAGGAATTATGAAATTCGTTAAAAACAGATTAATGTCTTTTTCTATGATTGCTTCAGTTGGTTTCTTGTTAATGGTCAGTTTGATGGTAAATACCGTTATGGATATAGTCAATACCCGATTGCTGGTTTATTTTCCTGATACAACGGTTTACATATTTTATGTTTTTAATATCTTAATATTATTTGCTACCACAACCATGTTATTTTCAATTATCTTTAAGACCTTGCCTGACGGGAATATTGCTTGGAAAGATGCTTTAATTGGGTCTAGTTTTACTTCATTTTTCTTTATGTTTGGGAAATTTGCTATCGGCTTTTATTTAGGAAGTTCTACCGTTGCAACCGTTTATGGTGCCGCAGGATCGATAATTATAATTTTAATTTGGGTATATTATTCGGCGATAATTTTATATTTTGGAGCTGAATTTACTAAAGTGTATGCCAATGCACATGGAAAAAAAATTATTCCCAATGCTTATGCTGTTGGGATAAAAGTAGAAGTTATTGAGCTTAAAAAGAAATAGATATCTGGTTTTAAATTCTTTAGGATTGATATGATTGCTATTGAATTTTCAAATTTTTTTTTCTTTTCTAATAATTTAAAATAGCAATAACATTGGCAATGTTATTGCTTTAGAATTTACTTTAAAAAATAAAAATAGATCTCATGAAAAAACTAATTTTGTCACTGACCATTTTTTGTTCGGTACTTATTTCTTGTAATTCCTTAAAAACTTCTAACAGTAAAACGACTTCACTTGAGGGTTCTTGGGAATTGAATTATATATCAGGACCACGCATAGCCTTTGATGGATTGCATCCTAATAGTAAGCCAACTATTACTTTTGATTTGAAAGAGAACAGAGTATCTGGGAAAAACAGTTGCAACAGCTATTCCGGAACATTGAATGCTGATGGAAATAAAATTAATTTCAAAGGACCAATGGCGGTTACTAAAATGTTTTGTCCAGGCGGAGGTGAGAATATTTACATGGCAACACTTGAAAAGATAGATTCTTACTCTATTTCAGAAGATGGTAAAACTTTAAATTTTATTATGGGTGACATCGCAGTAATGCGTTTTGAAAAGAAATAAATAATATTTTTTTGAAGAAATAAAAAAACCGTCTTGTTTTTTAGAACAGGACGGTTTTTTAAACAAATAAATTCTATTATAAAAATCTTATCTTTTAGAAACAATATCCATTTTCAGCTACTAATTTTGCTGTAATTGTTTCTCTTAATGCAACAACGTTTGGCATGTTGGTGTATTTTGTAAAACGACGTAATCCCATTAACATCATACGTTGTTCATCTCCTTCAGCAAAAGAAATAATACTTTCTTTTCCTTTTTGATTAACTATATCTACTGCTTTGTATAAGTATAATTTTGCCATTGCAATTTGCTCTTGTACTTTAGCTTCACCTTCTTTTTTAGCTAGTTTTTCAGTTCGTAGAATGGTACTTTCAGCCATGTAAACTTCGATTAGCATATCTGAAGCTGCCATCAATAATTGTTGGTGAGCGTCTAGGTCTGCGCCAAATTTTTGAACGGCACTTCCGGCAACCATCAAGAATGATTTCTTCAAATTTTTAACGATTTCTTTTTCTTCAGCAAACAATTCAGAATAATCTGGTGTATCAAAAGATGGTATTCCCATTAATTCTTCAGAAACTTTCATAGCAGGTCCAAGCAAATCAACATGACCTTTCATTGCTTTTTTGATTAACATTCCTACAGAAAGCATTCTGTTAATTTCGTTAGTTCCTTCGTAAATACGTGCAATACGTGCATCTCTCCAGGCACTTTCCATTGGAGTATCTTCAGAAAATCCCATTCCACCAAAGATTTGGATTCCTTCATCGGCACAATTTTGAACATCTTCAGAAACAGCTACTTTTAAAATTGAACATTCAATAGCATACTCTTCAACACCTTTTAATTCTGCTTCTTGATGAGAAACTCCTTCGGCTTCACGAGCTATGATACGATCTTCAACGTCTTTTGCAGCTCTGTATGAAGCACTTTCTCCGGCGTAACAATTCGTTGCCATCTCCGCTAATTTTGCACGAATAGCACCAAATTGAGAAATTGCAGTATTGAACTGAATTCTTTCGTTAGCATATTGTACAGAACCTGAAATGACTCTTCTTTGCGCATCCAAACAAGCAGCTGCTAATTTAATACGTCCTACATTCAAAGCATTCATGGCGATTTTGAAACCATTTCCTCTTTCTGACAACATATTTTCAACAGGAACTTTAGTTTCGCTGAAGAAAACCTGACGCGTAGAAGAAGCACGAATACCTAATTTCTGTTCTTCTTCACCCATAGAAATCCCATTATCAGCGGTGTTTTCAAGGATAAAACCAGTAATGTTTTTATCATCTCCTATACGTGCAAAAACGATAAACAAGGAACAAAAACCTGCATTCGAAATCCACATTTTTTGTCCTGTAATTTTGTAATGAGTTCCATCTTCTGATAAAACAGCTTTTGTTTTTCCAGAATTTGCATCAGATCCAGCACCCGGTTCTGTCAAGCAATAGGCACCAAACCATTCGCCAGAAGCTAATTTAGGAACATATTTTTGTTTTTGTTCTTCAGTTCCATATAAAGTAATTGGCATAGTTCCAATTCCAGTGTGTGCTCCAAAAGCGGTAGAAAATGATCCTGTAGCTCCTGAGATATAATCACAAACTAACATCGTAGAAACAAATCCCATCCCTAGTCCTCCATAGGCTTCAGGAACAGCAACTCCTAAAAGTCCTAAATCTCCAGCTTTTTTCATACACTCTTGTGTATATGCATAATCTTTTTTCTCAAAACGATCTTTGTGTGCCCACAATTCTTTGTCTACAAACTCTTTTACAGAGTCACGCATCATTAATTGCTCTTCTGAAAAATCTTCTGGAGTAAAGATATCTTCGCACTTTGTTTCTTTAACCAAAAACTGACCGCCACGGGTTACGTTTTTTTCAATTGTATCTGCCATTTTTTTATTTTTTTATATGTTTTTATTTATAATCTAAATCCTCAATAAACGGATGGAAATCTATGACTACAAAAGTTCATAAATACCTGCTGAACCTTGTCCAGTTCCAACACACATACTTACGATACCGTATTTGCTGCCTCTGCGTTTCATCTCGTCAAATAATTGAACCGATAGTTTTGCACCTGTACAGCCTAGTGGATGACCCAATGCAATTGCTCCACCGTTTACATTTACGATATCTGGATTTAGTCCCAATTCGCGAATTACCGCTAATGATTGTGATGCAAAAGCTTCGTTCAATTCTACTAAATCAATGTCATTTAACGTTAATCCGGCTTGCTTCAATGCTTTTGGAATCGCTTTCACAGGACCAATTCCCATAAGTCTTGGTTCAACTCCAGCCGAAGCAAAGTTTACCAAACGAGCAATTGGTTCTAAATTAAGCTCTTTTACCATTTCTTCACTCATGATTAAAACGAAAGCAGCACCATCACTCATTTGTGAAGAGTTACCCGCAGTTACACTTCCATCGGCTGCAAATACAGGTCTTAACCCTGCTAAAGCCTCGACAGATGTTCCTGCTCTAGGTCCTTCGTCTTTATTTACAACGTAAGATTTAGTTTCTTTTTTTCCGTTTTCATTGACAAAAGTTTGTTCTACTGTAATTGGAACAATTTGCTTGTCAAATTTACCTTCAGTTTGTGCTTTTAAGGCTTTCATGTGAGAGTTAAAGGCAAACTCATCTTGGTCAGCTCTAGAAACATTATATTTATTGGCAACTGCTTCTGCAGTTAGTCCCATTCCCCAATAGTAATCTTCGTTTCCTTCTTTTGCTACAGCATAATCCGGAGATGGTTTGTAACCTCCCATTGGAATAAAACTCATGCTTTCTGCACCACCTGCAATAATGCAGTTAGCCATTCCGGACTGAATTTTGGCAGTTGCCATTCCAATTGTTTCTAAACCAGATGCACAATATCTGTTTACAGTAACACCAGGAACATCTTCCACTTTTAATCCCATTAGAGAGATTAGTCTTCCCATGTTTAATCCTTGTTCTGCCTCTGGCATTGCATTTCCTACCATGACATCATCAATACGAGTTTTGTCGAAATGCGGCAACTCATTCATCATGAACTGAATCGTTTCAGCGGCCAATTCATCAGGACGTTTAAATCTAAACACGCCTTTTGGGGCTTTCCCCACGGCTGTTCTGTATGCTTTAACTATATAGGCTGTTTTCATATTTGTTTTAAATTTTGAATTATAAATTTTAAATTACAGTTGACTTAACTTGTACGAAACTTTTAAAAATCAACATTTATAATTTAAAATAATTAATTACGAAGCGGTTTCCCTTTGGTTAGCATAAATTGAATTCTTTCTAATGTTTTTCTTTCTGTACAAAGTGACAAGAAAGCTTCACGTTCTAAATCCAAAATATATTGCTCTGTTACTAATGTTGGTTCTGACAAATCTCCACCAGCCATTACGTAAGCTAGTTTGTTAGCTATTTTTCTGTCATGTTCTGAAATGTATTTTCCGGCTTGCATTTGGTCTGTTCCTACTAAGAACATTCCCAAGGCTTGTTTCCCAAGAACTTTTACGTCATTTCTACGAATCGGTTGTGTGTAACCTGCTTCTGCCATTATTAAAGCATGTTTCTTCGCCTCGGCAATTTGACGGTCTTTGTTCACTACAACGATGTCTTTTCCGTGCTGTAATAGTCCAGAATCAAAAGCCTCGTAAGCTGATGTTGATACTTTTGCCATTGCAACGGTCATGAAATATTCTTGTAAAACATTCAATTCTACATCATTTTTATGGAATAAATCAGAGGCTCTTAAAGCCATTTCTTTAGATCCACCGCCGCCAGGAATTACTCCAACACCAAATTCTACTAACCCCATATACGTTTCCGCTGCAGCAACAACTTTATCAGCATGTAAGCTCATTTCGCAACCCCCGCCAAAAGTCATTCCGTGTGGTGCAACCACAACTGGAATTCCAGAGTAGCGTACGCGCATCATGGTGTCCTGGAACATTTTGATTGCCATATTCAATTCATCGTATTCTTGCTCGACTGCCATCATGAATATCATTCCGATATTAGCTCCAACAGAGAAATTCGCTGCTTGATTTCCAATAACCAAACCTTGATATTCTTTTTCAGATAAATCAATCGCTTTATTGATAGCGACTAAAACATCACCACCAATCGTATTCATTTTAGATTGGAATTCTAAATTCAAAATTCCATCTCCTAAATCTTGTATAATTGCTCCACTATTGCTCCACACTTTTTTGCTTTCGCGTATATTGTTCAGTATGATAAATGCATCCTGACCTGGAACTTTAGTTTGTGATTTTGTTGGGATATTGTAGAAATAGGTAGCACCTTCTTTAATAGTATAAAAACTAGAACTTCCTGAAGCTAACATATCAGTTACCCAAGCAGCAGGTTCAAGACCTTCCGCTTTCATTATTTCGATTCCTTTTTCAACACCAATAGCATCCCAAATTTCGAAAGGACCATTTTCCCATCCAAAACCGGCTTTCATCGCATCGTCAATTTTGTATAACTCATCTGAAATTTCAGGAATTCTGTTTGAAACATAGGCAAACATTCCTGCAAAACTTTTTCTGTAGAATTCTCCTGCTTTGTCTTTACCTTTTACCAGAACTTTGAAACGGTCAATTGGTTTGTCAATTGTTTTGGTCAATTCTAAAGTAGCAAAAGAAGCTTTTTTAGCAGCACGGTACTCTAAAGTATCTAAATCAAGAGACAAAATTTCTTTTCCTTCTTTTTTGTAAAAACCTTGACCCGTTTTGCTGCCCAACCATTTGTTTTCCATCATTTTGTTGACGAAATCTGGTAATTTGAATAATTCGTGTTGTTCGTCATTCGGGCAATTTTCATAGATTCCGTTGGCAACATGTACCAAAGTATCCAGTCCAACTACGTCAACGGTTCTGAAAGTAGCTGATTTTGGTCTTCCAATAACTGGACCGGTCAATTTATCTACTTCTTCAATTGTAAGTCCCATTTCTTTTACCAAATGAAACAAACTCTGGATTCCGTAAATCCCGATTCGGTTCCCAATAAATGCCGGAGTATCTTTGGCAACGACCGAAGTTTTTCCTAAGAATTTTGAACCATAATCAGTTAGAAAATCTAAAACTTCTGTTGAAGTTTGTGGGCCAGGAATGATTTCGAATAATTTTAAATAACGCGCAGGGTTAAAAAAGTGAGTCCCACAGAAATGCTTTTGAAAATCCTCGCTTCGCCCTTCACTCATAAAATGAATTGGAATTCCAGAAGTATTTGAAGTTACCAAAGTTCCCGGTTTTCTGAATTTCTCAATTTGTTCAAAAACCATTTTTTTGATGTCCAAACGCTCCACTACAACCTCAATGATCCAATCGACTGCTGCGATTTTCGCCATATCATCAGTTGTATTTCCAGTAATAATTCTGCTGGCAAATTTCTGATTGTAAATAGGGGATGGTTTCGATTTCAACGAATTGGATAAATGTTCATTCACCAATCGGTTTCTTACAATTTTGCTGTCTAAAGTAAGTCCTTTTTTGGCTTCGGCTTCGGTGAGCTCTCTTGGAACGATATCCAAAAGTAAGACTTCAACTCCAATGTTGGCAAAATGACAGGCAATTCCTGATCCCATAATTCCGGATCCAATCACTGCAACTTTTTTAATTGTGCGTTTCATTTTCTATTTTTTCGGTTTGATTAAATATATTTTTGTCTAAAATTAATTCGTTGATTGTTTCCGCGACTTCTATAAAATGCTGGAGTTTTTCATCGGAAATATGTTGTTTTACAGTTTCATTGAATTTTAAAACTGTATTCTTAGATAACTCTCTTTTTTCTTTACCAAATTCAGTGAGGTAAATCAAGACACCTCGGCCGTCCACAGGATTTTTCTTTCTAATAATCAGCCCTTTTTCTTCCATAGATTTCAAGGTTCTAGTAAGGCTGGTGGCCTCCATTCCCATTTTTGGTCCTAAAGATGTAGACGGCGTTCCTTTATCCTTATCCATACTTAACAAAGCAAAACCTGTTGCCATGGTTGCACCGTATTTAGATGCTTCTTCATTATACATTCGTGATACTGCTTGCCACGTTGCACGTAAAATGTAATCTATTGTTTTGTCTTTCATAAATACCTATATCGATTTCAAATATAATAAAAAATACTATGCACGCATAATATATTAAAACATTTTTTTGTTAAAAAGTATTAAATATAAAAAAACTCCGCTGAAATAGAGAAGATTATACTGTTTTTTATGACTAATTATTTTTTGGGGTGTGTCCCTTCGGGTCGGGCTGTACGTTGTATCTTTTATATAGTCCCGATGCATCGGGACTATATAAAAGGATGTCACTTCCATACCTCACACAAAACGGGTGCTGGACAATAATTGAGATTTATAACTTAATTAGTGAGACTACGAGTTTTCGTAATTATAAGTAGTTTCATATAATTTAAGGATAACTGATAGAACGTAGAAAAAAGACTAATTTATTTCTCTGTTGGAAAAATCAAGTCTTATAAATTTTAGATGTAATTTGTGATTAGGAATGATGGGGTCTATTGTATTTAGAATTTAAATATAATCGTAACAATAAAGTAGGAAATTTGTTGATGATAAAACGAAAAAACCACGAATATCAATTCGTGGTTTTTTATTTTAATTGTTTTTCCCTTGCTTTCAAAAGTTGAATGAAGAGTATTAACTAGGTTTTTTCTTAAATCTAGATGTAGATTTTATGAAATAAATCGATATACTTATCCATTATTATTTTTCGTTTTAATTTTAAGGTAGGAGTAAGATGTCCACCTTCAACCGACCATAAATCTGGAGTAAGTTCAAAACGTTTTATTTTTTCCCAATTACCAAATTTTTCATTTAGGCTATCAATTTCAACTTGAATCCTTTCGATTACTTTTTCGTTAGCGACTATTTCTTCATTGCTTTTTCCGATGTCGATTCCGTGAATAACCGCCCATTCTTTTATAAAATCAAAACTGGGTTGTATAAATGCTGCAGGCATTTTTTGTCCATCACCAATGACCATGATTTGTTCAATGAAACGGGATTGTTTCATCGTGTTTTCAATTAATTGTGGTGCAATATATTTACCTCCCGATGTTTTGAACATTTCTTTTTTACGATCTGTGATTTTTAAAAATCCTTCTTCATCAAATATTCCAATATCACCGGTATGAAAATAACCATCAGTAATAACCTCATTTGTAAGTTTTTCATCTTTGTAATATCCCATCATCACGTTAGGTCCTTTACAAAGGATTTCTCCATCTTCGGCTATAATGACTTCAACATTGTCAATGACTTTTCCAACAGTTCCTACTTTGAAACCGCGATTTCTCATGTCGTTAACAGAGATTACAGGAGATGTTTCTGTCAAACCATATCCTTCCATAACTGGGATTTCTGCGGCTGCAAAAACACGGGCTAATCTTGGCTGTAAAGCCGCACTTCCGGAAACCATTAAATCTAGATTTCCACCCAAACCTTCTTTCCATTTACTGAAAATAAGTTTTCGTGCAATTTTAAGTTGAAACTCATACCACAAACCATTTTTTCCATAAGGCTCATAGATTAATCCCAAATCTATTGCCCAGAAGAATAATTTCTTTTTAATCCCCGTTAATTCACTTCCTTTTGCATAAATCTTATCATAGACTTTTTCTAGAAGTCTTGGTACAGCAGTGATTACGGTTGGTTTTACTTCTTTGATATTGTCACTAACTTTATCAATTGATTCTCCAAAATATATCGAAACACCATAATATTGGTATAAATACAAAATCATTCTCTCAAAAATGTGGCATATAGGTAGGAAACTCAACGCTTTACTGCTACCTGCTTCAAATGGGATTCTGGAGGCGCTGCTTAACACATCAGAAACAATATTGTGATGAGAAAGCATAACTCCTTTTGGTTTTCCAGTTGTTCCGGAGGTATAAATTATCGTTGCTAAATCTTCAGGTTTTACGTTGTTTTTACGGTCTTCAACAACATCTTGATTGCTTTGATCTTTGCCCAGTACAAGTANNGCCCAGTACAAGTAATTCAGTCCAGTTTTTAGTCCCTTCAATTGTATTGAATGAATACACTTCTTTTAGCGAAGGCACTCTATCTTTAATTAAATTTACTTTTCTAAGGACTTCCTCATCAGACACGAAACAATAAATAGCGCCAGAATGATTTAAAATATATTCATAATCATCTTCCGAAATAGTTGGATAAATAGGAACGTTTTGTGCACCTGTTTGCAAGATACCAATGTCCATAATATTCCATTCGGTTCTATTATTAGTTGAAATTACGGCAATTTTATCATTCTTTTGAATCTCCATCCGAATCAATGCCCTTGAAATCGTATTGGCTTTGTCGATATATTCGGTTGTCGATGTTTTTTCCCAAACTCCATTATACTTAGTGACCAAAGCATCTGGAATATTGAAATTTTCTTGTTGATAATATGGAAAATCAAAAAGGCGAGTGATATTTATCATTATCTATAATATTGTAATTTATCGCAAATTAAATAAAAATTAACAATAAATTTTGGTTTATTTAAATTAAATATTTAATTTTTAATTAAATTATTGGTATTCAACGAAATCGATTTCTTTGAATTGGATTTATTGAATGAATTTTAGTAAAAAAGCGTTCACTGTTAGGTNNTCTGGCATTGACAAAAGCTTCATGCCAAGGCGAAACTTCATCATCTCTATCTTTTGGATAATGAGCCCAGTTCCATTGGAACGTAGAACGTTCAATGTGCGGCATCATGACCAAGTGACGTCCTGTTTTATCGCAAAGCATCGCAACATCAAAATGAGAACCGTTTGGATTAGCAGGATAGCCTTCATACGCATATTTAGAAACAATATTATAATTTTCTTCACCCATTGGTAAGTTAAATTTTCCTTCTCCATGCGAAACCCAAACTCCAAGTGTGCTTCCCGCTAATGAATAAAGCATCACTGAATTGTTTTCTTGTACCGTAACCGATGTAAAAATACTTTCGTGTTTTTTACTTTCGTTATGCAACATTTTTCCGTGTACTTCATGCTCTGGATTAATCACTTCTAATTCCATAAACAATTGACAACCATTACAGATTCCAACAGACAACGTGTCTTCTCTTTTAAAGAAATTGTCTAAAGCTGTTTTTGCTTTTTCATTGTATAAAAATGCTCCAGCCCAACCTTTGGCAGAACCTAAAACATCAGAATTGGAGAATCCACCAACAGCTCCAATGAACTGAATGTCTTCCAAAGTTTCACGCCCTGAAATCAAATCGGTCATGTGAACGTCTTTTACATCAAAACCGGCTAAGTACATCGCATTTGCCATTTCACGCTCCGAGTTACTTCCTTTTTCACGGATAATAGCGGCTTTAGGTTTTGGTTTAGAATTGTCGATAACTGGTTTTTTTCCTGTAAAATGTGCAGGGAAAGTATAGTGTAAGGCTTGATTTTTGTAATTATCAAAACGTGCTTGAGCCGTTCCGTTTTTCGATTGTTTTTGGTCTAATAAAAACGAAGTTTTGAACCAAACATCTCTGTATTTAGCAATGTCTAATTTGCAAGGACCAAAATCTAAAGTCGCTTCATTTGTAGCAGTTCCTAATTTATAGAAAGAAACGGTATTGGCGTTTAATTTAGATTCCACTTCAGCATCAGATTTTGCTTGGAAAACGATTCCGATATTTTCAGCAATAAGATATTTGATGATGTCTTTTTCTTCAAAAACAGAGAAATCTATTTTAGCTCCTAAATTCACATCGGCAAAACACATTTCTAATAAAGTAGTAATCAAACCACCACTTCCAATATCGTGTCCTGCAAGGATATTGTTTTCTAAAATTAATTCTTGAATCGTATTAAACGCTCTTTTGAAAAATACAGCGTCTTTAATCGTTGGTACTTCTTTTCCAATAGTATTCAATGTTTGTGCAAACGAAGAACCACCTAATTTGAAATCGTCTTGGGACAAATTGATGTAATAAATAGAACCACCGTCTTTTTGTAAAACTGGCTCTATTACTTTTCTAATGTCCGTACAATTTCCACCTGCTG
>CXWL01002926.1_pt1 | contig 11485 bp, 9 predicted proteins | sample 590931 | NCBI WGS metagenome assembly CXWL01 (sample SAMEA3498368, study PRJEB10139) | groundwater metagenome | biome: water well; material: biofilm material | place: Germany | collected 2015-04-27 | reverse complement strand
GGCCAGCACCGCCGTCAGCAACACGCGGCGCACCGGTAGTTGGCGCCAACCGCTCCAGAACAAACACAGCACGCACAGAAAAACCAGCTGCAACAGCCCGGTCCGCGATGAAGACGCGGCGTTCCCCGCCGCCAGCAGGCCAGCCGCAGCCCCCACCAACCCCAGCCGGCGACCAGCAAAACCGTGCTTCACCATCAGCCATACCAGCGCGACCAACGCGATGTTGGTCAAACTCGCAAACTGGTTGCGTTGGCGCAAATTGGCAAAGGCCTCGCCCAACGGGGCCTGATTGACCCACGGAGCGAGCGCGGCCGCTGCACCGAAATATTGCAGCAAGCCGATAGCGCTACTGAGTAGTCCTGCAAGCAGCCACGCCCTTGTTGTGGTCGTCGCCAGGCACTGGGGCCGGAAGCGCGCCGACGCATGCGTGCAGGACCCGAGCAATGCTGCGGCACAAACCCACGACAACAACAGCGGCACGACGGCAGGGGCTGGACCCGGGGCAAAGGGATTGAGCCAGGGGAGTGTTATGAAAAAGAAAGTGGCAATGGACAACATCAACTTGAGTATGCAAGCGCGAAAGGCGCCACGACCATGGGCTGCAGGTCAGCCCCCAACGAGGAAGTGTCCGTTATTTCAGGGGAATCCCAGGAAGCGCCTCTTTCTATCAGACTTTGCTTCCTTAGCCCCCATCTGTATATTTCAGATATCGTCTGCGTCCTTATGCAGGGAATTTGGTCCAGATTGTTCATTTGCAATAATTCGCCCTGAGAAAATGAGCCCATGACATCCTGCACACTCATTACCGGCGGAGCCGGCTACATAGGATCGCACACCGCGGTCATGCTCATGGACGCGGGGTACAGAGTCATCATCATCGACAATCTGTGCAACAGCAGCCCGCGCGTGCTGGACCGGCTACGCCAGCTGTGCGGCGATCAATTCGAATTCGTGCAGGCCGATGTGCGTGACGGTGCCGCGCTTGATAGCGTCTTCGCACAGTACCCAGTGGAGAGCGTCATCCATTTTGCAGGCCTCAAGGCTGTGGGAGAGTCAGTGACGCAGCCACTGCGCTACTTCGACAACAATGTCGGCAGCACCGTCAGCCTGCTGCAGGCAATGGACAGGGCAGACGTGCGCCGTATGGTTTTCAGTTCGTCAGCCACGGTGTACGGCGACCCGCAGCAGGTGCCGATTTCTGAAGCTGCGCATCTAAAAGCCACCAATCCCTACGCCCGCACCAAGCTCATATGCGAAGACATGCTGCGGGATCTGCAAGATGCCGACCCGCGCTGGCAAGTCGCGATCCTGCGTTACTTCAATCCTGTCGGTGCGCACCCAAGCGGAATCATCGGTGAAGCGCCAAGCGGTATTCCCAACAACCTGATGCCCTACATTACCCAGGTCGCGGTGGGCCAGCGCGACTATCTGAGCATCTTCGGCAACGACTACCCAACACCCGATGGCACTGGCGTACGCGACTACATCCACGTGATGGATCTGGCCCGTGGCCACGTTGCTGCACTGGAACATTTAACCAAACAGCAGTCATCGATTACCGTGAACCTAGGCACCGGGCATGGCGTTAGCGTCCAGCAACTCGTCGATACCTTTGTCCGGGTGACCGGGCGTCCCATCGCCTATCAACAGACCGCCCGTCGCCAAGGTGATGTGGCTGCCTGCTACGCCGACACCACCTTAGCGCTCACAACTCTCGGCTGGCAAGCCGAGCACGATATCGCCCGGATGTGCGAGGACGCCTGGCGTTGGCAATCGATGAACCCGACCGGCTATGCAAGCTAATTGAAAACCGATAGTCCTACGGTCAAGGTGATGCAGGTCATCACCAAAGGCGAGTCCGGCGGCGCGCAAACACAGGTGCTAGCGCTCTGCCAAACGCTCGCACCGCGCGTCCGCTTTGTAGCGGCCATTGGCGGTCCGTCAGCCCGCTCCGTCTTGGGCGACGAATTGCAGGCGCTGGGCATTGCGGTATGTCCGCTGCCACAGCTCGGCAATTCGCTCTCGCCACTGCGGGTGCTGGCGGCCGTGCGCGCCTTGCTGCTCCTGCTTAGGGCGCACCGGCCAGCCATTCTCCACGCCCACAGCGCAGCCGCTGGCGTGGTCGCGCGCATTGCTGGTCGGATTACCAACACACCGGTGATCTACACTGTGCACGGCTTTGGCTTCAAGCCCGAAGCCCCCTTGCTGCAGCGCTTGGTCGCCTGGCTGGCGGAATCGACGCTGGCTCCCCTCACCGGCCACATGATTTGCGTCTCCGAGCATGAGCGTCAGCTGGCCACTCGGCTGCCAATCGCGCCCGACCGCCTCACAGTCATTACCAACGCCGTGGCGGACACACCGGAGCGCGCCCAACCGGACCATCAGCCGATGCGCATCGTCATGGTGGCTCGTCTGGCCCTGCCCAAACGGCCCGATCTGCTGCTGCAGGCGTTGGCCCTGCTGCGCGACCGGCTGGGCCGGGAAGTGCCCGCCAGCCTGATCGGCGACGGTCCGGATCTCGCCGCCTATCGCGCTCTGACCCAACAACTGGGCCTCAAAGAGGTGACCTTCACCGGCGACGTCAGCGATGTTTCCCATCGGCTGGCAATGCATGAAGTTTTTGTCCTGCTGTCAGATCACGAGGGTCTGCCCGTCTCCATCATCGAGGCCATGCGTTCCGGCCTCGCGATTGTCGCCAGCGATCTGCCCGGCACCCGCGAGCTTCTCACGCATGGCACAGACGGACTGCTGGTTTCCAACGACCCGGACGCCTTGGTCGACGCCCTTCAATCCCTAGCCTCCACCCCTGATCTACGTGGTAGCCTTGGCAAAGCGGCACGCCAGCGCTACGAGGACCGGTTCACACCGGCGCCCATGGCGCGCGCGGTGGAAGCCCTTTATGGTCAAATCATCCATCATGAGCCTGCCCGCGACCTCGCCCGTTGAGCACGCCGCCCTCGCGTCATCGACCGCACGTCGGCAAGGCGCCCACCTCGGCTGGTCGCTGGCCGGCGTGTTCACGCTGCTGCTGAGCTATCTGATCAGCCTCGGTTTGCAGCAGGCGGATTTGGCCACCTACCAGTTTCCCCAGACCGTGCTGTGGTGCGCCCTGCCCTACCTGCTGGCCGCCCATTGGCTCTACCGGGGCGCGGGGCTACCCGCCGCCGAGCGCGGCAGCCTGCTGCTGGTCGCCACGGCCCTTCCCTTTCTGCTAACGCCACTGGGCTTTGCGCTGCTGCAGCAACCTTATTCACGCGGCGCCGTGCTGCTGGTCTATGCCCTGTCCACCGCCTGGTTTGTGCTGGGCGACTGGCTGCATCGACGGCATCACACGCAGCGACTGCTCTACCTGGATACCGGTGTGCCTGAACGGCTTCAGTGCCTGCTGGGCGGTAACGCGCTTTTGCACTACCAGTCCTTACGCTTGGAACCGTGGCCCAACGAAGCACTGGCGTCAGGACAAATACCTGCCGGCGACGGCGTGGTGCTCGACCGGCATGTGCCGCCGAGCGATGTACGCAGCCAGCTACTCAGCCGCCTGAAACTCAACCATGTGCGACTCTACAGCGTGGAGGCGGTAGCTGAACTGCTCAGCGGCCGCAGGATGCTGCCTACCGACCAGGAAGATCTCTGGCAGATCGACGGTAACCCGGCACATGACGTGGCCAAGCGCGTGCTCGATGTAGCGCTGGTGCTTTTCAGCCTGCCACTGTGGCTACCAGTTTGCGTGGCGGTGGGCCTCGCCATCAAATTCGACTCGCCCGGACCCATGCTATTCGCCCAAAACCGTGTGGGGCGCGATGGTCGGAACTTCCGGCTCTGGAAGTTCCGCAGCATGTATCCCCAGCAAGCACAACAACCGGCCCGCTTCGCGCAGCAGCAGGATGACCGCATCACCAGGACTGGCCGCACCATTCGCCGCTGGCGACTCGACGAACTTCCCCAATTGTGGAACGTGGTGTTAGGACACATGAGCCTGATCGGCCCACGCCCGGAGCAAACGCAGTTTGTCAATGAATTTTCCACCAGGATCCCGGCCTACCCTTATCGCCATCTGGTTCGCCCCGGTCTCACCGGCTGGGCTCAGGTACAGCAGGGCTATGCGGACAGCGAGGAGCAAACCGTCGTCAAGCTCAGCTACGACCTTTACTACGTCGCGCACTACTCCATGGCACTGGATCTACTGATAGCTTACAAAACCCTACGCATCGTACTAAGCGGTTTTGGCTCGCGCTAGGCTCACCAAACTCAAGCTTGACAGGTCCTAGCACGCACCAGCAACACGTCCGACCAAATCGGGCGCCGCCGCATAAGGGTACGCAACACTCGCCCCTTGATCGAGCCTGAAGCCGAGACCGCACACCCGTGCAGACTTTCTGGCTGCAGTCCTGCATCCGCCAGCACCTTGAGCAGGGTGAACGGCGAGAACCATGCGCGGTGGTCGGTATTAATGCGCTCCACGCCCCGCACGGCCTGTACCGCGTTGCGAAGCGACAGCGCGTTGGGCACCGTAACCACGAACTCGGCCGCGGGCATGCACTGCGCCAGACGCCGCAAGAAAGCTGCGGCATCGGACAAGTGCTCAATCACATCGGGCACAAGCACCAGATCCAACCGCCACTCCGCCAGCTTAGCGGTGGCAGCAGGTGCAAAAATATCCAGCGCATGCACGTTCTCAAAGCCCAAGCCCCGCGCAATCGCCACGCCCTGAGGGTTGATGTCTATCCCCTCGCATACGCTGGCACTGCGGGTCAGGTGTGCATGCAGCCAGCTACCGTCGGCGACCCGACTGGCAATCAAGGGAACATGGTCGGCAAAACCCACATGCAGCACCCGGCGGCCCGCCACCCACTGCACCAGCACATCGCCACGAGCCTGGGAATGACTGATAATTTGGGGGTGGTAGGGTAGGTCGTCGCAGAAAGACTCGCCCGACAAATAACTTTCGATTTGGTTCATCTCGCCATTATCAACATCAACATCGACCTTACAGTGACACCACGCATTCTGCTGCTGCAAGAAGACCTGGCCACGGGGGGCGTGGCCACGATCACCCGGACACTTTGCCAAGCTCTGCGAGAGCAGGATTGGACAATCACCGTGTTGGCCCTGAATCTATGCGGCTGGTATCAGCGACTGACGGTGGCCAGGCAGTGCGACGTGATTCTTGCCAGCCACAATTTTCGACCCACCTACGTAGCCTGGGTCTTGGGTCTGCTGCTGAGTAAGCCCGTGGTGGTTTGGGTGCATGGTCCCCTGCAAGAAGTTTTGGCTGAGGCCCGGACCTCCTCCAGCAAGCAAGGGTGGCTGCGCTGGCTGTACCGCCGTATACCGAACTTCGTGTTTGTTTCGTGCGCTTCGCGCGATTCATTCAATCGCTTCATGCGGAGGCCCTTGGCGACGCATCAGCACAGCGTCGTCATTCCAAATGCGGTGACTCTGGCGAGCTCCGCGGCGGCCATACGAGTGCCAGACCATGCGGTTGCCGCGGGGCCTCAACTTGCATATATCGGCCGTCTCTCTCAAGAAAAACGACTTAGTTTGCTGCTGGACATGCTGCGCCTACTGCCGCCGCAATTTCAACTGACCTTGGTGGGCGATGGCCCGTTGCGCGACTTACTGCGGCTGAACGGGACAGACCTACTCGTCTGCGGCCGCCTGAGCTTGGCAGGGTCGCAAGCCCATGGCCCGGGCCTCTACAGTCCTTGGCTTTTGACCCTGCTGGCGTCGCGCTATGAGGGCTGCCCCATGACTCTTCTGGAGTCATTCGCAGCGGGCGTTCCTTGCGTGAGTCTCCCGATCCCGGCGGTGCAGGAAATTTTAGGCGATGACGCGACGTACTTGCTGGCACACGATCAGTCTGCTCAGGCATTGGCCCGAGCCGTGCAGGCCACCCTGGCGTTGCCTCGGTGCCAAGTTCAGGCCGATATGGCGCGCGTTCTGTCGCGGCATCAACTGAAGGATTTCATCCAGCGCTGGCAGGACGTGCTGCAAAATGCGGCCCGACTATGCTGATCCATTTTGTGCACACCGGCGATGCCTACCTGCCCGACTTGCAGGCCTATGTCGCATTCGTACAGGCCGCTGGTCATCAGGCCCAGGTGCACCACCAGACCAACTCGCTCCCCGACGATGCCGCCGTTCTGTGGTGGATGTGCGGGCAAGTCCGACCCCAACTGGCGCAACTTTATCCCTCGGCCTTTCACATACACGAGTACGCGTCGGCATCGGTGCCCCCACTGGCAAGGCTCAAAGACCATGTCAAGCGCTGGCAACAAGCCATGCCGCACTACCGCATCTACCAGAACAACTGGGTGCGCCAGCGCATGGGCTTTAACGACACGGTGCCGTACGAGTTTCGTGACATGGGAGTTTCCCCCGCTTTTTTTGCTCCGCCACCGACGCCAATCGAACCCGATTTTGATTTCGTTTACCTGGGCGAGATGCGGCGCCTGCGGCACTTCCTGCCGGTCTTTGACGCCCTGGCGCAGACCAGGCGCCCCGTGCTTCTGATCGGTCAACTTCCTGACGCGCTACAAGCACGATTTCAGCGCCATGGCAACCTGACCGTGACTGGCCGTGTGCCCCACGAACAGATACCGGCTCTGCTGCGACGCGCACGTTACGGTTTGAATCTGGTGCCCGACCAACTGCCCTATACCGAGCAAACCTCGACCAAGCTTCTGGAATACTGCGCTGCCGGTCTCCATGTGGTGTCCGCCGACTATCCTTGGGTGCGGCAATTCGAACAAAGGTACAGCGCCCGCTTCTTCTATCTCCCCTGGCGAGCCAATACCGCGACCTACGGCGGAAATCTAGGCTCAGCGCTGGATCAGCAATTGCTGCTGACGCCGGACGTTCGATCACTGGCGTGGCCAGCACTTTTGGCTCAGCTCCGGATCTGGCGCGAACTTGGAATACGCGTGTGAGAATGCCGACTGCATCCGGTCCGATTGCGCTGGCAAGCGCCGTGTCGCTGGGTACGCAGATGCTATTCAGCTTGTTAATGCTGCAGCTGTTTGCCCCTCAGGCTGTGGGCGAGTTTGCCGTCATTAGCCAGATCGCATTTTTCTGGATGACGCTGGCGCTGGCGCAAAGCCCGCTGACGCTCCTGGCAGACCTGCACCGACCACCCATCCAAGCCCTTCGCGCGGCGTTACGTGCCAGCGTGCTGCGCTTGGGATGGCTGCTACCTCTAGCGTGGGCAGGCGTGCAGCTCAGCGGATTGGTCCAGATCGGTCAGGGACTAGCCTGGGCCGCGCTCCTGGCGCTGTTGCAACTGGGCTGGTATCTGGCCCAGCCGCTGACCCTGAAAACAGCCTCCACCAGATCTATCGCGGCAGGGCGCGCCGTCCCGCCGGTCGTTGCTGCGGCTGTGGCAGGCATCGCGGGTAGTCTGTGGCCGCAAGGTGGCACCACCGGCCTGCTGCTGGCCGCTGCGTCAGGCTACGCCGTTGGCGCACTGTGGCTACTACCGCTGCGACAACCCGCCTTGCAACGCGACCTTCCCGAAACCGCCATCATCGCAGTGTCCACCCCGCTTGCGGGTGATATCCGGAGCACAACTCTACGCCTGGCTCATACCGCCACCGACGCGCTAACCGGCACGGCCATCTTGCTACTGTGGCAACGCGGCCATGGCGCGGCCGAGGCCGGCTATCTGGCCGTGCTGTTGCGATTGCTGGGTTTTGTCCCCGGTGTGATCCACGCAGCTTGGACCCAGGTTTTGCTGGCCGATGGCGCCGCAGATCGCCGATCCGCCGCGATTGCCGGTGTGGGCGGCGCACTCCTAGTGGCGGCATTGGCGCTGATCTGCAGCGTTGCGCTACGCATGCAGTGGCTGCCCAGCGCATGGGCCGGGGTGCTGCCTTATCTGCTGCCACTGGCGCTATGGCAGGGGGCGGCCTGCCTGACGGCCGCATTTAGCCACCTACCCTTCCTGCACGGCAAATCTCGGTCCTACTCGTACGCAGCGATTGGCTTTGAACTGCTGCAGCTGCTGGCGCTGTGCGCGCCGCTGATGTTCGGGCTACCGATTAACGCCACCACGCATGCCTGGTGGCTGGGAGGCATATCAGCAGCCGGCATGCTATCCCTCAGCCTGTGGTTTGCGCGTCGTTAAACTATTGATGGCTTCAATTTCTACAAAGAGACTGAGAAATTCAAGCCGAGAAACTGAACCTGTCTGGCAACTACATCCTTGCTTAAGGCATGCTCAGCCGCCGCAATTCTGAATATTCAGTAGCGGCCAATGCATCAACTTTTTGCTTAACATCCCCATAGACCTTGTCGTCCCACATACGGTGCATTACTTGGAATTGCCGCGTGGCTTCCACCGGGTTGCCATTCAGAGCCAGTGCAACTGCATAGCGATATTGGGTTGCCGACCAAGGGTAATGAAGTGCCGCATTTTTGACCACTCGCATGTCCTCCGGTGACATATTCGGTTTGGGCACAATGCGGGCGTCATCAAGCAACACGCCGAGTTGATCGAACAATATGACCTTGGGCGCTTGGTATTCTTGAGGGATTGCCCCGACACGCAGCGACTGGAACCGGGCGATACGAAAGTCCTCCTCAATCCTTAGGTATTCGACCACAGACCAACCTATCGCCATCGTGGTCACGATCAGAAAAACCGCCGTTGACTTGACTCCTACGCGGATCAGCGGCTTCGTCCCGGTTGAGGCCTCGACAGCCCCAAGTAAAAACATTACCGGCGCCAGGAAATAGGCGTAGGCAAATGGATATTCGAACATCGAATGTATGACTAGCGGCAACGTCACCGCCAACCCGTACCACGGCAGCAGTTGGCCAGTAGCACGCGCGCGCCGCCACAGATATATCGCAACAACACCCACGAATAGCAAAGCGAGCGGAACACCCACCCATATCAGCAGATCTAGCACTAGGTTGTGACTGTAGGTGTAGGGTTCACTCCGGGCATACTGATCAACCACGGCGTTGTGCGCAGCGGTGACTTGACGAAAGCCCCAGCCGGTCCCCGGCCGCATGGCTACCGCCTGAAACAACTGCGACCAGACTTCAAATCTCCGACTCCCTTCGACGATCCGAGATCCTGCCTGATAGTCCAACAGGTCCATGGCGTTAAGCAAATATGGCCAGGCCAGGAACATCCCGGCAAAACCTGCCCCTCCAGCAACACCCATCCACACGGAAACGGTATCACCAAGTGTCTGGCGCTTCAATAGCCACCAGCACAACAATGCCAAGAGACTAAGAGCACCAGTCCGAGATTCTGTTGCGGCAATTCCCGCGCATAGCAGGAACAAGATCAGGCCGCGAGCCAGCAGCCCTAAGTACCCGCGCAGGAAAACAACGGAAGCAACCCCCATTACCTGCAAGGTAGCCAGATGATTGGGCTGCGCGAGATTACCACCAGGGCGCCGCAACTCCTGCATTCGCACGATCCAGTCAGAATGCTCCCATAGACTGAATAGTTGGGCAAATGCAACGACGGTAGACGCCAGTGCGCCAAGCAGAAGACCCCATGCCAGCAGTATGAAAGAGTAGGAGACATCCATGTCTTCACGAGGCTGGGCCGATGGCGAAGCAGCCGCGTGGCCCAAGGCCAGGCAAATGGTGCAAAGCATCATGTAAAACCAGAGAACCCAGACATCCCCATCGAAGGCCAGCATCCCGGTGGCCCGCTGGACGGCACCGATCAATGCCAATCCAAAAAAAGGCAAGGATGCCAAAGGCAAGGCGATGGTGGGCGAGACAGCGGCTCGCAACATCGGGGCAACGGCACTCCAAGCCAGCACCAAGACGGCAAAAAAAATCAGCACTTCCGAATGCCAACTGACCCATGGCAAAAAGTGCTCAGTGTTCAGCCAGCTAAAGACCATGAGCACGGCCCCCCCTCCAGCCAGCGCCTGCCCCAAAGAAAAACGCCCCGAAAGGGGCGTTTTTACGGTTCGCGAGAAACCTGACAACATCAGACGCCGCGGCAAGAACCGGGCAGAAATTTCAGAGGGGTCGTGGTCACAGCAGTACCGCTGTTGAGCACGGTGCGGTTGCCACAGACCCACTCGGAAAGCGGGGCCGCCGGAGTAATAGCCGCTTTGCCCGCTGCTGTTGGGACCAGGCTCACAGTCGTGCCATCGATTTGGTCAGCGCCAGAATCATTGAAACCTTGAACGGTCACGATGATGCCGCCGTTGGCATCCGTCGCAATCGACCTCACATACTTGGACGTCGAAACGGAGGCCTCACAACCCCAGTTACCGGCGGTGGGCAGGCTTGCGGCGCTGTTGGACTGGAACACTTCTGTGATTGACGTGCGGCAGGCGGAAGACGCCAAAATCACTTCGGACAGCTTGGCGCGCTTGGTGTAGTCAGAATAAGCCGGCAACGCCACCGCAGCCAAAATACCGATGATCGCGACAACGATCATCAACTCGATCAGGGTAAAACCCTTTTGCATGGAACGCTTCATAAAAACTCCTTGGTTGAGAAACTAGCGAGACCATTCAGCAGATACCGTGCCAGGCCGAAACCGGGTCTGAACAGCCAGTTCGACCCATCTTCCGGCTACAAAAGTTACTCTTTTCGTCAGCCCTCAAGACGTCGCTGACAATTTTGTCACTTGATGCACACTGACCGAACCTGTTTGAGATCGGTCAGCCCCATCAGCACTTTCTCCATCCCGTCCATTTTGAGCGTGCGCATGCCGCTGTTGACGGCCGCCGCAAACAGCTCTGCCACGCGGGCGCGCTCCTGAATCAGCTTTTTCGCGGCATCGTCAGCCACCATCAGCTCATGCAGGCCGATACGGCCCTTGTAGCCGGTCTCGTTGCATTTGTCGCAGCCCACAGCCCGGTAGAGGGTCAGCTGGCTGTCCTTGCCATACCGCTCCATCCAGTCGTCAAGCAAGGCCTGCGCCTCGCCACCCGCATCCGTCTTCCAGGCATCCGTACTGCGCAGTTCCTCGGCGTACTCCTTGATGAAGTCCTTGATTTCCTGCGCGGCCGGCTGGTAAGCCTCTTTGCAATCGCACAGCTTCTTGGCCAGCCGCTGGGCCAGGATGCCGAGCAGGGCATCGGCAAAATTGAAAGGGTCCATGCCCATGTCCAGCAGCCGGGTGATGGACTCAGGGGCAGAATTGGTGTGCAGCGTCGAGAACACCAAGTGGCCGGTCAGCGAAGCCTCCACACCCATGGACACGGTTTCCTTGTCGCGCGACTCGCCGACCATGATGATGTCCGGGTCGGCCCGCAAGAACGCACGCATCACCAGGGCAAAGTCGATGCCTGCTTTCTTGTTGATCTGGACCTGGCGCAAACCCTTCTGCGTGATCTCGACAGGGTCTTCGGCTGTCCAGATTTTCCGGTCTGGCGTGTTCAGGAATTTCAGGATCGAGTGCAGCGTGGTTGTTTTGCCGGAACCGGTCGGACCACAAACATAAAACAGGCCATAGGGTTTGGAGACCGTTTTCTCGAGCCGCTCCCGGTTGCGGTCCGTC
>CXWL01114562.1_pt1 | contig 11486 bp, 12 predicted proteins | sample 590931 | NCBI WGS metagenome assembly CXWL01 (sample SAMEA3498368, study PRJEB10139) | groundwater metagenome | biome: water well; material: biofilm material | place: Germany | collected 2015-04-27 | reverse complement strand
CAAGGACTTCCCGACCGTGCCGATCAATCGCATGATCCCGCGCAGCTGGATGACCAGCCTGCCGGATGGCCAGGCGATCGCCTATGAAGCGTCCATCCCGGTTGGCGGGATCGCGATGGGCGGCGACTGCGGCGTCGCCAAGGTCGATGTCTCATCCGATGGTGGCCGCACCTGGTACAGGACGACGCTCGGAGCGGACGAGGGCAAGTATAGCTTCCGGCGCTGGGATGGTCGCGTGCCGCTTAGGCGCGGTCCCAACCCCATCATGGTGCGCTGCTGGAACGCCAACGGTGTCGCTCAGCCGATGAAGCCGATCTGGAACCCAGGCGGGTTCATGCGCGGCAATATCGAGACCACCACCATCATCGCGGCCTGAGGAGCGAGTAGCATGAAGACCCCGTCTCCCGGTATCATGGCCGCTGGCCTGATCGGCCTGACCGGCATTATCCTCGTCTCGATCGGGGCGCCGAGCAGCCGCAAGGCGCCTGCCCCGATCTCCGAGACATCCGAGCCGGCACCGCCCACCAGCGTCTCAGCCCGCGGCTTTTCGCTCGCCTCGACCAGCGTCGACCTGCCGGTCGACGAAGCGACCTATCCCGATGGTCCGCACGCCAACGTCATCAACGCCAACTGCACTTCGTGCCACTCGGCCAGCATGGCGCTGACCCAGCCATCGCTATCGGCGGATCAGTGGAAGGCGACCGTCACCAAGATGCGCAAGGTGTACAAGGCCCCGGTGGCCGAGAAGGACGTCGACGCGATCGTCGCCTATCTCATCGCTATGCCGAGCCAGAAGGCGGCACCCGCGACAGGCAAGGCGCAGGATCCCGACCCCAAGGCGGCTCCCGGTGTCTCAGGTGGAACAGGCTAACCGATCTACTTCCATAATCCCGAAATACCATCGTCTTAGAAAAGCCGTTGGGAGACGATCCGTAAAAGCAATACGTCCGTCAGGTGGTTTGTGGGACCGGATCAGCCCGTGCCTGTCCAAAGCGCGCATAGAGTGTTGGCAGCACGAATAGAGTCAGCAACGTTGCGGAGATCAAGCCGCCTATCACGACCGTAGCAAGCGGCTTTTGCACTTCCGCCCCCGCGCCGTGCCCGAGCGCCATTGGGACGAACCCCAAGGATGCAACGAGCGCTGTCATGGCGACGGGGCGGAAACGGGTCAGAGCACCCTCCCTCGCCGCCTGCGCCCGCGCCATACCCTGCCGCATCAACTCCTGAATCGAGCTAACCATCACCAGCCCGTTCAGCACAGCCACACCCGACAGCGCAATGAACCCGACAGCGGCCGAGATTGAGAACGGCATGCCGCGTAACACGAGCGCGAGAATGCCGCCCACCAGCGCCAGAGGAACGCCGGTAAACACCAGGGCCGCGTCGCGGACGCTGCCGAGAGCACCATAGAGCAGCAACATGATGACCGCGAAGCAGATCGGGACGACGATCGTCAGCCGCTCGCGCGCCGCAGCCAGATTCTGAAACTGACCACCCCACTGGAGGTAGGTGCCGGGAGGGAGCGTGACTTGCGCGTCGATCGCGGCCTGCGCGTCAGCCACCACGCCAGCAACGTCGCGACCGCGGACATTGGCCTGCACCACGACGCGGCGCTTGCCGTTCTCGCGGCTGATTTGGTTTGGACCATCCCCGACAGCAACGTCCGCGACGCTCCCCAGAGGGACGTAGGAGCCGTTGGGCGTAGGAATAGGTATCTGCCCGATCGCCTGTAGGTCAGCCCGTGCGGTTTCCGCCAGGCGGATCACGACCGGGAAGCGCCGATCGCCCTCGAAGATCATGCCCGCCTCACGACCGCCAATCGTCGCGGCAACGGTATCTTGCACGTCGCCGGCAGTGACACCAACACGCGCCATCGCATCGCGGTTCGGCCGAATATCGAGCAGCGGCAGGCCCTCGGTTTGCTCAACTTGCACATCAGCCGCACCACGGATCTTGCGGAGGACTGCCGCAATTTGATTGGCGGTCGCGTTCATCTGCCCGAAGTCATCCCCAAACACCTTGACCGCCAAGTCTCCACGGACGCCCGCGATCAGCTCGTTGAAGCGCATCTGGATAGGCTGCGTGATCTCGTAGCCATTGCCGGGAATGGTCTTGAGCTTCTTTTCAAGGCGCTCGACCAGCTCAGTCTTAGGCAGGCTGGGATCAGGCCATTCGTCGCGTGGCTTGAGGATCACGAACGTGTCCGTCGCATTGGGCGGCATCGGATCGGAGGCGATTTCGGACGTGCCGGTACGCGAGAACGCGAAGCGAATTTCCGGCTCGCGAGCGATCATCTTCTCGACTGCAAACTGCATCTTCTGGCTCTGATTGACAGAGGTGCCCGCAGGCCGCCACGCCTGAACAAGGATGTTGCCTTCATCAAGCTGAGGCAAAAACTCTTGGCCCAGCGTCGAGAAGGCCAGGACAGCTGCTACCACAGCCACAACCGCAGCGCCGATCGTTATGCTCGGGCGTCGCATGGCGGCATCCAGGCCGGGTTCGTAGCGCTGTTTCAGCACTGCGATGACCCGGCTTTCCTTCTCATCCACGCGTCCGCCAATCCATGCCGCGATGGCGGCAGGGACGAATGTCAGGGACAGGATGAAGGCGAACACGAGCGCGATGATGACGGTAAGCGCCATCGGCTCGAACATCTTGCCTTCGACGCCCGAGAAGGTGAGCAGCGGGGCATAGACAAGGATGATGATCGCCTGCCCGTACACCGATGGGCGGATCATTTCGCGCGCGGACGCGGCGACGATCGCAAGCCGCTCCTCTAGCGAAAGGCGTTCGCCCAGCTCGTGTTGGCGTTCCGCTAAGCGGCGCAGGGCATTTTCTACAATGATGACTGCGCCATCGACAATCAGGCCGAAATCGAGCGCGCCGAGGCTCATTAGATTGGCCGACACCCCGGCACGTAGCATGCCGGCGCTGGTCAGCAGCACCGTGACAGGAATAACCAGGGCCGCGATCAATGCCGCCCGGATATTGCCGAGCAGCAGGAACAGCACGACGATGACCAGCACCGCGCCCTCCGCAAGGTTGCGGCCGACAGTCGCGATCGTGGAGTTCACGAGGTTGGTGCGATCCAGCACCGGCTTCACGATGATATCGGCCGGAAGCGAGCGGCTGATTGTTTTCAGGCGATCGGACACAGCCGTGGCGACGGTGCGGCTATTCTCGCCGATGCGCATGACAGCTGTGCCGACCACGACCTCGTGACCGTTTTCGGAAGCGGAGCCGGTGCGAATGCCGTGGCCTGCTTTGACGGTCGCGACCTGATCGAGCGTGATGGGGACGTTTTCGCGGGTCGCCACGACCGTCCGCGCCAGTTCGTTCGCGGTTCGCACGCGCGCGTCGGAGCGGACGAAAAGGCCCGCGCCGTTACTGTCCACGATGCCCGCGCCGATGCTGCTATTGCTGCGCTCCAATGCGGTCGCGAGGTCCTGTATCGTGAGGCGCAGCGCGGCTAGGCGTTGAAGGTCGGGCATGACGAGATACTGGCGATCGAACCCCCCAAGGGAGTCGATGCCGGCGACGCCGGCCGTACCCCGAAGTTGGGGAGCAACGATCCATTCCTGAACCGTATGCAGGTAAGTGGCCTTGTCATCTTCGCTGACCAAGTGCTCGCCTTCCGGCGTGATATAGCTGCCATCACGTTGCAGCCCCGGTTCCCCGTCGCGATGCCGGACCTTGTCCAACTCGCGAAGCTCGACCGTCCACATGAAAATATCGCCAAGGCCGGTAGCGATAGGCCCCATTTCCGGCATGATGCCTTGGGGTAGGCGTTCCTCCGCTGAACGCAGCCGTTCGGCCACCTGTTGGCGGGCAAAATAGATATCAGTGGCATCGGAAAATACGGCGGTAATTTGCGCAAAGCCGTTCCGGTTGAGCGAGCGCGTATATTCCAGACCCGGTATGCCAGCGAGCGAGGTTTCGATCGTAAATGATACTTGCCGCTCGATCTGATCGGGCGACAGAGAGGGGGCCATCACGTTGACCTGAACCTGATTGTTCGTGATGTCAGGGACGGCATCGATCGGAAGGCGTTGCAGCGCCAGAGCACCCACCAGGGCCGCGATCCCGGTGAAAAGCAGGACGAGCCAGCGGCGCTCGACCGCGAAAGTTACAAGACGGCCGATCATTGGATCAATCCATGTCCATTTCGCCGCCCTTGCCGAGTTCGGCTTTGAGCGTGAAGCTATTGGTGGTTGCGATACGCTCGCTGCCGGTCAGGCCAGAGGTGATGACGACCTGATCGCCGTTGCGACGCCCTGCCTGCACCGGAACGGCCTTGAAGCCGCTAGGCGTGCGCACGAACACGACCATCTTATTCTCTACCGATTGGACCGCCGTGGACGGCACAGTGATACTGTGATCCCCGATCGAGGGCAGCAGGATCGAGGCCGTGACGGGCTCCCCTACCCGCCAAGTGCCGCCCGCATTATCGAGGGAAGCGATAACCTGAACAAGCCGCGTGGTTTCATCGAGAGCGGGCGACACGAAGGTCACGCGACCTTCCTGCCTGCGGCCGGCCGAGGTGACTTCAACGCGTGTTCCAGGCTTTACCTTGCCGGCGTCAGCCGGTGAGAGTGACGCAGCGATGGTCACGCGCGAGAGGTTGGCGACCCGGTACAGCTCGCCGTCTGCCGCAACCGTCTGACCGAGCGTCGCCGATCGAGCGATGATCTGACCGGAAAGGGGCGAGCGGATCGCCACACGGTTCAGCGCACCCCCGCTCCCGCCTGTGGCCGAGAGCTGCTGTTGGGCGAGGCGGACCGCAATGTTGGCTTCGGTGGCAGCAGTTCGAGCGGCGATGAGATCCTGTTCCGGCGAGACGCGTTCAGCAAACAGACGTTGCTCACGGCGCAGGTTCGATTGTGCGAGCGCAGAGCGCGCGCGCGCGGCTTCAATCTCGGCGTTTAATGAGGCGGCCTCGCGACTTTCAATGATCGCAAGCGCATCGCCACGGCGCACCGATTGCCCGAGGTTACGGGTAAGGGAGACGACACGACCGCCGATCGTCGCGGATACGACCTGCACCCCTTGCGGATCACCCTGAACCAAGGCCGGCAGCTCGATTGCGCCGGCAACGCCGCCAATCGCAGGCCGACCAACTTCGATCCCGGCATCCGCGATTTGCTGGGCCGAAAGGCTTACGGCGTCTTTATCGGCAGGTTTGCCGGCTTCGCCTTTCTCGCCTTCGCCCTTTTCCATCCCTTCCATGCCGGCCATGTTGTCGGCCTTCTTTTCCCCGCCCCCGCCACAGGCAAGCAGCGTCAGGGGAAGCAGAGCGGATAGTACGACCCGCGCGCCGGTCTTCGTCATCATTGGTCCTTCGCCAGTTCGGGAGCGGCAGCGGTCAGCCGCTCAAGCCGGGCCTTTGCATCATGGTAGGTCGCCAGCGCATCGATCGCGGCCGTGCGGGTTTCAGACAGGGTGCGTTCGGCGTCGAGAAGATCGAGTTGGCCGAACTTGCCTTCACGGTAGCCGATGCGGGCAATGCGCGCGGCTTCCGTCGCTGCTGCCAGGACCGGCCCACCCGTGGTTCTAGCGGTCGTCGCGGCATTTGCCACTTCCGCTTCCGCGCTGGCTATCGACTGCCCCGCATCCAGCTCAGCCGCGCGTCGCATCGCGTCCGCCTGATCGCGTTGCGCCCGCGCCTGAACGACCGACGCCCGGCCGTTGTTGAACAGTGGAAGCGGTATCGAGAGGCCGACGACCGCAGCCATATCGTTCGACGCATCGAGCCGGCGTGCGCCGGCATTGACGGTCACGTCGGGGATGCGTTGGGAGCGAGCAAGCCGCACTTGCGCATCTGCCGTCGTCACTGCGGCTCGCGCCGCAGACAATGCCAGCGTGCCGCCCGGACTGGCCGCGATCGAGGGGCCGTAACCTTGGACGCGATCGAACCAGGCAACGTCGAGCGGGCCGGTTACGGGCTGACCAATACGCCGGGCGAGATTGCCCCGCGCGACTTCCGTCAGGCGCTGCGCACGTTCAACCGCAGCTTCGGCATTGATGCGCAACACGTCGGCACGCTGTTGCTCTAGCGGCGATGCCCTGCCCGCGCGTACCCGAATGCCCGCCGCGCGGGCCGCCTCCCCGGCAATGCCGGCTTGCTCGCGCGCAGTCGTGATGCGACGCTCGGCTGCTACGGCTTCGATATACGCCTGTGTTACAGCGAGCCGAATATCGGCCGTAGCAATAACCAGGGCGAGCCGAGCTTGCTCCCCTTGTGCGTTGGCAACACCGACCCGCGCGGAACGCTTGCCGCCAAGCTCGATAGGTAGAGCAACACCGACTGTAGCTTCCGCGCTACGAAGACCGCGATATGCCCCCGAACCCCCAAAATATTCCAGACCGCCATTCAGCGTAGGGTTAGGGCGCAGCCCCGCTACATCGCGCGCCGCACCTGTTGCCCGAACGCCGGCCTGCGCTGCTTCTAGCGACGGTGCTGACGCTTCCGCCAACGCCAGTATTTTTTCTAGCGTCAGTACCGGGGTGACCGTCGCTTCGGAACCGGTTTGCGATTGGGCGTGCGCTACGCACGGAACGACGGCGACGACCGCGATCAGGACGAAGGGCAACCGGTGCCGGAGCTTCATAGGGTAAGTCATTATGACGACGGCCTTGCCGTTGATTGGAGTTCGCGCCGCGCATTGCGGATAATTTCGTAGGCCGAATGCAGGAACAGGAGCGCGATGACGCCGGCAACGACCAGATCGGGCCAAGCCGCACCGGTCCAGCCAACAAGGGCGGCTGCGATGATCACCGCAACATTGGCAATCGCGTCGTTACGGCTGAACAACCAAATAGCGGTGACGTTCGCATCCCCTTCGCGAAATCGCGATAGAACTAGTGCAGCCGTCACGTTCACTATGAGCGCAACGATCCCGATAGCGCCCATCAATTCGGCTTCTGGCGCAATTGCATTCATCGCACGCCAAAGGGCGAAGGCGATGACACCTATCCCGAGCGCGCCAAGGAATATGCCCTGTGTAAGCGCAACCTGAGAACGGGCACGAGCGGTCCATCCCAGCGCAATCAATCCGAGGAGCGAGATGCTGCCGTCCCCGATGAAATCGAGGGCATCGGCCTTCAATGCCTGGCTGTCGGCAAGGAACCCCCCGACGATTTCAGCCAGACCAAAGCCCAGATTAAGCAGAACGACGATCCACAATGCGCGCCGATATGCGGGATCGCGCTCCGCTCGTTTGGTATCACCGGAACAACCGCATGAAGAGGATTCACTTGCACTCATATCGTGCCTCTACGATCTACAGTCACTGTAGGAGCAAGCGGTTTCTAGTGGAGTGGCAACGTGTTGATGATCGGCGATTTGGCAAAGCGGACAGGGACCAAAATCAACACCATCCGATTCTATGAGGAAATCGGCCTCATGCCCGAAGCGCTCCGCACGTCTGGAGGCCGTCGCACCTATGGAGAGGGGCAGGTTCGCCAGCTTGGCTTCATCCGCCATGCCCGGGAACTAGGATTTTCAGTAGATGAAATCCGATCGCTTATTGCCCTGTCTGCCGATCCCGATCAGGACTGCAACCAGGCCGGCGCCATCGCCCGTCGGCATCTCGCCAGCGTGGAGGATCGTATCACACGCCTTGTCGCGCTTCGCGACGCATTGAGTGCTGCAACACGATCCTGCGATGGCGGACGCATCGCCGACTGCCGGGTAATGGAAGCGATTACTGCCGTGCCCAACTAATGCCACGGTTGAACGAGGATAAATATTTCTCTCATGACGCGTGCGACGCGGCTTGGGATGCTTGGGTGTTCCCATTTTTTAATCGTTTACGGACGCGCTGGTAAGCGGCCCGTTCCATTCTTGGATAGCTATGTAGTCGATCAGTAGCCGTGGCGTGGCGGCGTATCGCAGCCGGCTAATAGATAGGGGCGGTTGCCCGCCCCTATCTAGCTTTTAGCCGTGCTTCATGCCGCCCTTGGCATGATCGCAGCAGTCAGCAGCCTTGGCTTTTGCGCCATCCTTGCAGCAGTCCGCACCGTCCTTGCAGCACGCCATGTCGGCGCAGCAATTGGCGACAGCGGCGAATGCGCCAGTCGACAGGGTGAGGGCGAANNATGCCCAAAAGGCCGGTCTGTGGAGCCGGCCAAGGCGATAGACGGGAGGACGGAACCAGCCCGACATGCTCTACGGTTTCGCCGGCAACCGCAACGCACGGTATGGCGCAGGCCGACGCAGGGGCCTTTTTGATGGGAGCGCCTGCTGATTTGCTGGCGCAGTCCATCATCGCGGACGCAGCCGGAGGCGCGGCCATCGCCATCGTCTCGCAGAGCGGGCCAAGCCGGACCAGCAACATCACCGCCAAGACGAAAAACGCCATGGAATGCAACATTTTGGAGAGTGGGCGAGCCCGGCGTTTCATCGAATGCATCTAGAAGCACCCTCAGTCATGTACAATGCCGCAGGAGCGGTTTGCCACACTAAGCGGACTTTACTCGCCTTTCCGGTACGTTGGCGAGGTTGCGATGCTCGAAAGGTCCGTGGCGCTATCGATCGGCACGCCTGCCTCCTTTCGCTCGGAATAGCGATCGACCAATTGGGCGGTGTGCGGGCGTAGCAGGACAGTGAAGCGTACCAATTCTTCCATCACGTCCACGAGCCGATCATAGTAGGCCGACGGCTTCATTCGATCGTTTTCTTCGAACTCGGCAAACGCCTTCGCGACGCTGGATTGGTTGGGGATCGTCACCATTCGCATCCAGCGGCCGAGGACGCGCAGCGTGTTCACGCTGTTGAACGACTGCGACCCGGCCGACACTTGCATGACGGCGAGCGTGCGGCCCTGCGTCGGGCGCATCCCGCCCATCGACAGCGGCAGGTGATCGACTTGCAGCTTCATGATGCCGGTAATCTGGCCGTGTCGTTCAGGGCTGCACCACACATGCCCCTCCGACCACATCGACAGTTCGCGCAACTCGTGGACGGCCGGGTGATCGTCCCCCGTCACCTGATCGGGCAGCGGCAACGTCGAAGGATCGAAGATCCGCGTTTCGCAGCCGAAGAATTGCAGCAGGCGAGCAGCTTCCTCGACGCACAGCCGCGAAAAGGACCGCTCCCGCAAAGAGCCATAGAGCAACAGGATGCGCGGAGGTGGATCGCCAGCACCCAGCCCAAGGGCAGGACGATCGAGCGCATAGCGCCGATCGAGCGCGGGCAGATTATCAGGATCGGCGAGAATACGGAGCGGCATCAGGCGGTCCTTGGGCCTAGCAGAATGATGCAGGTGCCGATCAGGCACAGTGCGGCTCCGCCCGCGTCCCAGCGATCGGGCCTTACCCCTTCGACAGCCCACAGCCAGATCAGCGATGCGCAGATATAGACACCGCCATAGGCAGCATATGCCCTCCCCGCTGCGTCGCTATCCACGCGTGTCAGCAGCCAGGCGAACAGCATAAGCGAGACTACGCCCGGAGCCAGCCACAGGGGCGATTTGCCCAGCCGCAACCATGCCCAAAAGGCAAAGCAGCCTGCGATCTCCGCAAGCGCAGCAGCCGGATATACGAGTGCAGTCATGCGACGCTGATCCTAATCGCCAGTGCCGCGAGCGTTACTAGCAGCACCGGAATTGTTAGTGTCGCACCGACCTGGAAGTAATAGCCCCAGCCGATCCGGATGCCCTTTTGCCCGAGGACATGCAGCCAGAGCAGCGTCGCGAGCGACCCGATCGGCGTGATCTTCGGGCCAAGGTCGCACCCGATCACGTTGGCATAGATCATCGCTTCCTTGATCGCGCCTGTGGCGTGCGTCGCGTCGATCGACAGCGCACCCACCAGCACAGTCGGCATGTTGTTCATCACCGACGACAGCAGCGCCGCGATGATTCCGGTCCCGAACGCGGCACCCCACACACCGCCTTGCGCGGTGCGATCGAGCAGGCCCGCGAGATGGTCGGTTAAGCCAGCATTTCGCAAGCCGTAGACGACCAAGTACATGCCGAGCGAGAAGATCACGACCTGCCACGGCGCACCGGCCAGCACCTTGCGCGTCTGGATGACATGGCCGCGCGTGGCGATGACGAGCAGGAGGACCGCGCCGGCAGCGGCAACGGGGCTGACCGGCACGCCGAGGGGTTCAAGCAGGAAGAAGCCGGCGAGCAGTAGAGCGAGGACGACCCAGCCCGCCTTGAACGTGGCAGGATCGCGGATCGCGTCAGCTGGCGTGCGGAGCTGCGCCACATCATAGCTGCCCGGTATGTCGCGACGGAAGAACAGGAGCAGCGCGACCAGCGTCGCGGAGATCGACGCCAGATCGACCGGCACCATCACCGAGGCATAATCGGCAAAGCCGATCTGGAAGAAGTCGGCCGACACGATGTTGACGAGGTTGGATACGATCAGCGGCAGGCTGGCGGTATCGGCGATGAACCCCGCCGCCATAACGAACGCCAGCGTTGCCTTGTCCTTGTATCCCAGCGCGCGCAGCATCGCGATTACGATCGGCGTTAGGATCAGGGCCGCGCCATCGTTGGCGAACAGTGCCGACACTGCCGCACCGAGCAGCACGATCAGCACGAACAGCCGGCGACCATGCCCCCCGCCCCAGCGCGCGACATGGAGCGCCGCCCATTCGAAGAACCCGGCTTCATCCAGCAACAGGCTGACGATGATGATCGCGACGAACGTCGCGGTCGCATTCCAGACGATACCCCACACAACCGGCACGTCGGAGAGCGAGACGACCCCGACGAGCAACGCGATCGCCGCTCCGCCCAATGCGCTCCATCCGATGCCGAGGCCCTTGGGCTGCCAGATGACGAGCGCGATCGTGGCGACGAAGATAGCGAGCGCAAGCAGCATCAGGCGATGCGCTGACCCGAGGCGTCCACGACCTTTTCGCCGTCTTCCTTGGCAAACGCCCCCTGTTGCGGCTCGGACAGCAGATCAAGGACCGCTTCGGACGGTCGGCAGAGCTTCACGCCGACCGGAGAGACAACCAGCGGCCGATTGATGAGGACCGGATGTGCCATCATAGCGTCCACCAGCGCGTCGTCGGACAGCGACGTGTCGCCCAAGCCTAGCTCTGCATAGGGCGTGCCNNGACCACATGCGGCTCGATGCCGGCATTGCGGATCATCGCCAGCGTGTTGCGCGACGTGCCGCACTCGGGGTTGTGATAGATCACGATATCGACGGCCACGGGGCGTCCTTTCAGCAGCAGGGGGTGAGTTCGGCTAAGAGTGGCGCGCACAGTTCGGGCGAGCCGGCGCAGCAGTCTTTGACGAGGAACAGGGTTAGTGCGCGCAGTCCGTCCAGATCTGCGCGGTAGACGATGGAGCGGCTATGCCGTTCAAAGCGGACCAGGCCCGCACGCGCGAGGATGCCAAGGTGCGCCGACATCGTGTTTTGCGGCACATTGAGCTGCCGAGCAATATCGCCTGCAGCCACGCCGTCTGGCTCGTGCTGAACCAGTAGGCGGAACACATCGAGCCGTGTTCCTTGCGCTAGTG
>CXWL01107073.1_pt1 | contig 11488 bp, 8 predicted proteins | sample 590931 | NCBI WGS metagenome assembly CXWL01 (sample SAMEA3498368, study PRJEB10139) | groundwater metagenome | biome: water well; material: biofilm material | place: Germany | collected 2015-04-27 | reverse complement strand
ATCAGGCCTGGCAGCTGGGCGGCGCCTTGGTGGCCTTCGGGCTCATCCAGACGCGCTTGCCGTCGATTTCGAGCGCGCTCTCAAGCGGCGCCACCGCGCGGAAGCGCCCTTCGATCAGGCTTTGGCGCACCGGAGGGCAGCCGGCGAAATCGGCCGGCAGCACGGCGACCGGGCTCCACTGGCCCTGCCCGTCTTCGCCCATCACAGTCGCGCCGCCGCCCGGCTGCGCGCCGATCACGATCACTTCCGGCTTGCCGTCGCCGGACAGGTCGAGCAGGAAGGCGTCGCACTGCTCCCCGGCTTGCTGCAGGCATGGCGGATATCCCCAGCGGCCGACATGGGCGCTCCACTTGTGGCCCAGGAACGACTGCGGCAACTGCGCGGTCCGCGGCCAGACCGTCAGATTGCGCGCCAGGTCTGCCGGCCCGGCCTTGGTTTCGGCGCTGCGCCGCACGTTCGGACGCACCGGCCGGGTGGCCTCGGCCGCCCCCTGCCTGATCGTCGCGGCATCCTTGCCGGTGGCGCCCTTGAGCTGCGCGAGCGCGGCGCGCCCGTATCGCGCACCGTTGGTGCGCAGGTAGGCATAGTCGAAGCGGTCGGCCGCCACCTTGCCCGACGCCAGGCGCGCGAGCTGATGGTTGACCGCCAGGCGCGCCGGATCGGCGAGCGGAGAAAACAGCGCGAGCAACAGCGCCAGCACCAGGAAAGCGTTGGCGCGATTGACGCCGGCGATCGTGTCGAGCCAGCCTTTGCGCAGCGCGGCGAAGGCGTAGCCCGCCGCATAGCATGCGGCGACCAGCAGGCAGGCGGCCGCCACGATGCGGTCGGTGGTCCAGCCGTGTTCCGCCACCCGCAAGCCGAGCGCATACGCCGCGATGCCGACGATCGGTGCGAGCAACAGTGCTGCGGCGCGCGCGCTGTGGCGGATCACCGGCGCCACGGCGGGGGCGGCGCCGTTTTGCCAGGCGGCGTTAATCAGGATTACCAGCACGGCCGCCGCCCCCAGCAGCAAGGCGGTGGCGCGCCGGGTCGCCCACAGCGGCTCCAGGCCGGTGAACAACAGGCTGGCCAGAAAGCCGCCGATGATGAATGTTGCGACCGGCAGGATCCACGACATCAGCAACAGCAGCAAGCCGCGGATCCCGCGCACGATCGCCGGCCGTACGTCGGTGATGTGCATCGCCCAACTGTATGCAAACGCGATGAGCGGGATCACAAACCACGATTTTTCCAGCAGCTCGTTGAAGAACCGCAGCTCCACCAGCAGGAACAGCGTGGCGCCGAGGAACAGCACCAGCGAGGCGACGCCGACGAACAAGGCGCTGAAGCTGAGCTGGACGGCCAGCTTCCAGGCCGCTTCGAAGCAGGCCGGATAGGAGGCGATGCGGCGNNAGGGGCTTGCGCGCGCGCCGGGCACCAGCTCGCTTGCGCCGGGCACGGCGGCGGCGCGCCAGGCGTCGTACAGGCCCAGCGCGGCGAGCGCCAGCGCGGCCGCCCCGACCCACACGGCGGCGCGCCTGGCGCCGAGGTGGCCGAGGCTCGAGACCAGCAGCACCGGNNTCCGCGGCGGTGTACAGGAAGGCCAGCACGGCCCCTTGCAGCAGGCCGATCAGCAGGCGCGCGCTGCCGACGTCGGGCGGCGCCAGCGATTCGGGCATGGACAGGTTGGACGCCGGGGGCGATGGTGGCATGGCTGCTCTCCGTAGGTGGCGCCGGCCGGGCGCGGGCAACGAGCGCAAAGATACAGTTTTGCAACGCCGAGTCTACCCACGGCGATGCCGTTTGTCGAACAGTTTGCGTTGCAAACTAGCCCTGCGGCAGCGGCGGATTGGCCGGCGCCTTGACTTCCTTCAGTACGAACGAGGTGTACACCTCCTTCACGCTGGGCAGGCCGTTGATGAACTTCTCGGCAAACAGGCCGTACGCTTCCAGGTCTTCGGCCACCACCGTCAGCTGGTGGTCGTAGCGGCCGGAAATGCGGTGGCAGGCCAGCACCTGGGGGATCGCCATCACCGCCTGCTCGAACTCCTGCACATACTGCGTGTGGTTCTTGTCGAGCGAAATGTGGATGAACGCGGTGACCTGGTAGCCGAGCTTGCGCGAGTCCAGCCGCGCCTGGTAGCCGCAGATCACGCCCTCGCTCTCGAGCCGCTTGACCCGGCGCCAACATGGCGATGCGGTCAGCGACACCCGCTCGGCCAGGTCGGCGCTGGACAGGCGCGCGTCGGTCTGCAGTTCTTCGAGAATTCTCCGGTCGATCCGGTCCAGCTTTACCTTTGGCGAGACCATTGCGCTCTTTTCCTTATTTTGGAACATTCATTGCAAAAATGCGTCCTCATGCAGGCTGAATATAGCAAAATTTTGCGCTTCCTGACAGATATAATTTGCCAATATGCAACAAAATCCCGGACTGAGCTGATTTCGACGCCGCGCATTTACCGAATGCGAGCCGTCCCTTCCCGCGCTCGAGCGCGCGCCACCGCGCCGCCTCCTATGGATCGATTTCCAACAATTACTACCTGAGGAGTAACACCGCATGTCGAATCAGAAATTCAAGTTGAAACCGTCGGTCATGCTGGTGGCCGCGGCGTTCGGCCCGTGCCTGCTGCTGCCGGCAGTCGCCGCCGGCCAGGCCGCCGGCCCGGCGGCGCCGAAGATGGAACGGGTGGTCGTGACCGGCTCGTCGATCAAGCGCATCGATGGCGAAACCGCGCTGCCGGTGCAGATCCTCAAGCGCGAAGACATCGACCGGATCGGCGCCTCGTCGACCGAGGAACTGGTCAAGCAACTGAGCTCGCTGAGCAGCGCCGGCAGCGCGACCACGGTGGCCAACGCCTCCGGATTTGGCGGCGGCAACATCGCCACCGTCTCGCTGCGCGGCCTCGGCGGCGGCCGCACCCTGGTGCTGGTCAACGGGCGCCGCGTGTCGGTGTACGGCGGCGGCTCGGCCGGGTCGGCCGGTTCGTCGGTCGACATCAACAGCATCCCCTTGTCCGCGATCGAGCGGGTCGAGGTGCTCAAGGACGGCGCCTCGGCGGTGTACGGCAGCGATGCGATCGCCGGCGTGGTCAACTTCATCCTGCGCAAGGATTTCAAGGGCGTGGAAGTGTCCGGCACCTACGGCGCGCCGAGCGCGGGCGGTCCCGGCAAGGACAAGAAGGCCAGCCTGTTCGCCGGCTTCGGCAACCTGGCCGAGGATGGCTACAACGTCACGTTCGGCGCCAGCGTGCAGAAAATCGCACCGATCTTCGGCGTCGACCGGCCGTACGCGAACCGTCTCAACGTCGCCCAGCAGAACGATGTGCTGTCGTCGATCACCTTCCCCGCCAATGTCACCTTGTACGGCAGCGGCGTGCTGGTCAATCCGGCACTGGCCAATTGCGGACCGGTGTCGCAGGTTTCGCCCTACGCGCCGACCCGCTGCAGTTACGACAACAGCCCGTTCATCTCGCTCCAGCCGCAGCAGGAAAAGGCCAGCGTGCTGGCCAACGGCCGCCTGACCCTGTCGCCCGATGCGCAAGCGTATTTCGAGACCAGCTACACCAACAACAAGATCACCTCGACCACTCAGCAGGTGCCGATTGCCTACAACGCGATCACGACCGCGAGCAACCCCTACGTGCCGGCCTACAAGCTGTTGATCGCGCAATATCCGGCACTCGCCACCAAGCCGGCCTCGGCCCTGGGCGGCTTCGTGCTGGTGCCGACCAGCCCGTATTATCCGGCCGCCTTCGCCGCCGCCAACGGCCTCAACAACCGGCCGCTGCTGCTCAATTATCGCGACGTCGCCAACGGCCCGCGCCAGACCCGCGACAACGCCGAGAACACCCGCTTGATGACGGGCGTGCGCGGCAACTGGTCGGGCTGGGACCTCGATACGGCCTTGCTGTATAGCGAAAGCAAGGTCGACGAGGAACTCTTGATCGGCTACGCGCAATATTCGAAAGTGCTGCCCATCCTCAACAGCGGCTTGATCAATCCGTTCGGCGAGACCGCCGACAAGGCCGCGCTGGCGGCAGCGCAGGCGGCCGAATTCCGCGGCACCAGCTACACCACCAAGACGTCCACCACCTCGCTCGACCTGAAAGGCTCGCGCGAGCTGTTCAACCTGTCGAACGGCGCGGTGCTGCTGGCGCTGGGCGCCGAATTGCGCGAGGAAAAATTCAACTACAACCCGTCGGTGGCGATCCAGACCGGCGACATCGCCGGCCTCGGCGGCAATGCCTTCCCGGTCACCGGCAAGCGCCGCGTGACGTCGGCCTACGCCGAAGTGACCGCGCCGCTGGCGCGCAAGCTCGACCTCGACCTGGCGGCCCGCTACGACAAGTACGAAGGCGTCGGCGACACGGTCAATCCGAAGGCGTCGGTGCGCTGGCAGCCGACCAACACCTTGCTGCTGCGTTCGTCGGTCGGCACCGGCTTCCGCGCACCGTCGCTGACCGACCTGTACACCTCGCAGGCGACCAGCGTGACGGCCAACGGCACGCGCGACCCGATCCGCTGCCCGGTCATCGCCACCGGCGCGCCGGGCGACTGCAACTTCCAGTTCAGGACCATCACGGGCGGCAACCCGAACCTGAAGCCGGAACAGTCGCTGTCGTACACGATCGGCGTGCTGTTCGAGCCGGTCAAGGAACTGTCGGTCAGCATCGATGCCTTCCGCGTCAACCTGAAGAACGCGATCGTGGTCGGCGGCCTGTCGTCGGCCTACTTCCTGGCCAACGCCGAGCGCGCCAAACAGTTCGAGGCCTTCATCCAGCGCGGCCCGGCCGATGGCAACCCGAGCGGCGTCGGCCCGATCACCGGCATCGTGCAGACCAACGCCAACCTGTTCAAGACCCAGCTGGGCGGGGTCGACCTGGATGCCAAGTACGGCCTGCGGCTCGCCTCGGGCAAGCGCCTGACCGTGCGCATGAGCGGCACCTACCTGAGCAAGTACGACGTGCAGGGGCCGTCCGGCGACTACACCAGCGCGCTCGATACGGCGCGCAATGCCGGCGGCGGCGTGGTGCTGCGCTGGAAGCACAACGCCAGCGTGGCCTACCAGATGGACCAGTTCGTCGTCTCGCTGTCGCAGAACTACCAGAAGGGCTACGTCGACGTGCTGGGCAACCGCGCGCCGGCCGGCTCGACCCCGCGCAAGGTCGACGCCTACCAGACCTTCGATGGCCAGGTCGGCTACAACGGCTTCAAGGGCGCCAGGCTGGTGCTGGGCGTGAAGAACCTGACCGACCGCATCCCGCCGTACACCAACCTGACCTCCAACTTCCTTGGCGGTTACGATGTCAGCTACGGCGATCCACGCGGCCGCTTCGTTTACGTCACGGCGGGTTACACTTTCAAATAAGTAAGGTGCTGGTTGTTTGCTGAACCCAACCGGGCGGATCGATCCGCCCGGTTGGCTTTTCCCCGATCGATTAACAAGGATTGTCCATGTCATTCACGCTTCCACAAAAATCCCTGCTGGCCGTCATGCTGGCCGCCGCCGGCGCGGCCGGCGCCGCCGAACCGAACGGCGCCGCACGCCAGGCGCAGATCGATGCCGTCGTGCGCGAGATCTCGCCGCAGCGCATCCAGGCCTACGTCGCCAAACTGGTCGGTTTCGGCACGCGCCACACGATGTCCGACACGCTCTCCGAGACGCGCGGCATCGGCGCGGCGCGGCGCTGGATCAAGGCGGAACTGGAACGCTGCGGCGCCGCCGCCGGCGGGCGCCTGCAGGTCGGGTTCGACAGCCACCTGCATCCGGTCACGCCGCGCCTGGCGCAGGCGACCGAGATCGTCAACGTGGTGGCCACCTTGCCGGGCACCCAGGCCGAATCGCGCGAGCGCATGTACGTCGTCAGCGGCCACTACGATTCGCGCAACAGCGACAACGCCGATTTCACCAACGACGCGCCGGGCGCCAACGACGACGCCTCGGGCACCGCCGCGGTGATCGAACTGGCCTGCGTGATGGCGCGCCACAAGTTCGACGCGACCCTGGTGTTCATGGCGGTCGCCGCCGAAGAGCAAGGCCTGTACGGCGCCGCCCACTGGGCCGAGCAGGCGAAGCTGAAAAAACTCAATATCGCCGGCATGTTCACCAACGACATCATCGGCAGTTCGTACAACGAAGAAGGCAAGCGCGACAACGCGCAGGTGCGCCTGTTCGCCGAGGGCATCCCCGCGCTCAAGGAAATGCCGGAGCACCTGCGCACCCTGCTGGCGACCGGCGGCGAAAACGATTCGCTGCCGCGCCAGCTGGCGCGCCACGTGAAGGAAGTCGGCGAACGCTATGTCGACGGCTTCAAGGTGACGGTGGTGCAGCGGCGCGACCGCTACCTGCGCGGCGGCGACCACATCCCGTTCCTCGAGCAAGGTTACGCCGCGCTGCGGTTTACCGAGCCGGCCGAAAACTTCGATCACCAGCACCAGAACGTGCGCAAGGAAGGCGCGCTGCAATACGGCGACCTGCCCGAGTTCGTCGATCCGGCCTACGTCGCGCAAGTGGCGCGGGTGAACGCGGCCGCCCTGGCGTCGCTGGCGCTGGCGCCGGCCGCGCCGCAAGCGGTCAAGCTCAGGACGGCCAAGCTGGACAACCATACCGAGCTGAGCTGGCAGGCCAATGCGGAGCCGGACCTGGCCGGCTACCGCATCGTCTGGCGCGACACCACCGCGTCGCAGTGGCAAGGCAGCACCCTGGTCGGCAAGGTGACCGCGACCACCGTGCCGCTGTCGAAGGACAACGTGTTCTTCGGGGTGCAGGCGGTCGACAAGGATGGCAACGCCAGCGTGGCGAGCTACCCGCTGCCGGCGCGCTAACTGCCGGCGCCACGGCGCGCCGTTACGTACAGGCCGCGCCGCAACAGAGATTTGCCGGCGGGTCGCCTCGCGTCATCGCTGCGATCCCCTCGGCGAAATCCTGCTCGGACAGGCTGTAGACCGGCGCGAAGCCGCCGCCGGGCGTGCGGAAATTGGTGGTCTGGCCCTGGTACAGCCGCGCCGCCTGCCACTGGACCACGCCATCGTAAGCGTAGCAGCGAAGGTCGAACTTGAGCGCCACCGGATCGTCCGAGGTGCCGCTGACACGTTCGCCGGGCGTCACGATGGCCTGCGCCACATAGTCGCCGGCAAGCACTTCTTCCCAGACGCGCTTGGTGATCTTGTCGCCGCGATAGGCGGCGCGTCCGCCGTAGCCTGCGGTCGGCTTGAAAAACAGTCCGCGCCGTTGCGCCCACAGGCGTTCGGCATTGGCGCGCTCGACAATTTCGGTGTGCGGGATGCTGGCAAGCAGGATCGCCTGCACAGGCTGCGGCACGCCCAGCGACTGCAACTGCGCCCGGTCCGACAACAGCGCCAGGTTGCGCTTGTCCGCATACAGCGCGTGCGCCTGCGGGTGCGGCGTCAGCACCACCGCGTGTTCCAGGTATGCCGCGCGGAGCGCCGCGCTGGCCGCCGATTCGAGCATGAAATCGGTCAGCCGGTTGTAGACCAGGTCGATCTCCACCTCGCCGTGCCAAAGGCGGCCGCCGCGAAACGCCAGCGCCGATGGGTCCGCGATGACGGCATGCAGGCCATGCCGCTCGAACAGGCGCTGGAACAGCAGGAACTCCGGATACAGGTATTGCTGTTCGGGTTCGGCGTCGACGATGGCGATGGTGCGCAGTTCCCTGCCCCGATCGGAACGGCGCCACTCGGCCTGGAACATGTCGACAATGGCGCTCTCGAGCGCCGGTCCCGATTGCGCCGCCGCCAGCAGCCTGGCGTCGCTCAGGCAGCAAGCGCGGTGCGCACGGGCCATCGCGGCATTGAGCAGCGCGCCGCCGGCATTGGTGTTGATTTCGATCAGCCCGAGCCGGTCGCCGCGCAAGTGAAAATCGATGCCGAAAAATACCCCTTTGGCGCCGCCCGGGTCGTGCCTGGCGATGGCCGGAGCGCCGGCCAACACCCGCTCGCGATAGGCCGGCAGGGCGACCACGGATTCGATGGCGCGCACCACCTCGGCCATGCGCCGCGTCTGGCTGTCCGCAATGTAGATCGGGCGCGATGAAAACAGGTAGGGAAAGCGCTCGGCGACCAGCTCGAATACGGCGCTGTCGCCAAGCTCGGCGGACAAGGCCCGCTTCAATGCGTCGGCGTCGAGGCTGGTACAAAAGCAGCTGCTGTTCAGGCGTTCGCCTGGCAGGACGGCAATCGCGGTCTCGGCTGTATCCATCAATCAATTTCTCCCTGTGTAGCAGCGTGGATCGTCAAGGCTATCACAGGCGTGCCGCACAAGCGACTCGGCGCGGCCGGGGTCGGTGGCAAGCGGCAGTTATCGGTTGGACATGGGCACGCTACTGGCATCGCTTCGCGCTCATGTGCTCTTGCATCCGCTGGCGCATTTCGGGCGTCATCGATTGCATGCGTTCGTGCATGATCGCCTGGCGTTCTTCCGGCGTTTTGGCCGCGGCCATTTTTTCGTGCATGTCGCGGCAAGCCGACATGTCGGAATCCATCATCCCCATCCCCATCCCCGCGCCCATCGCGCCGCCGCCCGAGCCGCCATGCATTGCGGGCCGCTCCGCGGCGCACCCCGCCAGTGTCAGCGACAACAGCGCGGCGGCAATCGCGCACAGCCTGGAAAGCATCGTTTTCATGTTTTTTGCTCCTGTGGGAAATGGGTTCAGCAATGCTAGGAGGTGCAGGCTCAAAAGTATTTGATGTGCATCAAGTGCTCCGGGAACCCCATCCTTCCCGGACAATGTCCGACTTGCCGCGGCACTGCCTGTCAGCCAAAACGCGCGCGCCGCATCGATCGGTTCCACAATTGTCGAGTACCCGAATCCGGCGGCATGAAGGGTTCAAGCCGCATTGAAAAGCTGGTTTGCTCTGCTAATCTTGAACAGGCGCTCGACTATTTTTTGCATGGCCGGCCCCCCTGCGAAATCCGCTAGCCGCTTGATTGGCGGCAGCACGTCCGCGCACTCTCCAAAAACAACTCAACAAGGAGTACGACATGTCCATGCTTCCGATACGCAGATCGACCGCCTGCGCCGTATTGTTGGTGACCCTCCTCGCCGCCTGCGGCAGCGATGATCATGTGCAACCGGACGCTGTCCTGGTTCCAAGCGGCACGAATGTCGTGGCGTACTGGCACGACGTGGGGGCTGCCACCGTCAACGCTACCGCAGCCGTCGCCACCACGCCTGAAGAGCAACGCCCCCTGTTCCAGACCGATCTGGCAACGATGCATCTGGCGGTGTACGACGCGGTCAGCGCTGTCGACGGGCGCTACAAGCCCTTCGCGATCACTCCGCTGTCGCCGGCAGCGGGGGCATCGATCGACGCTGCCGCCAGTGCCGCGGCCTACGGCGTGCTGCGCGCCCTTTTCCCGAACCGCGGCGCCCAGTATCAGGCCGCATACGACAGTTTCATCGCGACCATCGAAGCCGGCGAGGCGAAGAATCGGGGCCTGGCGCTCGGCGCCGAGGTTGCGGCAGGTATCGTGGCGAATCGTGCGAACGACGGCCGCGCGGTCGTGCTCGCGCCGTATGTGCCGGGTACCGCGCCCGGCAAGTTTCGCGGCGTCAATCCCATTAGCCGATTCGGCCCTTCGGTCAGGCCGTTCACGCTGACCAGCGCCGCCCAATTCCGGCCGGGCCCGCCTCCGGCGCTCGACAGCGCGGCCTATGCGGCTGACTTCAACGAGGTGAAAGCGCTGGGCGGGGCTGTCAGCACAAGCCGTACGGCCGAACAGTTTGAAACCGCGCGCTTTCACACCGAACCGCCGCCATTGTTCCTGACGCGCAACTTCGGACGCTTCGCGCGCACCACCCGGGACGTCGCCGACGCCGCCCGCCTGATGGCGATCATCTACGTGGGGTATTCGGATGCGATCAACGCCTGCTTCGAGGCCAAATATTTTTACGAGGCATGGCGCCCGCTCAGCGCCATCCCCTTGGCCGATACCGACAACAACCCCGCGACGGTTGCCGACCCTGCCTGGACGCCAAGCGTGCCCACGCCGAACCATCCGGAATATCCCGCCGCGCACTCGTGTACCGCAGGCGCATTGGGCGAATTGCTGCGCCAATATTACGGCACCAACAAGGTCACATTCACCTTCGACAGCACCGTGACCGGCACCACGCGCACTTATGCCACGACCGACGCGCTGGCCGACGAAAGCAAAGTGGCGCGCATCTATGGCGGCATGCATTTCCGCTACTCGACAGTTGCGGGCGCGGAACTCGGCAAGCAATCAGCGAACTGGACATNNCCCGGCGCGCATGCTCCGTGCCGGGCGCCAGGCATCTAGCCTGCGAACGGCCGTACCCCGATCAGCGCGCCATGCAGCCAGAACGCGAACACTGCCCACGCGATCGTTCCGCCCGCGATGGCAAGCAGCGTGCCACGGGCGGTGCCCGCCGGATAGGTGGTTCCCGCCAGGCGATCACGCCTGCGTGACGCAATGAACGACAGCACCGCCCACCCTAGAAAACTGCCGAACAACAACAAGTCCGCGACTGTTCCGTTCGCCAGCAGGTGCCCCGCCGACCACGTTTTCACGCCCAGCACCATGGGATGATGAAACTTTGCCTTGAGATGGTTGCGCGGCACATACGCAGCTGCGAGGAGTACGAACGCGAGCAGTGTCAGCAAGCTGGCGGCGTGGCGCATCCCGGTCGGCGAACTCCACAGGACGATTGGCGCTTCGCGCGCGACGCCATATCCCCAAATGATCAGCGCCAGCCCGACCGCGGACAGCATCGAGAAACCCAGCTTCCAGGATTTTTCGCCCAGGCGTGCGATCTGCGCCTGGCGCCATTTTTCGGCAACGATCCGCACGGAGTGAGTTCCGAGAAAGATCGCCAAACCAATGATGAGGATTGTCATTCTTAGTTCCTTTTGTCTGCTGAGTGATTTTTCTTGATTGTAANNAATTGACCTATATTGAACTGTTATTACGCGCCAAGCTCTGCCGTACGCATCCAAGAAGGTCCAAATGAAAAAGATGTTTAGCCGGGTGCGCCTGTCGGTTTCAGTATCGGCTGCACTTGCGCTGATAATCGGTCTGACGCTGACAGCCCTGCTCTTCGCCTCCGTCCGGCGCGCGGAAACACGCAGTCAGGCGGTCGATTTTCACCAACAAGCGATGCTGCGAATCAACGTCGTGGCCGGCGGCATGAACGATGCCATTGACCAGCTCGTGGTGGTGAATCTGCTGTTTAGCGCAATGGACGACGTTAGCCGCGAGCAATTCGCGGCGTTCACCACTCCCTTGCTGGCCCGCTATCCGGCGATCCAGGCACTGAGCTTCCAGCGGTTCCTGTTGGATCGCGACCGGGCCGGCTACGAAGCCCGGATGAGGAAGCGCTATCCCGATTTCCTGATCACCGAATTCGTCGACGGCACGCAACGCCCCGCCGCGGTGCGCGCCAATTACAATGTCGTCGAGTATATCGAGCCGCTCGCCAGCAACGAGGCGGCGTTCGGACTGGACACCGCACGCACCGGCGATCAG
>CXWL01001102.1_pt1 | contig 11488 bp, 16 predicted proteins | sample 590931 | NCBI WGS metagenome assembly CXWL01 (sample SAMEA3498368, study PRJEB10139) | groundwater metagenome | biome: water well; material: biofilm material | place: Germany | collected 2015-04-27 | reverse complement strand
CGTCGCGACCGCACGCGCTGTGGATGTTGCGGCGATCGCACCGAGATTTGCGAGCGAGGACATCGAACTTCCTGTTTTAAGCGAAGATCCGAGCGAAGCAGAATTGACGGCATACGCCGAGGCACATCCGGCCGTCAGGGCCGCGAAGCGCGTCTTTAGGGCGAGGATCGTCGAAGTTAAGAAGACGTAGGCGCCACGCGATTTTTCGAACATCGCACGTCTGAATTCGTATTATCTGGTTGGCAACATCTTTGATGAATAACTATTTGCCTCGAAAACCTAACCTCTTGACTGTCGCGGCCATGCTTTTGCTAGTCGCGTTTGGTGCGTTTGGGCAGGAAAACCAGCCGTGGTCGCAAAACACTTCGCCGCTGCCGCCGCCGACCGGTTTTGTAAACGATTACGCCGGCGTGATCGACGCGGCCACAAAACAACAGCTCGAAGACAAACTTAAGAACCTCAAAGAAACCACAAACCCGCAGGTCGAGATCGCAGTCGCCGTCGTAAAGACCACTGGCGAGCGGCCCATATTCGACTATTCACTTGCCGTTGCGCGAGGCTGGGGCATAGGCTCAAAAGCTGACGATAATCCAAGTGCACTGCTTTTTGTCGCAATCGACGACCGCAAATATTTCACGCATGTCAGCAAGGACCTTGAGGACGAGCTGCCGGATGGCACGGTCGGATCATTGCAGAGGCAGTTCCTCGTTCCTGAGTTTAAGAAAGGCAATTACGCCAAAGGCATAGCCGATACGATCGACGCCTACATTGCTGCGATCCGGAACAAAGGCAATACCGCGGGCACGACTAACACCGCAAAGCCGTCTGCTGCGAAACAAGATTCAGGACTCGGCGGGGGCGTTTTTGGACTATTCTGCTGTGGTTTGATCATTATCGTAATTTTGGTGATCATCTTCAGCCGCTCAAGCGGCGGCCCTACGAAAGGAGATCGTGATCGGTGGGGCGGCGGCGGATTTGGCTCGGGTGGCGGCTCGGGAGGCCGGGCGGCAGAAAACATCGCCTCGGCTGTTATTGGTGGAATTATCGGTTCGGCCCTTTCTGGCGGCTCGTCGTCATCGTCTTCGAGCGACTGGGGCAGTTCTTCGGGTGGATCGGATTGGGGTGGATTTGGCGGCGGCGGCGATTTTGGCGGCGGAGGGTCAGGAGGCGATTGGTAAGAGTATGAAGCATCTTTTTGAAGCGTTTATCGACGATCTAAAGAGCACGCATGGAAAGAATCTGGCGTCGGTCGTGCTTTACGGCTCGGCAGCCGCCGGTGATTTTGTGCCTAAACAGTCGGACTATAACATCCTCGTCGCGCTGCACAAGATCGGGCCCGAGGATCTGCGTAATGCCCACGCCTGTGTTCGCGAATGGTCACGCCTTGGCAACAAGGTGCCCGTTTACTTCACGGTTTCGGAGCTGCAGAACGCGGCAGATGTCTTCCCGATCGAGTTTCACCAAATGAGCGATGCCCACAAGGTCCTCTACGGCCCCGATGTGCTTACCGGTCTCGATATCTCGGATAAAGTTCTGCGTTTGCAGACCGAGTACGAACTTCGCAGCAAGCTTATTCAACTCAGACGGCAATACATACAGGCGTCGGAATCGATCGATGGCCTTACACGTCTTATGTCGAATAGCCTTTCAAGTTTTACGGCTCTATTTCGTGCGGTCCTGATATTAAAGGGCGTAGAGCCCCCGGCCACGAAACACGAGATCCTCGACGTAACCGTGAAAAAGCTCGGCATCGACGGCACGCCGTTTGAAAAAATATTCAATATCCGTGAGAATAAATCCACTGAAAAACTTGACGAAGTAGGCGCAAATCGCCTCTTTGGCGAATACATGGAGCAGATCGAACACGTCATACATGCGGTTGACGCGATCGGAAAATAGTTACTGGTTTATCAGGAGAACATATGAAAAGAGCAATCTTATTATCAATCGTAATGGTCGCTGCATTCGGTCTTAGCGGCTGCAGCTACAATGAATTGACCGCCAAGCAACAGCAGATCAAGGGAAAATGGGCAAATGTGGAAAGCGCGATGCAAAGGCGAGCCGATCTGATCCCAAACCTTGTAGAGGTCGCGAAGATGACTGCAGTTCAGGAACAGGAAGTTTTTGGCCAGGTGGCCGATGCGAGGTCTAAGTTGTTGAACGCTCAGCAAGCGGCCCCCGCAGGAGCCTCAGGCGATAAATCACCTGAGCAAAAACAAGCAGTGATCGATGCCAATAACAGTTTTGGCGGAACGATCGGTCGGCTATTGAGCCTGCAGGAAAAGTACCCTGATCTTCGATCCAACGAAGCCTTTATGAAGGTCCAGGACGAATTGTCAGGTACAGAGAATCGGATCAACACCGCGAGGATCGACTTTAATGACGCGGTAACCAGCTACAATACGACCCGCAATTCGTTTCCGGCCGTACTGACCGCCGGACTGCTTGGATTTAAGGAAGAACCTTTCTTTAAAGCTGATGAAGGTGCGAAGACCGTACCGAACGTTGGCGATTCAAATTCGCTTCGCCGAACCGCACCCGCAGCACCCGCCGCTCCGGCAAATAAACCGTAGTCAAAAACCGCGGCTGTTACACATCGAACAATGATCACAAGGCTTGTCAGGCTCGAACTGGCAAGCCTTTTCCTTAAACTGGCTGCCAAATATCGAATCTGCAAGAGCCTCGGCGATGTTGAGTTTGTCGAGGCTGGGATGGGTAGAGTGATGGGTGACGAGTGATGAGCGATGAGTCGTCTCCGCCTGCTCAAGCTTGTCGAGCCGGTGATTGATCTTCTCAACACTGGCGAAGAGAGTGGCCAGGTCTGACGTCTGCGGCTCCGATGAGAGTATCTTGGCTATCTTCTCAGCTAGTTTTTGTGTTTCCGTGGAAGCCATTAGGTCTAATCTTTATCCCCTGATAACAAGTCAACATAATCCACAACGCCGACGATAGCCGAGTCGATCGCCGCTCCGGGTTTGCCTGTGGCCGCGGTCGAGGCCGACCAGCCTTCCTGGGCTATGAGGACGATGTCGCCTTCGCCGGAATTGACTGAGTCGAGGGCTATGCAGGTATATGCCATGTCATCACCTTCCGGCGTGATCTGGCGGCAGAGCATTGCACGCGTTCCCTCGTAACGCTGATTCTTTTGCGTTGCAACCACGTTTCCGATGACTCTGGCCAATAGCATCTATGGATTAAAAACGTGTGCGTCCGAATCGATGATACCTACGATCGTGCAGTCGGTAGGTGTTTCGTCCCGTTTGAACGGGAAAGAAGCTTCCTTTCCTCGACACCAAAACACCAATTCGCCAACCCCGGCGCCAACTGCGTCGAGGGCGATCGTAGGTGTTCCCTTTGGTTTGAGATCGGCGTCGAGCGTCTGGACAAGGAGAAATTTACGGCCGTGAAGGGTCTCGTTCTTCACCGTCGCAACAACATTTCCGATGACGCGTGCTATTTGCATGACAAACGAAAATGCCCTTACTTCGCTCGGGCTTCTGCAACGACATCTATCTCGTCAATAACCCCAATGATCGCGCTATCGACCGGGCAATCTTTGTTGCCCTCGGCCATACGTGCAGACGAGCCGCCGACCACTATCACTTTTTCGTGAAAGCCGGCACCGACCGTATCGACGGAAACAAGATAGCCGCTCTGGTCAGTGCCGTCGAGATTGATCGGCTTGACGATGAGCAGCTTCTTTCCGTGTAGCCGTTCGTCTTTTTGAGTGGACACCACGGTGCCCAGGATTCTGGCAATAATCATCGTTCAGTTGTCGGTTGTCAGTTGTCAGTAGTCAGTTGGGACAGAAGATATCTGACAACTGACAACTGACTACCGACAACTATCCTTTCCTGACTACGGGCAATGTCTCATCCACGCTCGCGTGCGGACGCGGGATAACGTGGACGCTGACGAGCTCGCCGACGCGGCGTGCAGCGGCGGCACCGGCGTCGGTGGCTGCTTTTACGGCCGCAACATCACCGCGAACGACCGCCGTGACAAAACCCGCCCCGATCTTTTCGTAGCCGACGAGCTGTACGTTTGCGGCTTTGACCATGGCATCGGCTGCCTCGATCGTGGCCACCAAGCCCTTTGTTTCAACCATTCCCAATGCTTCTTGCATTTAGTTCACGCTCCTGGTTCGTCTCAAAAGAATTACTACTGTTCGCTAAGTTTACCCCAACTTGGCCGCTTGGCTCAAAAGCTCGATCAATTCTTCGCGGGTAAACGAAATTTTTTGGCCGTTCGGCCCGCCGGGGTTCGGATACGATACGTCGAGATCGCAAGCAACGTTGGCCTCATGCAGATAGCCGCAGGCTTGGCAGCGGGCGTTCTCGCCAAGGAAACCGGCCTTTTCTCTTATCTTTATTAGCTTTTCGATCGCATCGGCAGGCAGGTTGTTGGCGCCGCCCAATGCCTTGGCCAGGATCGCGATCTTGGCCGTATGTTCGAGTGTTTCGAGCCGGTCAAATGCCTGCCATAGGTGCTCGCCATAAGCAACCGCCCCGTGATTGGCCATCAAAAGCGCATTGTGATGCGGCACGAAAGGCTTCATCGCGTCGGTCAGTTCATCGGTCGATGGCGTTCCATAGTCGGTCAACGGAACACAGCCGAGCGTCAGGACAACTTCGGAAAGTATCGGTTTATCGATTGCCAACCCAGCAACGGCAAACGCCGTCCCGTGCGCCGGATGCGCGTGGCAAACGGCGTGAATATCAGGCCGCATCTTGTAGATCAGCAGGTGCATCGCCAGTTCTGACGAAGCACGTTTGTCAGACAGCGGCTTGCCATCCATATCCGTAAGCGCAAGGCAATCTTCGGTCATCCGGCCTTTGCACGTCATCGTCGGCGTTGCCAGCACCGTATTCTCGTCGAGCCTGATGCTGACATTGCCGTCAAACGCAACAACATAGCTGCGTTCATAGAGCAGTTTGCCGACCTCGCAGATCAGTTTTCTTGCGGCGGATTCGTCCATACTAAAATAAAGGAAACCACAGATTAACACATCGCTCGCGGCGCGTTAACCTGTGGCTTGTATTGAAAGCAAAATTTACCTGGCAGCTCGCGGTGCGGCCGGTGCTGCGGGAGCAACCGGAGCGATCGGCGGTGGCGGCACACTTAACTCAAGCTCCTCAAACTCACCATTCCATTTTTCATGGCCGGGATGCTTCATCCGCATCTGGTCCCAACGGAGGCCTTCTATCTCGTTACGAAGACGCTGGATCTCGTTCCGCTGCTCTTCGTTCTCATTTCTGAGCCGCTGCATTTCGTGGTGCCTTTTCGCTCGCCAACCGCGGCCAAACTGTGGGCGCTTTAGATCGACAAACAAACTCGTGATGAGCACACCTACGATCAACGCCGCTGCGAACGGCAAGATCCTTTTAACAAATCCAAAAATTCCCGGGGATGTCATGGCTTAAGAACTACTCCTGTATTACTACTTACGGCGGCGTTTCGATTTCGGTTTCAACAAACTTTCGGCGAACCGCTATTTTACATATTATACCTTCCGACAAAACTCACAAAGCAAATTCTGACGTCGGGTGTGAAAAGAACAAAAATAAGACGTTTGCCTTGGTTGCTTCGTTGCCCTACGATCAAATTTGAGGCATTAATATACTTGACACACCACGTTTATTGTGAGATAATTTTCTTACGATGAACGATAAACTACCAAACACCTTACTTGAAGCCGTCAAATACTTTGCTGACGAAGACAACTGCATCAACTTTGTTTCCGCATTACGTTGGGAAGACGGCGTTGTTCTTTGTCCTCACTGCGGTAGCGATAAGAGCGGTTTCCTTGCAACACGTAAGATTTTCAAATGCAAAAACAAAGAATGCCGCAAACAATTCTCCGTTAAGGTCGGCACGATCTTTGAGGATTCCGCTGTAAAGCTAGACAAGTGGCTAACGGCAATATGGCTAATAGCGAACGCCAAGAACGGTATCAGTTCCTACGAACTAGGCCGATCGATCGGCATCACTCAAAAGTCCGCTTGGTTTATGCTCCACCGTATCCGCCTTGCTATGGATCAAGGCTCGCTCGATAAGCTATCTGGCACGGTAGAAGCTGACGAGACTTGGGTTGGTGGCGATGCCAATAAGATGCATACACAAGCACGTATGGCCCGTGGCTTACACAAGCACAGCAAGCATCACAAAACGATGGTTCTTGGTATGTTAGAACGCAAAGGAAAGGTGATTGCTAAAGTCGTTCCTGACCGAAGCTCCGAAACACTCCACAAGGTTATTGGCGAAGCGGTCAAAGCCGGTAGCAATCTAATGACGGATGAATTCTTGGGCTACAAACATATGCACAAACAATTCATTCACGACGCGGTTAACCATTCGGTTGAATATGTTCGGGGAAACATTCACACCAACGGCATCGAAAACTTTTGGTCGCTGATGAAAAGAACCATCAAAGGCACTTATATTTCGATAGAGGCATCATCGCATCTACAAAGCTATGTAGAGGAACAGTGTTTTAGATACAACAACCGTGAGACGAACGATCTCGGTCGGTTTATGGAGTTAGTAAAGTCGGTCGGCGGAAAACGAGTTACTTGGGATAAGCTGATCGGCTCTGGGATATACTGGCGAGCAAGAAAAATCCAACACCGTCGCGGTTACTAATCGAAGTCAAAGAAAGCGAGGAAAGAAAAGGAAGGCTTAAATCTTCTTTTTCTTATCTGCCTCTTTGCGCTTTTTTTCCTCTGCGAGCTTTCGATCTATCTCGGTTTTTGGAACCTTTAGAAGCTTCTTTGCCATCTCCAAAAATCGTTTTGCTTCCGGCGCATCTGTCGTCATATTTCCTCTCAATTATTTCGTTGTGTGTATGTATTCTAACACCATCATCGTTCACATAGGTGAATGAATGTTCTAGTCTGTGGGCAAGTTGCATTGCTCTTAAACACTGAAGACGCTCGAACATATATTCAGGTTTCTCACGCGCTTCCTCCGGGAACACCAGAATACCGCTATGGCTACAGGGTTTGAATTTTTGTGGTGTGATAGTTTCGAAATCGGCTGTAATAACAAGCCTGTTTTGTTTTGTGGCTTCTCTGATTAGATAGGTGTCTTTATCACCATCAGCAGGTGTCCAGTTGAGATTCTGCCAACGAATCCAATCGTATTCGTTAAGAGCGTGTTCGCGCATTAATGCCCGAACCTTTTTCGGTGCGGAACATTCGTCAAATGCGATCTGCATAGCGGAAGAATAAGTTAAGAAAGTCCCGCGAAAACTGGATGGCTTGGGTTAATTGTTCTGGTGTGTATTGATCATCGTATTGATCAATAACCTCATTAAGGCTCCCGAATGCAATTATGGAACTTAACACGTTTGCAACCGCAAAACGTGTTCCCGCCAAGTGTGGTTCTCCAAGTTCACCGTTAGATGCAATTAGCGGATATTTTACCGAGAGCCATTCAATTTTCTTTTGAAGGCTGTCATCAGGTGTGGACGGAATAGAGTCTTTAACGGACACAAGAGTAATCCTCCCGTGTTCGAATTTGGCATAGTCCAAATCCGCGAGGACTAAGATGAATCTTGCTAAGAAAGCGCACAGTCTTTTCTTCAATTTGTTGCGATTCACCAAACTTGGTCGCATCAAAACTAGAACCTGTTTGATAAAAGGTAAGTGCAACCATCCCCGTTTCTGCTTCCATCTCAACAGTGAACACGTCTGAGTAAACGCCAATCTGCGTACTCTCATCCACAAATCTGAAAGTCGGTTTTCGAACAGTTGATCGTGCCATAGATTCCTCCGAACGGCTATATTAGCGCAATTCGCTGTTAAACCATATGCCAGCCTGTCTGTGTTATTATACAAAAAAGTAGTCATTTTGGTGTGTGTACTATATTAATGCCAAATTTGACATACAATCTACGTTTCAAGTGTGAAACAATGATCGCCTATCTTTCCGGCAAACTGTTAGAAAAGCAAGCAAATACGGTCATCGTCGACGTCGGCGGTGTCGGCTATGAGGTGTCGATACCGCTTTCGACCTTTTATGAGCTGGGCGAAACGGGCTCGGATGTAAATCTCCGGATCTACACGCATGTCCGCGAGGATGCGATCCAGCTTTTCGGCTTCAAAACGCTTCGCGAACGCGATCTGTATCTTCGGCTGATCTCGGTGCAGGGCATCGGCCCCAAAATGGGCGTCGCCATACTCTCCGGAATGAGCGCCGACGAGATGATCATGGCGATCCGCACCGACGATCTCGCTCGCCTCACATCGATCCCAGGCGTCGGCCGCAAGACCGCCGAGCGTTTGGTGATCGAGCTTCGCGATAAGATCGGTGAGCTATCGAGCGGCGGAACCGCAAAACACGATGCCCGCGAAACCTCATCGCTGCCATCGGACGCCGTTTTCGAAGACGCTCTGTCGGCTCTCGTCAACCTCGGCTATCAACGCCCGTTGGCTGAGAAGGCTCTGAAACAGGCCGCTCAAGAAGGTATCGAGATATCTGTGCAGAAACTGCTGCGTCGGGCACTGCAGATTTTGGCTAAGTAGATAAAACCGCAGAGACGCGGAGACGCAGAGAAGAATTTGAGACAGGATGTTCGTTCGTGTTCAAAAACCTGGCTATTTTCTTTGATTTCCTCCGCGTCTCCGCGTCTCTGCGGTAAAAAGATCCGGGAATGTTTCAGATCATCCACCAAATCAGAACTGACTTCTCCACCCTCGACCGGCGGACGGTTTTTGCGTTTGTCTATGCCGCGGTCGGTCTGACCTGCATCACCTATCTCAAAGATCCAACATATCTCCAGGCGATCCTCGCGAAGACTCCTTGGGCTCATATCGGCGACGAGGCGGCGAATTCGACGGCGAATAATCTGTACGCTTTGATCTGGTGGGTGTTTGTTTCGATGACATTTTATTTTGTAGTACCGGCTCTGTTCGTCAAGTTCGTCCAGAAGCGAACGTTGAGCGAGATCGGGCTTGCACGCCGGATCGAGCCTGGATTTTTGAAGCTGCTGGCGGTCTGCATAGCGTTTATGCTGCCGCTCGTTTATTTAATGTCGCTGACGAACGGCTTTTCGTCCAAGTATCCGTTTCTAAAGGTTTACGATGGCTCGGCGTATCTGACGTGGACGCTGTTGATCTGGGAACTCCTCTATTTCCTTCAGTTTTTCGGCCTCGAATTCTTTTTTCGCGGCTTTATGGTTCACAGTCTGAAACCATCGCTCGGGTTTTATTCGATCTTTGCGATGACCGTGCCATATACAATGATCCATTTTCAAAAGCCCATGCCCGAAACATTCGCCGCCATCTTCGCCGGCATTTTCCTCGGCTGGATCAGCTACAAAAACGGCACCATCTGGCTCGGGCTGGTGCTGCACTGCGCCGTGGCATTCTCGATGGATATTTTGGCGTTGTGGAACAAGGGGCTATTATTCTAAGAGAATTGAACCGCAAAGACGCAGAGACGCAGAGAAGATCGGAATGAACGTGACCGGATTATTACTGTTTCCATTCCATCGAGTCGTTATGCTTCCGTCTTGCCTTTTTATTTGCTCTGCGTCTCCGCGTCTCTGCGGTTAATAAAACTATGACCAATGCCGCTGCCATAAATATCCGTGACGAAGATCTCTCCGCTGACGAGAGCAAGTTCGAGGCGACTTTGCGGCCCGCGCAGCTTGCGGAGTACATTGGCCAGCCTAAGGTCAAGGAGAATCTCCGTGTCTTTATGAAGGCCGCGTTGAAGCGTCGGGAGGCTCTTGATCATATTCTGCTGACCGGCCCGCCGGGCGTTGGGAAAACGACCCTTTCAAATATCGTCGCCAACGAAATGGGCGCGTCCCTGAAATCGACCTCGGGTCCGGTGATCGAAAAAGCCGGTGATCTGGCCGCGATATTGACGGGACTCGAAGAAGGCGACGTGCTTTTTATCGACGAGATCCACCGGCTCAATCCGGCCATCGAGGAAATCCTCTATCCCGCAATGGAGGACTACAATCTCGACATCATGATCGGCCAAGGCACGGCGGCAAGATCGATCAAGCTTGAGCTGCCAAAATTTACCCTGGTCGGTGCAACCACGCGTCCGGGACTCATCACTGCTCCGCTGCGTGGGCGTTTTGGGATCATCTTTCATCTCGATTTTTACGCCGTCGATGAACTGCAAACCATCTGCAAACGCTCCGCCGGTATTCTCGATGTCGCCATCGATGAAAATGGTTCGCATGAGATCGCCAAACGCGGCCGCGGGACACCTCGTATCGTCAACCGCCTTTTGCGACGCGTCCGCGATTTTGCCGAGGTCGATCACGAGGGACACATTACCGAGCATGTCGCCTGTGACGCCCTCGACCGGATGGAGGTCGACAGCTACGGCCTCGACGAGATGGACGCCAAATTGCTCAAGACGATCATCGAGAAATTCGACGGCGGCCCCGTGGGACTCGGAACCATCTCGGCCGCGATCCACGAAGAAAAGGACTCGATCGAAGAGATCATCGAACCATACCTGCTCCAGATCGGCTTCCTCAACCGAACCCCACGCGGCCGTGTCGCGACTCGCCTTGCCTACCAGCATTTTGGGCTCGAAGCCCTAATGCGTCGGTCGGATGAACCGACGTTGTTTGGCTGATGCGATTGAGTCCCTGGAAAGAGGACGCAAGAAAAGATGAATCCCAAACACCAACCGTGGGTACGTTCTTCGGGGGCCTTTTGGCTGAACCGCCCACCGCTCGCTAAAGCGAACGGCAATTACTGTGTCCCTGGATTTTCAAAGATCGTGTGTCCTGGAATTCATATTGNNGCGGTCTTTGCGTGAAATCTCTGTTCTCACGCAAAGCTCGCCAAGTTCGCAAAGAGGACGCAAAGTAGATCCCAAGCTATTCGCCGGTGTTCAAAGATCGTGCGTCTCAGGAATTTTTGATTCGTTCCAGTTTCCAGCTATCAGTTGCGAGCTTCCAGCAGGACATCGTCTGAGTCCCTGGAATTCTTATTGCGTTTTCTTTGCGGCCTTTGCGGTCTTTGCGTGAAATCTCTGTTCTCACGCAAAGCTCGCCAAGTTCGCAAAGGGGACGCAAAGGGCTTTAGTCCCAAGGCCCGGGTCGAACTGCTTTCCAAATTTAGTTTTCAAAGAACAAGTAAGTGTTGGACTTTGCGTCCGTGAGTTTCGAACAATGATCATTCCCTATGGAATCTGGGTGAGCCGCGGGCGAGATCTGGGCGTGAGAGGTTCGAAAAGAGAGGTGCAAAGGTTTGTTGCGGCCCAGTGTTTTTGTTTCGTGTTGCAGTCGTCGGCGAGAGACCAATGCCCTTACTCCGTGCGGGCATCTGCAACGCCGCATACCAAGGCATCGGTTCATCCTCGATCAGGTCATGGAAACTGAACGGCTCGTCAGCCGCGTTTGTTTCTGGCCTTTCGATGTACGAATACGAATACCCGGGCCCGAATCGGCTCTCAAGCAGCACGTCGAGAACGCTTTCGACGTAGGCCAGCTTTTCGTCAAAAGCCATTCGCG